>Ga0209599_10000421_pt1 | contig 28132 bp, 19 predicted proteins | sample Shrwel_input2_FT_FD_187534 | JGI IMG/M metagenome (GOLD analysis project Ga0209599, IMG submission 187534) | Subsurface microbial communities from deep shales in Ohio, USA - Utica-3 well 1 S input2 FT (SPAdes) (version 2) ...
CGCCCATCGGCGGGTGGGCGGGTGGGCCAGGATCGCGGCGACGGCGACCAACGGTCGCGAACGGGCTGGCCTTGCGCCGCGCGACCGACAGCGTAGCCCCGATGCAGGACCTGAATTGGCGCGAGTTCACCGAGCGGCCTGACGTGGTCGCCGAGCTATCCCGGCTGACGCCCGCGATCGACGCCCTCGACGTGGTGGCGCGCCAACACCTCGTCCGGGACCATGCGCCGACGGTCTTCGAGACCTGGCCCTCGGCCGGGGCGGGCATGGCTGGCTCCCTCAAGGTCGTCACCTTCGCCGATTATTACATCGTCATGGATCGGCACGGGGACTGCCATGGTCCCGTCCGGACGTTCGATGAAGTCATCGCCGCGGGCGCCCTGCCGACGGGGGACCGCGAGCCGTCCGTGGAGTGCGACCTCAACGAAGCCGACACCTTCGCCATGGCGGCCGAGATGGTCGGTCTAGGCGGAAAAATCCTCATCAACGACGAGGCGTTCATCGTCAACGAGGAGTGCCTGAGCCCGGACATGACCGCCTCGCTGGGCGAAGTGCGCGACGGCGCCACGTGCGTGGGCATCGGCGACCTCTGCGACACGTGGACCTGGTACGAGGCGGCGGAATGGCTGGAGGAGGCCACCCGGCAGTTCCAGACCCTCCAGGATGGGGTCGAGAACCTGGGCGGGGACCTCGGCGAGGTCTACGATGGCCCCACGGACGTCCGCGAGTTGTTCGAGGATACGCTGGGGCTCGAATTGCATCGTTATTTCTACGACCATGGGCCGGGGCGTTCCGGCTACCATAACTACGCGTGGGCCGGCGAAACGGAGGCGAGCCGCGCGCTCGAACCATGGAGGCGTCATTACCTCCAAGCCGTGCAACACCTGCGCGCCAAGCTGCCGGCGGCGGCCGCCGCACGGGCCGCCTCCCTCGGCGACGGGCAGCTCGATGAACTGTTCGAGCTCCTACAGGAGCATGACGTGCAACTCTGACCGGACAGCTTCCATCAAGCCCCCGAGGCCATCCCATGACCGAGCCCCGCTTCCATAACTGCTACCAAGACGAGGAACCTGGCCTGTCGCCGAAGTCCACCCGGCTGGTCTTCAAGGCGGCGATCTTCCACGGATCGGGCCATGACGAGTTGCAGCGAATCCGCATCGGGAGCGACGATGAGGGCAAGTGGGATGTCCTCTGGCTCAGCGCCGATTGGGGCGAAGGCACCGTCCCGCTCGCGTGGGTGGCCAAAGGCACTCTCCGCGGACGGGCGCTCTGGACCGGGCTGGTCCACGCCTGGTTTCTCGGCAGCAAGCTCGGCCAAGACGCCGAGGCGCCTCCCTACGATGAGTACACCTCTGCGGATCACGCCCTGCTGGACGAAGCCTCCGTCCATGCCATCGTCGAACAAGTGTGGCCTGTGGAGGAAGAGGACGAAACCGAAGGGGCCGAATGAAGCCCCTCTGCGACGCGGACCTTAACTGAGGTAATCCTGACAGGGGGTCAGACTACCTTAAGGTAGCCTGACCCCATTAAGGTAGTCTGACCCCCTGTTATCTCTGGGGTCTTCAGGTAGGGCTGACCGTCCCGGTCGGCCGTGTATCTGACCTCGCCGGACCAGCAGGGACGCTGGTCCCTACCTGCACACAGAGCGCGTGCGGTTAGGGGTTAGCGGTTGGACGATGCGGCACCAAGTACGCTCGACTCAGCACTCGATCCAGCACTCTGCACTCTGTCCGCTGTCTCTTCAGGTAGGGCTGACCGTCCCGGTCGGCCGTGTATCTTGTCGCGGAGTACCCTACTTCCCACTTCCTACTCCCCAACTCCTGGCGCCCCCGGACCAGCAGGGACGCTGGTCCCTACCTCTTGCGCTTCGATGCGGCCGCGAAGGCCAATCCTCGCGCGGTAATCCCAGACGGTCCTTGTGCCGGGGAGGTGGGTCGGCTATCCCTCCTGCCTTCGTCTTGAAAACCACGCTCATCCTTTTCTCCGCCCTGAGCTTCCTGGGCTACGGTTTGGGGTGTTTCTTCTCGAACTACCTTCAGCAGGAATTCCGGCGCTACCGCCTGGCGGCCCAGTGCTGGCTCGTCGGCTCGCTCCAATGCGGGGCGGCCGGGGGGCTGATCGCGGGGCTCTGGTTGCCCGGGTGGGGCCAAGCCGCGGCGGTCGGGCTCGCCTTGATGATGGCCGTCGCGATCGGGGTGCGCATCCGCATCCATGACCGGCCCCACCAGATGCTGCCGGCCCTTGGCTACCTGCTGCTCAACGCCTACCTGGCCGTCGCCGCCTTCTGAGCCGGCCTCAGAGCAGCGCGATCCCCACGCACATCGCCAGGACGGCGAGCGACGGGAGGGACTTGATCACCGGGTCGCTCACCTTCAGGTGCATCGCGAACGCCACGACCATGATGGCCCCGAGCAGCAATGCTGCGGGCAAGGTCACCGCCGGCACCCAGATCGACAGCAGCAACGCGCCCGCGAGGCCGACCTTCAGGAAACCCATCGGGGCGAAGACCCAGCTGGGCAGGCCATAGACCGCGAACTCCTCGCGCAAAGTCTTAGCCCCCTGCCCGCGGTAGGCGGTCGACTGGCTGCGGCGCACCACCCAGACATTAAGTATACCCAGGGCTACGGTGAGCTTCAGGGCGAGGAGGACGGTTTCCATGAAAGAAGGCGGCGAACCGCTGGACCTTTATACCCATGCGCCCTCGCCCCCGCCACCTTATTCCCCAGCCGCGCCTGATTCAGAACCCCTATGTGGTGGTCTGAGCCCCTGTTCTCCCGGGCCTTGGTCGCCGCCAAACCAAGGCTCGGAGCCATGGGGGACCGCATAAGGAAGTTCAGGGTTATGGTGGATGAGGCGGTCGTAGGCTTCGCCAGGTTTTTCGGCGGTCGCCATCAGATAGATCAGCTCGAAAGGCATGTTGCCGTTAAGGTACTCGCGATGGGGCTCCGCCAGGCACTCAACCGATAAATCATGGCACTCGAAGCCTCTCGTGCCGACGAATCGGTAGTAAATCGTCCGCACGTGGCGGGACCCCTCGGCCGAGATGATTCCGTTAGGGATTAACTGACGGCCCTCGGCATCTAAGTTGGAAGTCGGAACACCCGCCCACGCCGCTCCCGCCGGCCCACCGGCACCCAGCGGCACTCCCTCCGGAATGCCCAAGGAAGAAGGCGCGTTGTGACGACCTCCGCCCGAGGGCGCCCCATGAACCTTGCTGGGCCAGCCCGGGAAGCCATGGGAACCAGGTCCGGTTAATCCGCCGTATTTAGCCATGGCTTCAACGTATTGGCGCCGAGGAGGATGGCAACCAGCAGGGCGCTGGGCTGACCCAGAAACTTCTATTATAAATATTAGTAACTGCTTGGTTATATTGAGTTTGTGCAGATTTATGTGGGTTCGTGCGACAATAGATTAGCGGTCATAAGGCGAGCCGGCTTGAGCCTAGTTGGCCCCGGGGAATACTGCCGTCATACCCCCATGCCCCTCCAACTCAAATTCCATGGAGCGCTGACCACCGTCACCGGCTCATGCCACTTCTTCAAGGTGAAGAAGAGCGGAAATATATACGCGGTGGACTGCGGCGCAACCCAAGGCAACGACGAGGAGAAGCAGCTCGCCTTGCCGGCCAATCTCCCCGCTGACTGCCGGCCTGAAAAGCTCTCCGGGATCATACTCACGCATGCCCACGGCGACCATATCAGCCACCTACCCAGATGGTTTCAGGCCGGCTTCAAGGGGCAGATTTTCTGCACAAAGGAGACCGCCAAGCTCGCGGATATCGCCCTAAAGGACGGCAAACGAATCGAGACCGACAACAAACGCTGGGATGTCGACGAAAAAGCCTTCAAGGATACCTTAGATGGCCTGAAATCGGCGAAACATGTCCAGCCAGGAGAAGTCGAGCTGCTCGAACACGAAGTGACCATCGAAGGAGCCCAGACCTCCCACCTTTTAGGCTGCTGCGCCTACCGAATCAAAGCGCGCGACGGCGAAAAGACTTCCACTATCCTGTATACCGGCGACATCGGACCGATCGAGCACGACGACGAGACGCAATCCCTTTACGCAGAACGTCAACGCCACAAGGAAACATCGGATTATATCGTCAGCGAATCGACCTATGGCGCCAAGCCTAGGAGTAAGGAAAGCCAATCTGGGCGCCGGCGACTTGCGAAGGTGTGCGACATGCTCTCCAAGGCTTTCCGGCATGACGGCGATTCCGTCGTGGTCATTCCCGCGTTTTCCCTCCAACGGAGCCTGGACATACTGACAGACGTCTTCTGCGCGCTTCAGTACCGGCGCGCGGATGTGGGCATCACCAAGTCCTGCGTTCCGCTCATCATGGTCAAATCCCCGCTTTCCTGGGACTGCGCCCAGGCATTCCGGGACTTCTATTACGATGAGGTGAACTCCGGGCACGTGTTCTTCAACAAGCACTCGCTATTGCTTAAGCTCATCCATGATGCTGGAGATGACGAAATCGGCGTCATCGACGACCTGATCCCACTTGACGACAAGAAGAGCGGCTTCGACGGCAACGAGATCATCGAACGTCTTGACGAATCGGATGATAAAATCAGGACCGAGATAGCCTGGGGGCGCGGGGCGGACATGGCCGGCCGACCTACGGTAATCATCTGCGGAAGCGGCATGACCCACACCGGACCGATCATCGATCTCTTCGACGAATACCTGGATAAGGATTTCGCGACTTTCGTGCTCTGTGGCTTCGTGCCTCCCAAGTCGCCCGGCTTCCAGCTTCGGCAACTTTGGCCCATGTCCCTCATGGAGCGCGCCGCGCAATCGATCAAGTTACCGGGGGACAAGCGCAAGGGCAAGCCAGCCAAGATTATCCCGGGCGACGAGGTCAAATGCGGGTTCGAATCCCTGTCCGAATACTATTCGGGTCACGCTGATGGCGCATCCATCATTCGTTACATCCTTGGCGATAAATGCGAAAGAGCCCAAGCGACCAAAGGGATATTCCTAGTCCACGGGGACAAGGATGCACGGGAGGAACTGCACGGACTTATAGTTCGAACATGCAACCAGGCTGGCGTAAATGCGCCCGCCATACACCGGCCCTACCCATTAGCCGGCTGGTTCGACTGCGAAGCTGCCCAGTTTGAGAACAAAGGCGGCGAGTTGTTGCGCGTCTCTTCAGATGGCGAGATCCTGGCCATGTCACAGGATTTGCACGCCGAATCAGATACTCCCGTCTTGGCTGCATCGCCCAAACTTCCTGCTAGTATCGAACTCGAGACTTGCGTCATCCTGAACAACAACTCGGACGAGGACGACATCATGGACCAAGCTCTTGGAGCATTCGACTTCGCAAGGCCTGAGTTGAAGGGTGATGACCTACTCCTGAAACTTGGCCGCCCCGGCGTGGCCCACTCCACGATCCTCCTCCAAGCCGTGCGCATCGGCGGTAGCCTCCTGAGACTATCCGCGCAGACGCGCATCAAACGAGTCACCCAATTGGCTGACATCGCGGAAATCAGCTTCGATTGGCGGCGACTCCTCAACCTGCTGGGAGTCCCAAAGGAACTCTATTTCGCTGGCGTCCGCTGGTGCCAGACCGACTCCGAAATAGAACGGCTATTCGCTATTTGCGCACCCTGCGTCTACGGGACCAAGCAACGCCGCCAACCTGTTCTCATTATCCATGCCGATACACTGACCCAGGATGAAGTCGTCTCAATTGAGAAGCTGCTGACTCCGTCCGTGGTCGTCGCTATCGTCCATGAACCGTTTGTCTCCAGGCTCAATCATCACTTCGGAATCAAAGGCGCCTTGGAGTTCAGCCGGGCCAACCCGATTTACCTGCCGATCAAGTTCAACGCCGGGGTCATCCCGATGCGCTCCGAATCCCATGGAGTCGACCTTGAAAGACTATCAGAGGTCGTCTCCGCGGACACCTTTATCCTCAACGCCCGTGAACCGCAAATCCTCCTGAGCGGCCACCCATCGCCGCTCACCCAACCCTTGTCCGAGTCGGCTCCTGCATTACCGGAGAAAATCCCTACTGTCCGTAAGTCTACCCATATCAAGTTAGCGAGCCCGAAACTAGATTACGCCCTTTTCACAACCATCGCCGTTGGCCAGAAATTCGCAGGCCTAGTCCAGTATGTTCGCTATAAGAAGAACTCCCAAGAGCTCTGCTTCGCCCTAGTCAACATTCAGCCGACCGGCATCACTGGCATGCTGCATTTCACCCAAATGTCCCGCGGCTTCAAAGCTGAAGCGGGAGATGCGGTTGAAGTGACCGTTCGCCAAGTGGATTCCGATCAGCAGAAAATCTATTTCACGCAGTTGCCTCTCCGGCTTCCTACCGACGCATTCCTCCATGGTGTCGAGACTGGGGAAATCACAAACTCCACCCATATCGCTGAATTACTTGATGATAAGGCTTCCGCCGACTCGGTTGCGAACGCCGCTTTCATTTCACTTCAGCAGCAAGGCGATCTTAATCCTGCCTTGGCTACGGATACTAAGCTCGACCGTGGGACGCTCATCGATACCTACAACCGAGTCATTCAGGAATTTAGCCTCATCGATACTCTATCCGTTGCCATTCCTGAAACACCCAAAGGTATCACCTATGGCGACGTAGCGTCACAGCTGGGTTACACGCTGGAGGACGTCGCCAACGCCGCAGGTCACATGATCGGAGACGAATCCACCTACCAACTAGGCATGGCCGTTTTACCGGCAGGGTTTACCCCGACCGAAGCATCCCCCTTCCCTGCCGATCAAGTCGACGCTTTCATCAACGAGTGTCGAAACCGCGCTAAGAACAACTGGAGCAAGGAACTCGACATTGAATCCGCGCTCAAGCCGGACTGCCACAGCCTGGCATCGCTGGCCATGTCGATGGGTATCACCGAAGCCGAGCTCCTGAGCCTCATGTCAGAAAAAGGAATTCAGCCCAAGGTGCAGGTCGTGCTGACGTCTCAAGATATCAAAGCATTACGCACCTAACTAACCACTGTTCGTCACTGCTTACTATTGATAACATCGCTTAGTGCCTTCTTTCGCTCGTCTCCGCACAGAACGTATAACTTCGCTTTCGCTCGCGTAACCGCAACCAGCATGAAGTTCCTGTCGAAGTCGTTTTCCATCATGGGAACGTCACAAAGGATCACTATAGGGAACTCGCGGCCTTTGGCTTCGATTAAATTGAAGGCTCTGATCACGTCGGAGTTTTCCGCCAAAACCTCATCTTCATGAGAGGCCGGCACTTTGATTACTCGAAACCCAGCATGCAGGCTCCCTGTCGCAAAATGGCTATCATCCTGGCCATCAGCAGTGATGATGGCTACATCCCTTGCAGCGACGCCTTCGGACCTTAGCCTGTATAATAACTCATCCAGAACATCTCCGATCCTACCACCAGGGCAATCGACGATCTCAAAATCTGGAGCCAAAGTAGCAGTCCGTAAGCTCTTCATGGGCTGATTCCTGTTTAGCAACGTTGCGATCTTAGCTACACCAGGAGGGTTCCTGTAATTCTTGGGGGGTAAGGGACATTTAACATAACCAAGATCCTCCGGCACAAAGGTTGGCATACTATCGGCCTCATATTGCATGAAAAATGGCCGAATAGACTGATAGATGTCTTGAATCCAAAGGACCTGTCCCTTCGAGAGTCCTCCTTTGATAACTAGACTGAGATAGCACAGCTCGGGCTTGCTGAACATGAAGTCCTGTGCCTCATCTACGACAACAAAGTCGTACTGGTTTCCCTCAAGGTTTAGAGGCACATCGCATATCGGCGAACTCGAATAAACCGAGGACAAGTCAACGCGGGCGCGTTCGGCTTGGCCATCCTCTAGTAATTTCACCAGTCGCTCATAAGCTAGCTTCAAATCCGAGAAGTCGACCGGCACGCCTAGAATCCAGCTCTCAAGGAAGCCCGTGTGGGCGAAGCCACCGTGTCCAATAACGGTGAAACTCCGCCGCCGCTCGACGATTCGTTCCCAAAATACCTTGTGAGATCTGACAAGGAATGGACGTCGAATCGGTCTGCGTATGATGATTTCTTTGCGCGTGTGCGTAGATCTTTGGCCAGGTGTTCCGAGCAACACACAAATGCCACACGTGCATCGCGCGAAGCCTTTAGCTTTTCGATACAAGCCAGATAACCTAATGCCGTCTTACCTGACCCGGCCCCTCCAGTTAGCAACACCCTTTGATTCGATGTAATGATTTCCAGTGAATCAATTTGCTCCTTCTCGAGGTTTTCGACTTCTAGTTCGGCTAGGTCGATCAGAGTCGCGTTAGTCAGACGGCCGTCGACTTCTGGTCTCAAGATGTGAATCAGCTTATCTGTTGATTTATCATCCAAACGTGCTGTTGGACCGAGCCGCGGAAGCTGTTCGCCGACAATACGATCGTGCAACCTTTCTAACGCCCTTCCTATTCCCGATCTCATCGTGCTGACGTCAAACATCTGATCTGGCCTCCACTCGATAGATTTCTCCTGAAAGACGGACTGGGGGAAAATACAGCTCCAGTCAGCCATCGCAAACCTGCCACTCGCCTCCCTGGTGTATTTCTTAATTGTCTCGAAGTTGCCCGTAGCCTGCGTGATCGGGCATTTCAATTCCCGGCCATTCTGGCTCCATTTCCTTTTTTTATCCCTGCCAATCTTCCCGCCCTTGACCTCCAGCAAGATAATGACCCCGTGGCGTATCAATACGATGTCCGCCTCACCTCTTAGCTGCTTATCATGCTTTGCAAGGTAGAGATTGTGTATAACCTTCCAGGAGTCATCTAATTGCTTCTTCAGCGCATCCAACACCTGCTGCTCTGGGCCACCCGGCGCGTCCTTCGCTTTGGCATCTGACGGGAAGAAGATGGCCATGGTTAAAACCCAAACTTCTTTGAGAAGAGTGCGACCAGGAGCCCAGTTATTAACCCGATGACGATGGTCCAAACACCTAAGGCCAAGAACTTGCTCACGCTTTTCAGCTTTTCATTAGATGTTGATGCCCCATCCGCGGTCAAATTTCCTTCGTTTTCCTGCTTAAGGCGTCGCATAGCCTTAGTCGGCATAACAAGGACTGGATTATATCCATGACTGGCGCTGATAACGTAAACTGCCCCTTCGCGCTCTCCGGATAATATCAAAAAGCCGTCAGTAATTAGGTCCGATGCGCATACACCTATCTCTTGAATGTCATAATCCGAGAACGGGTCGGGCATCTGACCATCGACGCCAAGCATCACAGACTTCCCCGAAGTGACAAACTCTGCAAATAAGCGGCGAAGTCGCTCCTCGTCGCCCGGATGTTTGTACTTCTCCATATCACTCGACCAGCGCCTTGAAGACGGCGTCGGCGGGGTCCTTGTAAAACTCGATGTTGATCTTGGTCCACATCTCGTCCGGGAGGTCGTTAAGCTGCCGGCGAGCTGCGACGGGCATGAGGAGCGTGGTTGCCTTCTTATCCACGGCGATCTCGGCCAAGGCGACGGCGTTGGGCAGCATCTCGATGGAGCCTCCGAGGTTTAGGCTACCGACGATGATCGTACCTCCCTTGGTATTTCGGTTCACTAGACTTCCGACCATGGCAACTAGTACGGCAACCCCTAGTCCGTAGCCGTTCTTGTCGGCATCCATGGCACGAAGCTGGAGCGTGTACTCATAGCCGCGAGGGTCACGCTCACCAAGGAGCTGCTTGGCCATGTTATATAGGTTCTGCTCACCCACCTTGACGCTCTCGCGAAACGCCGGCGGGGTCGGCTGGTTCAGGATCTTGGCTCCGCCTCCAGGACCGGAGTTAACCTCGACGCGGAAGAGACCAGGGGCCGCATCAGAGGAGCCCGGGCTGATAGCCCAGACCTGGCCGGGAGGCAGCGGATCGCCTTCGATGGCCTCGTCTGAGTGGAGCTCGGGTGTAGCCACGAACTGTTCAACTCCATCGGCTCCGATGGTGAAGCTAAAGTGGGTGTTGCGGAACTCGCTCTTCAGGCAGCGCTTCTGCTGCTCCTTGACTCGACGGCGAGACTCAAGCGCTAGGCGGAGAATCCACTCCAGGTCCGCATCAGACACCGGCATCTCGGGATCAGGGAAAAGCAACTTGGTGAGGCCCGAGACGGTCTTGTTAACGCCTTCCATGTCTCGGCCGCTCAAGGCGCCACCGAAGTGCGCCCTGCCCTGCAGGACAGACACGCGGCTGATGGGGCGCATACGAGTCCAACACTCGCTCAGGAAGTCGCTGACGAGACCGAAGTGATTCGTGAGGTGCTCGTTGGGCTTCAGCTTAGGAAAGTCCCAGCCCGGTACGTAGGCATGGATACGGTCCTGGAAGGCGGTGTCGTCTCGCATCTCTGCCGGCAGCGGGCTGAGAAGGTGCCCGATTCGCTGCTGCTGTTCGACGTCCACGTCGAAATTGCCCACCATGACAATCGAGCCTTCGGCCGTGATCTGGTCCTTGCCGCGGCTGAACTGCCCGGAGGCCATGTATCCCTTCATGATGTTTACCCCATCCTTGGAGTCGAAAGAGATTCCCGAGACCTCGTCGAAGCAGACGACGTCATAAAGGCACACCAAGCCACGCGCTCCGTTGGAGTTGTTGACGAACATCTTGGCCACGGTGGCCTTACCGCCGGACACTAGGTGCGAGTAGGGAGAGATCTGCTGGAAGAGGTGGCTCTTACCGGTACCGCGCGGACCGAGCTCCACCATATTGTAGTTCCGTTCGACGAACGGCACCATTCGGAGGATGGTCACTCGCTTGGCCTTCTCGTCCATAGACGAAGGCTCGAGGCCGATTGAGCGGATAAGGAAATCCTTCCACTGCTCCGTCGTAAACGCCTTACGCGCATTGGAAAGCGTTTCGAGGGCCTTCGAGTCAGAGAGTTGGATAGCCCGGAGGGATTCGACCCTGAAAGGCACTCCGCCCTGAGCCTGGGCTGCCATAGCGTCATAGTGCAGGGTTACCTCGGCGTAGAAGCCGTCGGTGAGCATGCGCTCATGGTCGCGCACGATCGCGTCAGGGATCAGTACGTCGCGCAGTCCAACGCTGGGCAGCTCCCCGAGATAGCGGTCGTTCTTGGTATCAAGGCGCGCCTTGATGATATCGATGAGCCTCACTGAGCCTTGCTCGCGAGCACGGGCCTTGAAGAGCTCTTCGTCTCCGGTCCTGACGGTACGCCCCTGGAGCTGGCTTTCGACCAGCGCGAGGCCCTCTTGGATCTCTTTCTCGTCGGTGCTGGCGCAGTAACGACCGAGGAGGAACTCCACGACGTAGGTCGGAAGCGGGTAGGTCTTGGAGTACTTGCGCACCAGGTCCTTGCGGACGAGGTAGCCCTTGAGGGCGCTGGCGGCGATGTTGTCTACGGTGTCCATGTTTGTGTGTTTGATTAAAGTTGTCCCAGTTTGGTGGTCCGCTGGGCGACGGGTTGGCTATCGGCTCCGAGAAGCACGACAAAGAGGTTCTGGCCCTCGTAGATATCATCCACGGGGATGCTCAGGTGTCCGTCGTCAGGGACGGCCTTGGGCGCCGGCAGCGCCGACTTCCCGGCCGGCGTTCCGACACGGATATCCACCTTCATGCCGGCGAAACTGCCGGAGCACTCGACAAGACAACGGTACTTATTCCAGGTGACCTCGCGAATCGTCGCCAGGGCCGGTGCAGCGTTCCCTGAGCGGACCGTGATATCCGGAATCAGGCATTCCTGGATGCTCAAACCGCCATGGGTGTACTCGGGGCCCTTATTGAAACAGGAGATTCCTGGCGGCGTATGGACCGTCTCGCCGGCATTCCAGAACCAGCTGACGGGCACAGTGTCCGTAGGGGTCCCATTGGAGGCGACAGCGCAACGGGCCCAGCGGCTTTCGGTGAGAAGGCGTGGAAGGTCTACCTTGGGCAGGCCTCCAGGGAGTAGCAGCCACCCGTGATCGGTAACGATTCTGACAGATTTCCATCCGGCATCGAAAAGCGTCTGGACCGACTTAGACAGGGAATCGATCTCGTCGTCTAGCTGCTTGGCCATATCGGACTCCATGTCGTGCCCGCGAGTATCGATCTTACCCAGTTCAATCCACCCTTTGGCATCAGCCGACAACGGCCGCGCATTGGGCCCCTTAAGAATCTGGTATCCCTGCCCTTCGAGGGATTTCCGGATGATTGCCGCAACCACGGAGTTTCCATCCGTATCGACTGGGGCAAAGTCCGCGGGCATCTGCTTACCGATAAATTTTCGTGCAGCCGGGGAAACCGCCGGCTTCGCCGTAGCCGTCACAGTGGGCAAAGCTGCCCAGCGCGAGTCAACGGAGACTTGAAGCCCGCGGTTTTTGAGGGACTCGGCCAGGCCTTGTCCGACATCGTAGCGCAAGCCATCAGCGAAAATGATGCATCCACCTGGCCCTACCTCGACCGCAGGCGCAGTGCTCAAGTGAGTCAGGCCGTTGCGGATGACCGCTTTTTGGAACTCTCGGGCTGAGGCATCAGCCCATTCGTGATAGAGGGCAGTCGCCAGCCGACGGAATGCCGGCAGATCATGTTCACTTGTGAGGCTGATGACCCGGATGAAGGCGGCGTCTACCTTCCACCCCTTCACGACGTAGCTGTTTCGGAAGGTCTCGGGATTTGTGCCGGAAAGGGGATTGGTGCTTAACTGCGCCAAGGAGGCCAGAGGCTCCAGGCAGGCGGCAGCTTTGGCGCGTCCAAGCTTTGCCCAGACCGTACTCCTAAGTTCACCGTATTCCTTGTCTAGCTTTTGCAAGACATCGCGCACCAGCGCGATAGGTTTTCCGACAAGCCGGCCTACCGCACCCTCGAGTTCGGTTGAGCGTTTATCCGCGACAGAGCACCAATGGGTGGCCGGGGCAAGAAGGTCAGTGACCTGAATGGACGGGAGCGCGGCGACGATGCCGCCATAGATGGTGGGATTCTCTTCAAAGCGGCTCCAGACGCCGGCCCAAGGCCCTTTGGCTCCGCATAGTCGCTCTAACGCCGTGATGCGTCCATCCGAGCCTACGGTGAAAGAGAATTGATTGGCAACCTGGCTGGCAAATGCCGCCCAAGAGGCGTCATTGCACTTAGCCCGGAAGACCTCAGGGGCATCCATCCACTGTAGGAGCGACTTGACGATATCAGGCGTGACCAGCCGGTTGAAGTCGTCCGCAACGAGCATGCGTCCTCGCAACTGACTAAGCGGCTCGGTGATGAGCTCCCCAAGTGAGTTCAGGATGGCGGATTGCGTAGCCTCATCACGGGCGATCTGGAGTCCCAAGCCGGCCTGATTAGAGATGAACGAGACGACCCCCCAGTCATTTTGATTAGGCTGACACCAAGCCTTACCGCGGAAGACAAGGTAGACGAGGGGCTCGACTGATGAGGGCGTACTGGCATCAGCCCTGAGCTGGTTTCGGCTAAAACCTGGAATATAAATGATCGGAACGGTCGTGGGACCAACACCATCCACCTTGATTGTCTTATCGACGGCGCAACGCAGCCAGATGGCGGGGCCCCTGCCTTTCTCCGGCGCATAGTCCCCTAGAGATACTAGTTCCGGAAGATGTAGGCGGATCTCATCGATGGCCGATTTCCACTCCGACTTCTGGTCGGTCCAGAGCACTGCGGCTACCTGGCAGTCGCCATCGGTGACCGTGGCACTAAGGCGCAACTGGGAGATGAGTGCTTCGAGGATTGTCTGAGGAGCGGCCATTAGAGTTATTTCTTGGGAGTATGCCTTGCTCGGGCCGCTTTCTTGGCGGCCAAAGTGTAATGAAGATTGTTCCAGCGCTCGCCCGTGAACTCGGCTCCGCCGGCGAAGTCCGTGACATGCTCGTCCTTGTCTTCAAGGAGACAGGACCAGAACCAAGGGAATTGCGCCTTCGGGCGCTGCGGCTCCGAGCCGCGATCTTTGTCCCATTTGATATTGGGCTTAAACTTCAGTATACCAGCGCCTTTCTTTCCCACGTCCCTAACTGTCAGGAAAGGGCGAATGTTGAGACGAACGCCATCGTTAATGTCAGGATTCCAACCGATGGATTGCTCATGAAGCGGCTTCCAACGGACGAAGATATCATGCGGTGCCTCGCCCTCGAGAATCTTGAGCAAGTCGGTCTGCAAGTCCTTAGCCGCCTTGAGCAGCTTATGGGCGTTGGGCTTCTCATTCTTAACATCGGCCTCACAACGAGCGATCCAGTCCCCTAGGTAGGTCTGGGCCAGTTTCTGGAGCAAGCGGGCCCCCTCGCCGTTAGGGGCAGCCAAGCGGTGATAGTTAACCAGGGCATGGAAGCCATCCCGCTCACCGTCCCAGATATGCCAGACGAATGGGCGATGATGAAACAACTTGCAGTGCTCCTCGAAGAACGAGTCACGGAGCCATTCTTCCAGGGTTGATTCTGCATGGCCGGCATTCGCGAGGAGTTGGCGCTCCGTAGTTCCTTCCTGCCATTCGGCCCCAAAGGCATCCTTCAGAAGTGCACGCACGCGAGGCGCAGCGGCCTCCTCGCGATTAATCGAACTCAGAGCTACGATACCATCGTCGTCGGCATGCTTCTCTAGTCCATCGACACCCAGCGCCGGACAATCCGCAAAGCTCGACCCCGTCTGCCGCGGCCACTGATAACAAAGCAGGCGGGCAACGGCGACTTGGAGGGGATTATCTGACTTTTCGGGATACCCGTTAAAAAGCCATTGAGTCGGGTCGCTAGAATATGGAACAGGCAGACCATTAGGATATTTCTCGGCCGCAACGACTTGCCATTTGGCGAGATCAAATGGGACTTTTAGCAGTGTCTTTACAGGCACATACAGACCGGGGTTTGCAGAGGTAACAAATTTCTCGAAATCAGCTGAAAGACAAAAGGCAGTTATAGCAGATAAATACTCCTGACGTCGGGGAATTATAGTGCCGGCATTCTTATCAAATAATTCGCCGGTGTAAAAAGTAACGGACTTTGTGCGCATGAGTGTAACGCGTAAACCATGCTTCCCCCAAGCCTTAGCGCCTTTTATATATGATCCCGCGGAGTTTGCCAGGCGACCATTTCCGCCCTCCCATAGAAGCACCTGCTCCCTGCCACCATATGAAGTTGATTGTCCAACAGATCCGATGAGCCAACTCCAGTCTGTATTGGCTATTTTTCCTATTTCCCAAAATAATCTGACAAAAGGCGGAAGATCGCCCGTGGAAAGTCCTTCGTAAGAATCGGCATAACTTGAAAGAAGGCTTTCGCACTCCATTGATCCAATAACCGAGTCGGGGTTCTTAAGCTGGGATGACTGTGAAACTTCCACGAATCCCCCCTCGCCACTCAAAAGACTGATTTTTTCATGTATCTGTACCGGGTCAGAGTTAAGGGGAGTTGATACATCGCACTGAATATAAGTACTGTTAGGACTGGGCTGCTTAATAGTGAAAACCGTTAAAACGGTCCTAGGACCACGTATACCAAAACTCCACCACGCCTCTTCACCAAGAAGGGCAACCGCATTCCATGTGTAATGATTTAAAAAGTTACGTCGCGCGCTCTTGTAGCTACCTTGGAAAAACCAGTTCTGAGGAGTAACCAAGGCCGTAGTTCCGTTTTTTGAACAAAAAGAACCGCATCTTTCGACAAAGCACGTGGCGAGATCGGCCTTAGAATTGGGATAAGTATTCTCGCAATAGGATTGGAGAATCTTGTCCTGCTTCCCGCGGCCGAGGTAAGGAACGTTGGTCGTGACAAGAGTGAAGTTGCCAGAAAGCAGGTCTGCCACCTTTGAAAGGCCGCGCGCCGCAATAACCATTTCACGTCCTTCATCATCTCGGGTCTCGTTTTTCCAAGCTTCTTCAAGTAGTGGCTGCAATTCCTTGAAAGAGGCTGTCAGTAAATCGTCTAAACTAGAGTGGGGATTGATTAGGCTGCCTAGAAATGGCGCCTTATCGAATAGCTTGTGAAGTCGTATCATTCCAGCCCTCAACTTGTCGTCATTGCCGGCCAATTTGGCCCAATCATCCAACTTCACGCGAGGTGAGACTCCACAGCATGCCACATTTAGAACCGGCAGTTGCTGGAATCCGCCTAACTTCCATGCCGTAATCGCCAGATTGAAAGCACCAATCTGACAGCAACGCTGGTCGAGCTCGAGCCCATGGATCTGGTCTTCCAGGACTCTGTGGATGTTGTCTTTGGCCGTACTGCCCTCTTCCTCCATTCGCATGCGTGCGAGAATGGGGAGAGCGAACACAGGGAAATGACCCGACCCCATGCAGGGGTCGAGGAAGGTGACATCCTTCGCCTTCTTGGGCCAGCCCTCGAAGGTCCCCGACGCCGGCGACCACTTTTTGGTCTCGGCATCCTGGACGAAGCGTAGGTAAGTCCAGAAAATCGCCGGCAATCCGTTCTTGGAGGCAAGTCCTGCTTTGGCGCGCGCCTCTTCCTCAGTGGAAGCTTCAATCGGGCCCATCTTCCCCGCCCACCACGCCCCGAGCGTGTTATGGAGGAGGAAGTCGACCATGTAGTCTTCCGTAAATAGCTGGGTTACGGGCGAAATTTCCTTGGCACCAATCTTCACGCCCGAGGCGTTGACCTCATCTTTACGCTTGGCCTGCCAATATTGATAAACCCATCCGAGCGCATCGGTTGCTTTAAAAATCTCTGGCTGTAGGCCAGCCATCAGGCCGTTTAGTTCAACCTGAGCGGCGCCGTCTAGTTTCAGTTCAAGCGCAGGGTCATCCATCCGGAATACCCCTGGCAGCATCTTCTGGGCGCAAATCGCCGCGTATACCCAAATATCTAACCTCCGGTCAGCGGCTAGAGCGCGGCATTCATCGAGGTCGATTGGCTGATCGCCTTCGTCTTCGCGGAGGAGTCCATTCTCCGCCAAGAAGCGCGCAAAGAGCATCCGGTGCCAGTGTTGGTAGGCTACTTCCTCGGTGAGAAGATCAACCTCCTGCTGGCCATCAGCTGTCCGTTCATCTCCTAGCTGGCGGGCATGAGCCCGTAGACGATTACGCAGCTTCCGCTGAGCTTCCGTAAAATGCGCCGGGACGACCTTATCGCCGACGGCCAAGGCAGTCAACGACGCCCGGGCCCCCTTCTCGGCGATTTCACGTGCTCTCCCAACCTCACGGGCGAGGAAAGATCGGGCGTCGGGATGAAGAGGAGCGTGGGCCATGTCAGTTGATACGAACGGGGCCCTTCTTCACGGCCTCGATGAGTTTGACCTGGGCTTGTTCCACCCAGGCTCGCACCTCGGCTTCATTGCGGAAGAGCGCCGAACCTAGCGAGATCGTCTGAACCTTAGGCTCAAGAAGCTTCGTGGCAGCTTCGAGGAGTCGATCTACCTTGGTGCGATAACCATTAGACTCAGAACGACGAGAGGCGATGGATTGAGAGCGGAGAGCTGCCAGGAGTTCGGCCAAAGAAGCAATCGAAGGCTCAACCGGAGCGTGGAAGGCCTCCTCGGAGATAAGTCGAGTTTGGTCAGCCGGAGAAATCTTTGCCCAGACGGAGTCATCCGTCAGCCTACGGTTTTCGTGGGTGAATTCTGCGGAGGCTTCATCGCAGGCAGACTTGAGGGCCTGACGGAGCGCGACCTCTAGGTCCCGCTGCAAGGTTTCAAGCTTAGCCTTCGAGGTGAGAAGCCCTCGGGACGCTTTGATGGCTTCAAGTTCCAAACCAGCTACGGCCGCGATAGGCAAGCCGGCCGCAACTGTATTTAGGTCATTGACTTGATTCCAGAGCGGGAGCGCGGCGCGAATGCCTTCGGCACGCGATTTGGCGTCGTCGATGGCCTTCTTGATAAGATCACCCTTCTCGAGAATGCCCTTCACCCGTTGGCCGCCGGCCTTGGCCAGAACTTCGTCCAGGAAACTCAGGTCGACCCCAAGGGGTTTAGGCGAATCGATTCCCTCGGCTGCCGCAAACTCGCGCAGCTTGGCGATGAAACCATCAATATGCTCGGGGCCCTGTCCGGAGGGCACGGGAGGGGTGAGCAGTCCACCGTAGTTGAGGATACCTCGCAGGCGCACGACCTCCTGGGCAGAGACAGGGACGGCTTCGGCGATGAAATCGACCTGAGGAATGCCATTCTGGTCGATATCGCGAGGCACCTCGACGCCATTCTTTCGACCACGAAGCGTGCCGCTACGAAGAAGAGCGGTCAGCGCGGCATCCACCGCATCCTGGGGCCAACCATAAGGCGAGGCACGGAAGTGCTTTCGGATCTTGCCGCCAGCGACGCCAGCATTGCCGGCTTCGGCGATAAGCTTGATGACTTCCACGCACACCGGGTGCTTAGCCGTATCGCCCGTATGACTTACATAGGAATAAGGCTCATCCATACCCTGGCGGACGCGCTTGATGACTTCATTCCATTTGTCGGAATCGGCATCTGCAAACCGGGGGAAGAGAAGATTAAGCGACTCCCGGGCTGCGTTCTCGATATTGGCAGTCAGGTCGATGCCTGCGACCTCGATTGCACCACCTCGGAAAACACGGGCCCCGGTCATGATCCCTCGCACCGTGGCCCCAAGATGATCTTCGGCAGCCGTGAGACGGGCACGCATGGACTCCGCAGCTTCGCGTCCTTCAGGCGTATTCTGTACGCCACGCTGGTCGAGGACTCGCTTGGCCGCGAGCATGTGGACGATGTGGGTCTTCAGATTATCCGCATCCTTCTTGGGCACGCTGACGTGGATGATCGGGTTGTCCTGTCCTAGCTGGGAGGCTTCAGAGCGAACCGTGGACTCAGGAACAGCCCATTCGTCACGACACCAGACCGGGATACCCTCCAGATTGGGATCAGGAGGCGTAGAGCCGTAGTGCATGAATAGGCTCCGACGCTCTTTGCAGATTCCATGGTTCAGCTTGATCTTAGTGATCACCTCCGAGAGATGGGTCCTGAAGAGTCGCTCGCGTGTCTCGGCATACTCGTTGGAGTTGTTATAACCTGTAGCCGCCTCGATGAAGGCCTGGTTCCATTCGGCTCCTTGCTTCGTCTGGATGCGGTAGTCTTCGCCGACCTTCATCAGCTGGCCCTTCTCGACGAGGGCGGCCAATTCCGTCTTCACGCTTTCTCGGAAGCCGCGGATGTCGCCCTTTAGGTCGGTCAGCAACAGGTCTGCGATCGTCTTAGCGTCGGGACGGACGCCTGTGTCGATACCCGAGCTGCTCGAGAGACGATTGATGAGGAATACCAGGCCGGCGATGCGTTGGCGCAGGCGCCCCTTCTCGGTTCCGTTATTGAGACCCGAGATACGGTTGCCCAGGTCGTTCTGGAGCACGCCGTTGTTCAGCATGCCGGCTGCCATCAGCTCGTAGAGCTTATCCCCCGGGATAAGCGCTCCCAGATCCTTGTCGGAACAGTCCTTAAGTGCATCGAGGAGATTACGAAGCTGAGAGCGCAGCTGGCCGGACGTGCCAGCCGGATCAACGGCCTTGGAGGCGTGCTCCCAAAAGCGACGCTGCTGAGGAAGAAGCGGATAGTCCGTAATGCAGGTCAGTTCGTCCTCGGAGACCCAGTTAAGCTTAGTGCCCGAGAGAAGTCCCGTAATCTCGCCAGAATGGTCGTCGAAGAGCTTACGCACGGCGGCCTCAGCAGGCGTCTTCTTGGCCAAGAGCACCTTGCGGGTCACCGCTTCCACGTCCGCATCGGACAGCTGGATGTTCACGATGAAGCGGTCCTTCAGCTTAGCGAGATTCGGGGTAGAGGCGGACAACGCGGATTGGCCGGCGGCCACAAGGAGCAGGCTGCTGCCGAACTTATTGTTAAAGATCTCAGCGGCATCGGTCACGCGCTGGGAACGATCGGCGTTATCCGCGATGTAGGCCTGAACTTCATCGAGGATGATGATGCCCAGAGGAAGCTTGCCGTCCTTATCCTGTAGGACCTTGCGCACAGATGCGATGAATTCGGCCCCGGTGAGATCGTGAACCTGATTCGGGAATTGGGCCTTCAGCAACTGGCGAAGGGCGCGGACATCTGTCGCCAGGCTAGGGTCAAGTTGCAGCAGGGTCTGAGCGATGGGCGTACCCATGAAGAGATTGTTCAGTTCATCTTCCCACTTGGCGCCAGAATCGTGGACCGCCTTGCGGACTTCCGCCTCCCATCCCTTTTCACGAAGCCAGAGGACGAAATTGGCTAGGTGAATCTGCTCCGGGAGGCCTTTTGCCTTGAGGATAACGGACAGGATGGTCGCGAAGACCATGTCTCCTGATCCGGCGGGGAGCGTGCCCATCGCCGAGAATTTCTCCACCTTCTGGCGCGTGGCATGGGCGTCGAGTTCACGCAGATGGCCTTGAACGTCCGACGGAAGGCCGGCGACGAGCTGACGGGCACGAATCTCCGGCTTGAGCTCGGTGTCCACCCAGAGGTGACCTAGCATCTTAAGGAGGTGCGATTTGCCGCTTCCATAGAAGCCGCTCACCCACACCGCCCCCTGCTTGGAGCTCTGCATGTTGGCGAGATAGCGACTAAGGATCAGGTCGAGTGACTTGCCGTACTGGCCATCGCAGACGAAGAGGCGCAATTCCTCCTCCAGGGCCTCGTTCACGTCGAGTCGGGACTGGCCTTGGTTGGCCAAGCCGAACTGGCGAATGTCGTTCTTAAGCAGTTCGTGGATCTTCATAAAACTTAGAGCTGGGCGTTGAGGGAGATGCCGTTGGCCATGTAGTTCCAACCATCATGGGCATCCAACATGCGGTAGTTATTGCCGTCCTTAGTGCCCGGGAAAAAGATCACCATACGACCCTTGATAAAGGGCTCGACCGCGCGGATAAGCTCGGAGGTCTTCAGGAACCCATAGAGTGAGCCGATTCCCATGATGCTTACCACGGTATCGGAGTCGGCATCCTCAAGTTCCTTACCAAGGCGTTCGGCGACGTGCTTCTTGAACTGGCCCTCCACCAAGGTCTGAAGGTCTTCCGGCGACTCGAAATACCCCTCCGCATACTTCTGGCCGGCCATCCACTCGGAGAACCAGGTGGTCACGTCGACGAGCTTGGACGGATGATTGGCGGCCACGGTGGCATCAAGGAAGAGGTTCACTCGATTGCGCAGCGAACGCTCGAGGTCCTTATCATATACGACCATCAGCACGCGTTCGGAACCGCTGGACGTTCGCATCCAAGGAGCGGAAATACTCCGGTTATAGACTTCGCAAAGCTCTTCGATTCGACCCATTGTATCAGTTGGAAAGCGCAGTTTCGGTAAGCAGGCGGGCGTCGACCTGGATGATGCCGGCGCCGATCGTGGCGCGAATCAGCCCCATCTGCTTGGCTCGCACGGCATGATCGAGAAGTTCGGCACGAGGAACGTCGAACATACTCATCCAGAAAGACGTGAAGAGCTCATCGGCGACCCTGCCCTCCAAGTGGCCAAGCCAGATGGCGTAGGCGACGGAGCCGAAAGAAGCTGGTGCTGCGGTACGGATCTTGCGGACTCGCCCATCAAGATGCCCGGAGCGGGACCAGGAAGAGCCAGCATTGCGGGCGACCTTATCCAAGCTGGAGTCGTTGAGCCGTGTTTCCACGTGAGAGCGAAGACAGGCTAGGAATTCGCCACGGACACACTCCGCTCCTTGCTGCAAGGGCACGACGTATTCGGCGGATGCCCGGAGAAGCGGGTCGCGGGCAAGGGCGCAGAGATGTGCGAGCATCGGACGGGAAGTCTGGTCTGCCGCCCAGAGGTGGCGAAGGACACGAAAGAGCAGCAGGCCTCGATCCAAGCCGTACAGTTCGCCTAAACGCTGGTTAGTAAGGATGCGGTTAGAGGTACTGCGCTTCCCTAGGAGGTTTTCATCTACGATGGCTCGCTGATAGTCCTCACGGCTGGCGTAGGCCGGCACCCCTTCCATGACCTCATTGAGCTCGGTCTGCATGGAAGTGCGGGTGGTATGGGTACCCTTGGAACCATGACGCAGCCCGGGGCGGATAAGGGCAGGCGTCCGGATGATTTCAGGGAGGGGCATTTAGTGATTTATGCCTGCCTTTCCTAGGCTGTCAACTGTCAGCAAGTCTGTTCGCCGGCAAGTTTGCCGGCGAATCTGTTGTGGTAAAATAGATGTAAAACATGGATTTATAATACTTTTTCTTCGTTTAAGGTTGACTTAGCATCAAAGTGTTAACAGTTTGACTATATGGACGTTGTCCCCGCGCATTCACCGGTTTTCTACGTAGATAGTGTCCAAGATGACGTGTTTTTAGCCCTAGAGGAATACCGGAGGGCACCCTCCAAGAAGGATGCCGCAGTGGCCAAAGCGGTGGTCGGCGCCTTGGTGGATTGGTACCGTTACCGGGGCATGGAAGCCCGGGTGGATACCTACAAAGCGCGGTGCATCGGGGAGTCAGTAATCATGAAGGTGCCAGACAACCGTCGGGGGGCACTATCCCGGTGCCGAGGGCGTTATGTCCGTATCATTTCCCTGGGTCGGGATAGCTTTGCGACCTTCCTCCGCTTTGCACCGCTTAAGCTCACCAAGGCCCAGGAAGCAGCGCTAGTCCCTTATTCCAACTGAATTCCTAAACCAAAAAACAAAGACCATGGCAGGCTTCGAATACCAACGAATCGATCGAGACGGGAAACGGAATGGGGGATTCTACCTTGAGATGGCGGGAAAGTCCAAGACCTGGACACTCAAGTCGGGATCGCTTCCTGGGGATCTACCGCGGAAGTATACTCGAACGACAGCGAAAGAGTGGTCCCGTTTCTGGACCATCAAGGAAACCACGCAGATGGACGGCTGGCAGGAACTGCCTTCCGATGACGATGGTCATCAGTTGGATAGAGTCTGGTGCTTCAACGGTGGCTCCGAACAGGGGTTTGCGGAGTTTTTTGGTGTAGGCTGCGATCATCGACTTAAAAGTGTCGCCGCAATCGTTCCAGGACTGGCCCATATCGAGGAACTCGTGAAGGCCTGCGACCTACAAGTCGATGGAGCCTACGCCGACGAGGCGCCAAACCCGCACCTGGAGATTCTCCAAAAAATCAAGGAAAGAAAGGCCCAAGCCGAGGCCGGCGACATCGACGCCATGTGCGCCCGTGGACTAGACCTGCTGACAGGGCCCCCTCAATACCGCGACTACGAAGAGGGGATGCGGTGGCTGCGAAAGGCTTCCGAAGCAGGCCTGGCCCTGGCGACATACAACATCGGTGTGATGTTAAGAGATGGTTATTCTGGCGAAAAAGACTTGGCGGGGGCTCTCGGTCACTTCGACCTGGCGGACGCCGGCGGATACCCGATGGCGAAGAGAAACGCCGGGATCATGCGCATGAACGGTGAAGGTTGTCAGGTAGACGAAGCCACGGGATTCGAAAGGCTTTTCGAGGCGGCCAAGATCGGCGACTACCCTTCCCTTCTGATCATCGGCCGCCTATACCTACAAGGAATCTACGTGAAAAAGGACGCTGTCGAAGGCGCCGCCTGGCTGCTACTGGCGCATAAGGTCGGACATCTCGAAGGCTCCATCGCCGTTGGCCAGCTCCGCGAGAAGTACGAAGCCGACGAACTCATGGTAGTCCTCGAGAAAGCCGAGGCCCGCATTCCGAGCCTCATCGAGGAGCTCGATGCGAAGTAAGCAAGCTTCAGGGCGCGGGTTGACCAAGCGCCATGTCCTACTATGAAAGGGACACCCCACAATGACACAGAAGGAAGCAGACGAGTTAATCGAGCAGCACCAATCCTGGCTACGGCAACCTCTCAACCTCCGCAGCAAGGCACAGGGGCGGGCACGACTTGAAGGCGCCAGTTTCAGCGGGACTTCGTTCAAGGGAGCCAAGTTGGATAACGTCTGGTTCTATCGATGCAACTTCGCTGCATGCGACTTCACGGGCGCCAGCCTAGAAGGAGCTACATTGCTCTATTGCTGCTTGGATGATGCCAAACTTGATGGCGCCAACCTGGCCGGCTCCGCCCTCAAAAGCTCATCATTCAAAGCTGCGTCGCTGATGAAGGCTAATCTGGCTGGGGCGCAACTGAAGTCGGCGAGCCTGACCGGGGCGAAGCTTCTCGAAGCCAACCTGCAAGACGCCGACATCAGCGGAGCCGATCTGAGCCGGGCGAACGGAGAAGCCATAAAGCTTTCGGGTGCGACCGCGAAGAAGACCGTGTTTAAGGGAGCAGTGCTCGCCGGCGCCACCATCGAAGGAGCTACCTTCGTTCAAAGCGACATGACCGATGTTTCACTTGAGAACTCCCTGATAGCCAAGTGCGAGTTTTACTCCTGCGAACTTACGGGCTTACGGCTTCATGGCAGCACTCTTAGGGACTTAGTCATGCAATACAGCAATCTGGGGGCATTAGAGGCGAAAAATGTCACGGTGGTGAAAACGGAAGCGGAACCTCCTCGCGAACTAAAAGCCGTATTCAGCGGAAAGATCTCGGACTACAAGTGGCCGGTTGACAAAAAGTATGGCTGGTATGCCGGGCGAACGGCCCTCCGCTGAAACTAAACGCCCTGTCGTTTAATTTGAAAGTAAGGGGGCCACTACGTGGCCCCCCTGCATCCATCGCCCTTGGTGGAGCTTACCTGCGTGGGCCGTTGCCGCGACCGCCGCCGGACGGGTTGCCGGTGGTGCTCGGGTAGTTGCCGCCGTTGCCTTGGTTGGACATGTTTTGCTCCTTTCTATGGTTGAGGGTGAGAGTTGACCTCACGCGCCGCGGCCGTGGCGGCCGAAGCGGGCGAGGATGAGCTTCTGGGCCACGGGGTCCCAGTCGAAGTAGATGGAGAGGCAGGTGCGGGGGTTGAGGCCCTTGCCGATGGTGACGTGGGGGGCGAAGATGCGCTCCCGGCCTTGGTAGCGGGCGGTGTAGTCCTCCGCGTACTTCTGCTTGGCGGTGAGGCCGATGTTGTCCCCGTAGTGGGTCAGCCCGGCCTGCTGGGCGAGGTGGTCGGGGGTCTTGCGGGCGTTGGCCGTGTCCCGGCGGAGCTTGGCGTAGGTGACCAGGTTGGCGAGGTAGCGGGCCAAGGGACCGTCGTTCTCGAACGGCGAGTCCTCGGCGCCGGCCAGGGCTTCGTCGAGGACGACGATGTGCTCCTGGAAGTCGGGCTGGCACATGAAGCGGCGCAGCACGTCGATCGCTGGCTCGAAGGTCTTCTCGACCTTACGGACCTGTGATTCGCGCTCGTGGATGGTCTCCATCAGCTTCTGCCCGACCAAGGCGCCGCAGAGTCGGCCAGCCTCCTTGACGCGGCTCGACGCCACATTGACCGTGACATGCCGGTCGGACACGAGGTTGAAGTAGATCGAGGTCTGGTCGGCGAGGAACGTCACGATGGCCTGGGAGCCATCGATCGTGGTGCCGGCCATGTCCTTGAACATGGTACGGACGAAGTCCCGGATCTTGCTGCGCAGGGCCTTCGGCGCGATCTGCGGGCGGTAGTTCCAGGTGAGGTTTGAGGTAGTCATGGGGGTGCGGGTAATGACACCCCTCATCGTGCCGGAACTTGCCGCGTTTCAACCACGAGAGTTGCGACGCCGTCGGCTCCTACTGTCCGTCGAAACTAGGCCCATGCTTAAGAAAACCAATGTTATGGGCTTAATCCAATGTCGCACGAAACCTAATGCTCGCCCCCCTCTGATAAGTTAACGCCCATGTTATATCGTCCATGAAAGGCTTTTTCTGATTGTTAACCCGATAAGCTACTAGAATTTAGAGTCACCAGATCGCCCGAACCCCATGCGTATCCTCAAGGTCATCCACGGCTATCCCCCGACCTACAGCGCCGGTTCCGAGGTTTACTCGCAGACGCTTTGCCACGAACTTTCCCGCCAAGGGCACGAAGTTCGCGTCTTCACCCGCGAGGAAATCTCGGGGCAGCCGGATGTCTTCATCCGCGACGATCCCGACGAGCTGGTCCCCGCCATCTCGATCCGCCGAGTCAACATGGCGAACCATAAGGACCGATATGTCCATCCGCCGCTGGATGAGGTCTTCGACCGTATGCTCGACGAATTCCGGCCCGATGTCGTCCACTTCGGCCATCTGAACCATCTGTCGATGAGGCTGCCGCTGATAGCCTCAGGTAGGGGCCTCCCCTGCATCTTCACCATCCATGATTTCTGGATGATGTGCCCGCGGGGCCAGTTCATCCAGATGGAGAATGGCGCGAATGGCGAGACCTGGCCGCTCTGCTCAGGTCAGGAGTCGGGTAAATGCGCCGACCGTTGCTACCGTCGCTACTGCTCCGGCAACGTCGAAACCGACGCCAAAGAAACCTCTTTCTGGAAGGAATGGGTGGATGAGCGGATGAGGCAATCCGCGCAGGCTACCCACTGCTTCGACGCGATGATCGCACCTTCGCGACAGATCATGGAGCGGTTCAACAAAGACTGGCCGGCCGCCCGGGGCAAAGTCCACTATCTCGACTACGGCTTCGACCTCCCACGTTTAGCCGGCCGTGCGAGAATCCATGGCGAGCCTTTCACCTTCGGCTATATCGGTACGCATATTCCGGCCAAAGGCATCGGCATGCTCATCCAGGCATTTGGCGGCCTTCCAGGAAATAGCCGGTTGCGCATCTGGGGACACCCGAATGGACAGGAAACCGTCGCACTGAAGCGACAACTATCCGGTTATGGGCCCGATATCCTAGGAAGGGTCGAATGGCGAGGCGGCTATCGTAACGGCGAAATCGTACCGGAGGTCTTCAACCAGGTAGACTGCATCGTGGTCCCTTCGGTTTGGATGGAGAACTCGCCGCTCGTCATCCACGAAGCCCAGCAAGCGCGGGTGCCGGTGATCACATCCTCTAAGGGTGGCATGGGGGAGTTCGTTAAGGATGGTGTCAATGGCCTTACGTTCACCCACCGCGACATCCAATCCCTGACCGAGGCCATGCAGCGGGCCCTGTCCGACCCGCAAAAGTTGGCGGATCTTGGACGGCGTGGCTATCTCCACTCGGAGTCCGGGGATATTCCCGGGGTCGAGACGCACGCCAAGGAAGTCGTCGCCATCTATGAACAGGCGGTTGAACGTCGCCGAGCCTTGAGCATCCAGAAGCTCCCGAGTCCTTGGCGAATCACCTTCGATACCAATCCCGATGACTGCAACCTGCGTTGCATCATGTGCGAGGACCATAGCCCCTTCAGCAAGACCCAGGAACGACGTCGCTCGGCTGGACTTCCCAAAAGGAGGATGGATGTGGCGCTAATACGGAAAGTCGTCGAAGAACAGGCGCCCCTGGGGCTCCGGGAAATCATCCCATCCACGATGGGGGAGCCCCTACTTTACGAAGATTTCGACGAGATAATCCGGCTTTGCGGGAAGCACGGGATTAAGATGAACCTTACCACCAACGGCACTTTTCCGAAGCGGGGCGCCGATAACTGGGCAAGGCTGCTTGTCCCCATTTGCAGCGACGTGAAGGTCTCCTGGAATGGCGGTTGCAAATCCACGCAGGAAAAAATCATGCGAGGGACAGACTGGCAGCAAAATCTTGAGAACCTGCGGCTTTTCCTGTCGGTCCGCGATGAGCAACGCCGCGCAGGGCTACCGGCATGCCGAGTGACCCTTCAGCTCACTTTCATGGAAGAGAACCTCGAGGAGTTGCCGGACATCATCGATCTGGCTCTCTCGCTCGGAATCGATCGCGTCAAAGGACATCATCTTTGGGCTCATTTCACGGAGATAGAGTCCCTCGGCCTCAAACGCTCCGCCGATTCCGTCCGCAGGTGGAATGACGTCGCCCGACGATGCCGGACTAAAGCCCGGGAGGACGCCTCGAAACGAGCACACCCCTTGGTGCTGGAGAATTTCGAGGACCTTGAGCCCCGCGCAGCCTCAGCGGAGGAGCAAAAGCGCGCTGGGCCTTGTCCCTTTCTGGGTCGTGAAGCCTGGGTCAACGCCCAAGGTCGCTTCGACCCCTGTTGCTGCCCAGACCAGCTTCGACGGACCCTCGGCGACTTCGGTAACGTCTCCGAAGGCCTTCAACCGATCTGGACCGGACCGGCCTATGATCAGCTCTTGACCGGATACCTGAACCGCCAGGTATGCCGCACCTGCAACATGCGGAGACTTTCATGAGCTCCCCTATGGATTACCCGCTCCCTTCCTCCGACGGCACCCACCACGTGGATGCCGATGGGAAGCCCGCATACGCGAAGAGATTCCAGCAGGTCGGGAAGTTCCACCCCCCGGGACTGGCTCCAGTTTTGGATGATAGCGGGTGGCATCATGTAAGGAC
>Ga0209599_10000422_pt1 | contig 28129 bp, 52 predicted proteins | sample Shrwel_input2_FT_FD_187534 | JGI IMG/M metagenome (GOLD analysis project Ga0209599, IMG submission 187534) | Subsurface microbial communities from deep shales in Ohio, USA - Utica-3 well 1 S input2 FT (SPAdes) (version 2) ...
AAACAAGCCTTTTGGTAACTATTTTTTACCCCAAAATGCTAACGTGTTGATACTCAATAAAAAAGTTTTTGACAAAAAATAACCCATTGAAAATCAACAGGTTATGTAAGTAATTGGAAATCAATGAGTTATGAAATTAGTAGTTATCATAGTAATATCTTCTAACTCTTTCACCTAATTCTGCGTTATTTGAATAGGTTTTTATGAAATGCTTAGGTATTGATATATGCTCTCTACTTTCAGCATTACCTTTCATATAACATTCTCTACACAATTGTCCAGCTCCTTCAATATATCCAGTTCTGAAATCAACGTGTGTGGTTTTCAATGTAGTAGTTTTTTCACCACAAAGAATACAATCCTCATAGATATCATTGTTAGTTCCTACTGATGTAACATTATTGCTCTCATCAATTGTTAGCGGTACGTGATGCTCTCCCATAGTTTTAAATTTTAGTGTTTATATATAGATATTTTAATTTATATTTTCATTATACCATTCCAGTATTTCTTCACCAACCTTTATATCTCTCATAGCAATTCCGTTATTGGTTATGTTTACGTTATTTTCATTTGGCCATGCTGAGTTACAATAACTATATCCATGAAATAAAAAATTAAGTCCTTTAAATAATCTGATTACTTTATACCCACACTCATCATTTATAAAATACATATCCAATAACTCAACCACTTCGTTTGGTATCTCACTAAGCCTATCAATTGGTATTATATAAATTCCAGTTTCATAATCCCATAGTGGAAACACTTCCTCATATTGTTTAATATCCCTAATAGCAATAACACCAACACCATCAATAGATGATACACCTATTTTGGTTTTGATGTTGTTTTTAAGATGCGTTATTACTTCTTCGGTGATGTCCATTATTTTCCAAAAGTTTTATTTAGTAGAGCTTTCATAAATTCCACATTATTCATACATCTAATTGAATTGGCAAAGTTTCTACTTTTTATAGCTTTGTATGTATTCTGCATTTGTTCATCGGTATGATTGTATGCTTTCAATGTATGTTTGGCTACATCTTTGGTTAGATGGCCAAGTCCTATAAGAGACCAACACCAAACTCCCCAATTACCAGAACCATGATAGAATTTAAAATCTAACATAGATGGGCTTCTATATTTACAAATTTCTAAAATATCTTTTACATTATCAGTTCGTTTCATTTCGTACTTACAATATTTCCAAAATGGAGTATCCTCCCTATCAGTCATATAGTGCAATTGAATCAGGTCTTTTATATCATCAAAGAATTTTGCAACAAAGTCATTATAACGATTTACATTAGCACTAAAAATAGTATTTTCTTTGGTTGAAAAAAAGTTTAATGAGTTAGTTAATAAAAAATCTAATTGTATAATTGTAGCGTGTATTGAAGTTGCTTCTAATGGTTCAACAAATCCTTGCGCCAATCCAATTGCTACCACATTTTTTACCCAAGGGGTTTCTACTCTACCAACATCAAACTTTAAATTTCGTAATGGTTCTATTTTTCTACCAGTTGTTTTGATTAATTCATCAACGGCTTTATCATATGTAGTAAACTTATCTGAATATACATAGCCACATCCATATCTTTCTTGTGTTGGTATTTGCCACATCCAACCATTTGGCATTGCCCAAGCTAATGTTTCCAATTTTGGGGATTCTCCATTTTCATATTGATGTATGTATGGTATTGCGCTGTTAGTTGGTAAATATTCTTCATAGCTTTTCCAACCACCACCCATAGGGCCAATTAGAACTCTAGCAAACCCACTACAATCAACCCAAAAATCTGCTGATATATTTCCTATTGTAGTTTCTACGCTGTCCAACTCACCATTATCTTTATTTATGTTTAAAGAAGTTACTTCCGTATCTATACATTTAACGCCAGCTTTCATAGCGTATTCTTTAAAATACTCTCCAACTTTTTTGGCATCGAAATGATATGAGTGTCCCATTATAGTTGTACCCGATTTGCTATATGTTGATAAATTGTTATTCATCAAATATCCAGAAGGTGAACTATCAGCATAATCGCCCAATATGTGTGATATTAATACATGCGTATCTACGCTAGATATTGTTGTTTCGGTTGGTTGTACTGGACTTAAGAATTCAGTCCCTTCACCATTCCAATCTTTAAATCGGATACCTAACTTTAGTGTGGATTTTGTTTTATTTAGAAAATCAATTTCATTAATACCCATTTGTGAAAAATGGCTATTTACTATTTTTGTAAAAATACCAGTAGAGCCTTCGCCGGCTCCTATGATTGGAATTTTCGAACTTTCAATAACTGTTATTTCATTTTGGGAAGATTGATTAAATCTTGCATAATAACATGCAGCTATCCATCCTGCAGTTCCACCACCCACTATAACAACTTTCATACAACCTTATTTTATTTTTTCCAAACTCCGTTTTTCAATTCAAAAAACTCATCTTTGTTTCTATCTATGAAGCTCCAATAGGCTTCCGCTAAATCAAAATTATTATCTATGTGATTCAAAACCACATTAGGGTCATAATCTTTACAACTATAAATGTCAAACTGAAACATAGCTGGTTCTTCTGCATCCCAAACGTGTATGGCTGCATGTGATGTTGCTAATGTTATCGTTCCAGTTACTCCTTCGTTGCCGGGTTCATCTACATATACAGAAGTTGGTCCGGCTACAACTTTCATATCAACTTTACTTACTAACTCACTCAACCAAACATTTAATGTTTCAGCTGTTTTTGGTGGGTTCTTCACATATCCTTTAACAAGGAGGTGAAGATGATTTGGTACAAACACTAATCTAATTTTAAGGCGTTTTATTTCCTATAACCTGATAAGCTCTCATCAAAGAATCCAAAGCGTTTTCCAAATGTTCCCTTATCTCTTTATCTGCTAAAGATAACGGATGGTTTACTAAATGTTCATCAATCGTACAAGCTGCTACATGTGTTCTATCTAACAATTCGTGATAATGTCCATCGTTTATTTCATCGTATCTCATAAGCAAATATAAGTATATTACAATTTTATAATTGTTTAACCCAGCTACCATCCATAAAAGTAGAATCTACCTTATCATCTAATAACTGCCCTATTGAATGTCTAACATTACCCCAACCATAATCATGTCCGCATATAAAACCGCCTGATTTGATTATAGTTTTGTAATTCTCTATATCAAACCAAACACCTTCTAATGTGTGAATACCATCTATATAAACCAAATCCCACTCCTGCTCTCTTAGTAAAGAAAGTGCATTTTGTGAAGTATCTCTTATTGATTTGATATTGTGGATTGGTAGTGTATTTCTTAGAAACTCTTGATACACTTTATCGAATGGTGCATATGAACATGCCATATCATTTAAATCATAATCATTTACATATGGGTCTACCGATACCACTTCTTTAAAATGATTAGCGAACATCAACGTACTCTCACCTACATAACTACCTATTTCAATCATACGCATTTCGGATGTAGGTCTGATGGTATTTAGATAATCAATCATATTTTGCAATCCTTCCCTTTGTTCGGGAGTTCTCATAATGTAAAACTCGTCTTTCATATAATTAATTATTTTGCTGTAAGAGATGGATTCGAACCACCACGATGCGATTCAGTTAGTAACACTTTCGCCGGCCGGCTGGTGGTCTACCCCATATTACTAACCTATTTCGTACTCATCACCCCCGAGACAGGAGGGCTTGTCTGCCAGGTCATAACAGAGATGACCAATTCCAACACCTTACAATTTAACTTCACTTCTATCCAACGATACATTCTTACAAAATCTGATATCGTGATTACTCAATGTCCATATCTCACCATCATCCATTGCGCAGGTGAATAGTAAGTTATGTTCTTGTGAATAATCAATTACCAAAAATGCGTACCCTTCCATCTTATCACTTACTCTAATAATAGGAATCATTGGGTTCAATTGTAATATCATATCAATAAATATAAGTTGCGGAGAGAGTAGGATTCGAACCCACGGACCTGTAACAGTCTCTTGATTTCAAGTCAAGTGCGATAGACCAACTCTGCCATCTCTCCGTTTATTTTTGCTTACCTTTACTACCTCTCCTATTTTTGTAGGTTGGTAATAGAGAATCGCAATTGCTACACAAAAATCTTAGATTATCTAAACGATTATCATTATTAATTCCGTTTATATGGTCTAATATTAATGGTAATGGTTTGTTCATCCACTCACCTTTATTACCACATATAGCACATTCGTAATTAATTAACTTTTGTGTAATTACTCTATGTTTAATATGATGCCTGGCATAAGTTGAATTTTCTACAAAAACTTCATCATCGGAAAGTCTTATACTTTTAACATAAGCTCCTAATCCATTTTCATAAGCCAACTTATTACCACCACCACTTCCTCTTTTTTGTTGCTTTTCCATAACTATAAATATACGATAGTTAGGAAAACCAACGCAAATATCCTAATATAAATTAGAATACTTTTTCATTTTTGCTTTGTCTTATTCTAGCTTCTTCTGCCTCCCTATACCATCGTATCCAAGTTAAGGATACATCGATTGGTGCTAACACCCAAGCCATCACAATAACCATAATAGTATCTAATTCAGGCGAACCACCGGTTGGACCTTCATCATATCTTCTATTGAGATTACGGAAAAGCTGATAGAAACAATAAATAACACAAATAATGTAATACGTTAAAAACATAACTTCTTTTTTAATTTAAGTAAAGATACGATAATTATTTCACATTACCAAATCTTTTTGTTCCCCCTCAAGGATTCGAACCTCAACAAATTGCACCAAAAACAATTGTACTACCGTTATACTAAAGGGGAGTGTCTCAAGCATTCTACTTCCCGCAGTGCGAAATCGTATCTTACTTAGCCCATCGCTAGCGGTATGGGTACTTGAGTTTTTTGTGAATGAAAAACATCTATTCTTCTTGCGGCCTGTTCACAATGGCCCACTTATCGAGAGCAGATGATAGGAATCGAACCTACGTCTCCAACTTGGAAGGATGGAGTAATAACCATTATACGACATCTGCTTTTGTGTAGGTTTTTCTTTCACATTTAGCCCAAACACCAGTGAATCAATGTTTGGATTTTGAACCGAGTACCCAATAAGGGGCTTTACAACCTACAAACTCTATCAGAGCGGAAGACCAGGCTCGAACTGGCCACCCCAACCTTGGCAAGGTTGTGCTCTACCGAATGAGCTACTTCCGCAATTAATAGGTGGGGCTATTACCACCATTAAGTCTTTAATGCTTTAGACACCTATTGTGGACCAGGTAGGAATCGAACCTACTACCTTCACATTATGAGTGTGCCGCTCTAACCGAGTGAGCTACAAGTCCAAAAAATAAGGTGCCGGTGGAAGTACTGATTAACTTCACGGTGTCCATTTCGGATTCACCACCTTTCTAGAATTACGGGACGTCTAATAGTTGTACACACTATCATTCCGCCACACCGGCATATTTCTTTTTTGTGGAGGATGAGGGAGTCGAACCCACGACCCTTTGCGTGCAAGGCAAATGCTCTAGCCAACTGAGCTAATCCCCCATTATTCCAACGTACCAGAGGTGGGAGTCGAACCCACACGAGCGTTTCTGCTCAAAAGATTTTAAGTCTTTCATGTCTACCATTCCATCACTCCGGCATTGATACTATTTTACAACTGCATATAACTTAGCTTTTTTAAAGGAAGTCTGTATATCATCCTCACCTATAAGAATATCAACTCTCTTTCGGTATCGTTTGTTCATAACATCTCTTACAGTATAAGTACCACTAAGTTTTCCTATTCCAGTTATTCGAATTTTCTTTCCGAACTTATACTTTCTTTTTAAATCTCTACTCACCGCAACTATCCTTTGTTTTTTTGGATTCTTAGGATTGATTTTATAACCACTTGCGGTAATTAATGGTGTGCTATCGGTTTGCTCCACAGTAGGTGAATAAGTTGTCACCGTAACAATATCAGGCTCAATACCTTTAATCTCCATTTCAATTTCCCTTTCCATCATATCAAGTTCCAATGGTAGGATAAATAATATGAAAGATAAAATTAGACTTACATTCATAATTTTCATAACGTATTTGGTTAGTGATTCGGAAAGGATTCGAACCTTTGACCCACAGCTTAGAAGGCTGTTGCTCTATCCAACTGAGCTACCGAACCAATTAGTTGTTTCAACTTGCAAGTTTACTCTTAACGTCTCTTTCTCTACAACGACTGAACTTAATCACATTTGTAGTCCGAATGTGGCGTTGGGTAATTAGTCCGTGCCTCTATGTAACTCTATGTACCTTGCTTTGTTACTAAGCGTGTTAAGTGTATGAAACAACTTGCGGACTGTACGGGACTCGAACCCGTGAACTCCACCGTGACAGGGTGGCATGATAACCAACTTCACCAACAATCCAATTGAGCCTCCTATCGGAATCGAACCAATGACCTACTGATTACAAATCAGTTGCTCTACCTGCTGAGCTAAGGAGGCAAATTAAAGATTAACTACACCTATTAAAGAAATCACATCTTCTTTTCCCCAAGCGAGGAATTAGTTTTATCCACATAGGCGAACTACGTTAATCTTTTGTACTCTGTACGGGATTCGAACCCGTATTACATCCGTGAAAGGGATGTGACCTAACCCTTAGTCGAACAGAGCATCTATGTTATCCATTATTTCAAAGAACATTACAAATATACGAAACTATTTCCATATATCCAAATTTATTTTGGCGGAGAGTATTGGATTCGAACCAATGGTACAATTCTCATCGTACAACGGTTTAGCAAACCGGCCCTTTCGTCCACTCAGGCAACTCTCCAAATACAATCAAACATTGCTATCAGGGTTTAAGGAACTCCCGAAATAATATCTTAACATTCCCCATCGGTTTTACGATGTCTTAGTTTAATTGTTGGGTGTAAGGACGGTATCGAACCGTCTTATCTAGCTCCACAAACTAGCGCTTCACCTTAAAGCTTCAAACACCATTTATTACTCACTTCTACGTTCTAACAATTCAGCCTTAGCCCGTTCATACATCGAATCACTAATCAAATCACGATCAAAATAATACTCCATATTTAACTCAAATGAACTGATTCCCAAATGGAGAGCTCTACTCTCTACGAAGTTACAATACTCATACACACTCATACCACTCACATCTAATAATTCCATATCTTTTTTTAGTTATCGTTAGCAGCTTCTGCCCAATTCTCATTTACCATTCCCCAATAGTTTTTGTTTAAGTAGATAATATCATATCCACTATCGTTTCTATCTATGAAGATAATTCCTTTCTTAACTAATGAACCTAACGCCCCTCTGATTGTTTTTGTAGGAATATCCAATATCTCACTAATATCATTTACGTCCACATCCGAATAACCCGGCTCAGCGTATAAACAACTAATGAAAGTACTTAACGTTTTGTCTTCTAACCATGTAATGTTCATATCTTATTTATTTATGTTTAACCCTTACTACATTATAAAGGTAATAAAAAGATTCCAGAAATACAAGCCTTTTGTAAAATATTTTTCATTTATTTTTAACCTTTCACCAAATGGTCAGCTGCATATGTTGCAATTGGTCCTAATGATTTATATCTTACTTCGTATCCCATACCTTCCACTAAACCCACTGCTTGTCTGAACACTTCATTTGATTTGTATCTTGGGTCTGGATTCAAATCAATATCAATCCACTTTGGTTTTTTAATACCAGCTTCTCTCATAGCTTCCGCAGTTTCAACAGCGTACCATACTTCATTTAATAAACGGATTGAACGAGTGAATTCTCTTTGTGTTTTCCATTTACGATACAATACGTGTGCTCCCTTACCTGGTTTGTATAAGGCAACTACAATAGCGTATGTTGTTTTTTCTCCCTGATTTTGTGAATCACATCCAATTAATATTTCAACCTCATCATTAAGGTCCATATACTCTTTGATATAATCATTTATTTCAACTTCGATGCCTGAATACAATTTTTTATAAACCATAATTTTTGTTTTTATTGTTAATGTACCCAAAGAGAGACTCGAACTCTCAAGCCTTACGGCCACGGCTTCTAAGACCGCTGTGTCTACCAATTCCACCATTCGGGCATTTGTTGCGTGTATGAGGTTCGAACTCATTTGACCATCCTTATGAGAGATAGTTCTTTTCCACTAAGTCACGCAGTTTAAATAGAGGCGAGTATAGGATTCGAACCTATGTGAAAGCTTTTGCAGAGCTTCATATAACCACTCTAACAACTCGCCTCTATCTATTTAACTTCTCTATACATTCATCCACTTTGTCTCTTAATCTACCACCAATACCCCAATCACCATCAACCTGAACATGCCTCCACATTGGAATACGATGCCTCATCCATTTAAATTCACGAGATAAATTCAAATCATCAATTGCTATCCAATTTGATATCTTATTATCTTTAGCCCACTTCACAACTTCCAATGCTCTTTCGTGGTCTATCGAAGGTCTACTCATTTTGTTCCATAGGTCCTGATGTGTAGTTATATCAATCAATCGGGCAGTAATACCATAATGTCTAAAGATTCGTTTCAGCTGATTGAATGTGAAATGTTTTTTCCAATCTGAGCTAACTACTAACTCAGCGTTTGTTTCATCGCATATCTTTTGTAATGCCTCACAATCTTCTTTAACCCAAGGGTATGGTATTGTAAAGTCCTCTGCTCCACCTCTGATAGTAACCTTACCATCATCCCATGTTGCCCAAGCCAATGGCCCATCAACATCAATAAAAATAATTTTCTTTCTCATAACTTTAATTTTTAATTTGTAGTCCCTAAAGGATTCGAACCTTTACTGCTTCATCCGTAGTGAAGGGTGCTATCCGTTACACCAAAGAACCATTGATTACTTCCATTGAGTCTTTCGGTTGTGTTTCCAACTTTTAAACTCTCTGAACTTATGTGAATAAATTGGTTTACCATTTCCATGTCTACCCCAAATCTTTGAAGGTGCACAATCATAATACCAACTACCACATCTTTTAGAACAAATGAAACAATAGTTCCATTCCATTCTCATTCGTTTTACTCTTTCTTCTTTCATTTTGCATTAGGTTTAACTAATGCATATCGAATTGTTTTTTCATAGTTTTACATTTAGCACGGGTGGAGAGATTCGAACTCCCATCAACGGTTTTGGAGACCGGTATGCTGCCATTGCACCACACCCATGTTTGTTGGAATAGAAAGACTCGAACTTTCAACCCCCGCCGTATCAGAGCGGTGCGCTAACCAATTGCGCCATATTCCAATAAGTGATAGGTTTCCATCCTACCATGTAACGTGTACATCATTACTTTAGCTTTGCATAGCTCGGAACTTTTTGGTTGGGAATGCAGGATTCGAACCTACGGCCTCTAGCTCCCAAAGCTAGCGCGATACCTGACTACGCTAATTCCCAATGGCGTTCCATATTACTCACATCAGATAACCCTATTGTGTTATTCACTTAATCTTACAACAGCTTTCAACTGAGAGATTGTAAGGATGTGTACGGAACATTTTAATTGTGACCCCTTTGGGACTCGAACCCAAGACTCCTATATTAAAAGTATAGTGCTCTAACCAACTGAGCTAAGAGGTCTGACTTTTGTCATACTTGTCACTTTCCATAGCATTTGTTTTTAATTGTTAGTGGTAATGAGTGGTATCGAACCACTTCCTAAAGATTTTCAGTCTTTCGCTTCTACCTAGTTAGCTTCATCACCTTGCCTTTTTTAGTGTTTTTGAATAGAACACAAGGATAGAACAACCTGAAAACTATTAGGGTTTGTGAAGGTAGATGGACTCGAACCACCGAACTCGAATGAGAGCTGATTTACAGTCAGCCGCAATTGCCACTATGCGATACCTCCATTTCCAATTTTGTTATCACCATATCCTCCCGTTTCGGAGAGGCGTGTTCCGGATTGGTAACCGTTTGTAGAAGATATAGGATTCGAACCTATGACCCTCGCCATGTAAAGACGATGCTCTAACCAACTGAGCTAATCTTCTATTTTTTCCACAGTGTCAAAGAACCATTACTAGCGGGGATAAAAGGATTCGAACCTATGACCTAGTCATTAACAGTGACCCGCTCTACCGCTGAGCTATATCCCCAAAACAAAAAAACCTCTAACTTTTTTTATCAGTTAGAGGTCTTTTTATGTTGATGAGTAAAATCTTTTTTATCCAACATCGGTGTCATCCTCTAACTGCGTACTAATATAATCCACCTTGCCTAATTCTAGTTGTGCCGGATTGCTTATCGTACTAAACATACGAATTCCACACCACTCATTTCTCAATGCTGATTGCGAATTATTTGTATGTAAGTTAAAGTTTTTCATCTTTGTTATGTTAATAAGTATATAATAATTTTTTTTTCAAATAACTTTTAGAAAAAATGTAATGGGGAAGCAAAGCCTCCCCTTACAAATGTAATAAAAATTAAGATATGAAAACAACTTTTCAGTTGAATCGAGCGGGACCAATGATTCGAACATCATCCTCTCACCTGGTGGGCGAGTGTGCTACCATTACACCAATTCCGCTTATGTGGAGAGTTTTTTTAATTGGAAGGGAACTCTCCGAGTACTTTCGAAACCCCATAATACATTTTCGTATTGATTACTTTACTTTAAGTCTTTTACAACTTTGGCGAAATCCAATCTAAACCACATCAGGCTTCCTACTTTTTAGTTTTCAATTTTAAGTCCCAAACTAACTTGTCTCACTAATGCGAACTCAATGTTGAACAGACTACGATGAGCGGTGCGAAGGTTTTGCTCCCCCTCCTCTCCACTGGAATGTGAAGTGTGCTACTATTACACCAATACCGCTTATAAATGGATGAGAATACTCCAATGGGTGAACCAGCTTTTGAAAGATTATTTGATTCCTTTCGTTTCCACTTCCTTTTGAGAAGTACCAATTCAATGTCGGTCAGTATAGCCAACCAATCTTTGAGTTATAACCTACTCTCTCTTTACTTATTTTCTTCAACCCTGCCGAGCTGATTCACACTTGCGATGTTAGAAACCTTTCGAAAGAATCACCTCTACCTTGCGAGTAGATTGTGGCTGGGAACAACTCCCAACTATGTAGACACCTTTCAGTCATAACTGATGAACACTTTTGCTTTATGTTTATTTATAGTTTTCACCAAATTGAAATATAAAGTGTTGGTTCGTAGATGGATTCAGGTAGCGGTTCATCGTAGGCTTTGTTCCCTTTTGAAGAACAAAATACCAAACTACCCGATGCGTTATCTCAACGCCATACTTCAAGTCATCTTCATTAGAAGGGGTTGGTGCCCCACACTAAAGGATAGTAACGCCACCACGCGTACACAGTCTTATCTTACGTCCTTTCGGATAGCTTGATTCTCAAGACCACTTTTGTATTGAATCACGCAATAGTAAAAAGGGATTAGCTTTCTATTTCTTACAATAATCCTATGAGTTATTCTTATTGTTGTTCCCAACTCAACTAAGGAATCTACATTTCCCTAGTCATTCCGGCTGTTCGATGATAGTGTTACCCCCACCTACAGAGTCAGAATGATATCTCACTTGCCTACTCAAGCTCATAACTTTCGTTATGAACCGCAAAACACTTAACCAAATGTTTCACTTTATCCTACTTTCGTAGTTTATTTAACGACCATAGGCGGCCGTTTGTACACTATATAACACAAGGTTATTATGTGTAGTCATTTTAGTATGTTAAAGAACGTTTCAGAACTTGCTTCTGATTTTTATAAAGATACGAAATAGTTTTCACAATTCCAAATCTTTTTATTTATTTTATTTTTTGTTGAACATTTTCGGCTATGTTTATTTACACCATATATGCTTCCTACTTCTGAACAACTTTGTAAAGATACGAAATAGTTTTCACAATTCCAAATCTTTTTTTTAAAAGTGTTATTAAGGTGTCCGGCTTTCTTCCCTACTGGGTAGGTCACACAATCGGTTTTATTAGTTGTTGGCTTCAACCTTAATAACTTTGTAAAGATACGAAATACTTTTCAGAATTCCTAATATTTCTACAAATATTTTTTTGTTGCGGGGATAGGAATCGAACCTACTACCAGTGGGTTATGAGCCCAAAATGCAACCATTACACTTCCCCGCGATATTATTTTAAAGAACTTTTTCTTTTTTGATTAAATCAAAGATACGAATAATACCCGAGTATACCAAATCTTTTTTTAGTTTTTTTATAATTCATTGAAAATCAATGATTTATGCAATAGTTTGAAGGTAATCTAATGCGGATTGTTTCATTTCATTGAATGCTTCCACATCAGCAATAGATGGTATGTGTTCTAACTTCATTCTATCTTCTGGAGGCATAGCTGCCATTACCGCTGGATTAGCTGCGTTAGCCATTGACCTGTACATACTACCTTTAAAAGTAAGATATTGTCCGTTGAAAGCATTTTCTTCCATCTTTTGAACAGATACAACTGTAAATTTATCATCATGCATAGTTACAGTCATAGTAAATGCTTCGGTATCAAATTCGATACATTGGTTGGATACTTTATAATATTCTTTTGCCATAGTTTTGTTTTTATTAATGTAAATATACGAATTATTTTTTAGTCTACCAAATTTATTTTTAATACCAAAGTATTAATCTACATAAGAATCGTTGGTCAGATTGAAATCCATTCACACCATCATAAGATGCGTATTGGAATCCACCGGCATATCCAAAGTAATTACCAGCTACAGTATTATATCCATATAATTGAAGTACATCTACATAAAATGCTCTACAATTATAATCATTGTTTGATGCTGATATTATATTATACCCAGAATATGGTCTAGTTGTAGTTTGTGCATATCCATATCCAAATGTTAGGAAGTTACCATTATTATATCCACGTTCTGAATTGTAGCAATAAGGTCCTCCAAAAGGTCCAGCGTAACTACCATCTTCAGCCGTAGTTGAGTGATAACACCAATGGTCTCTACCCTGACATCCATCGTATATGTATCCTTCACCCTGATACATTGTTAAAACTGAATAGAAATTTACATACCAATAATTACTTGCCGCCGTCCCTCTACCCGTAAGAGAATTGAAACGTCCCATGTTGCCATCTTCGTATCTATCGGGTCCGGTTGGATTTGTCACACGTCCTAAAGCATATCTAAGAGTATTAAAATCAACAGATCCTCCGGGAAAATATACAGGCATATTTAAAACTTATTTATTTCTTCTTATTCATCATTGCTACCAAAGATGTAGCCGCCTTATAAACAGGACTTTTATCATCATACTTTAATGCTGATGTTACTTTGATATCTCTACCAGTTTGTGGATTCTTAACCATCTTATCAGCTATATCCTTTGGTAAGTTATTAGTTAATTTACTATCTTTTGGTGATAAATCCTTTTTAGGTTCATCTTCTTTTTTCTTTTCTTTACCAAAAACAAAAGTCTTTCCACCTTTGAATTTAGAATATGCTTGCTCAACTTTACCAGGTTGGAACTTACCAATGTTATCTTCCTTACCATTCTTATATATCAAATGAGCATCTCCTTTAGTATCTTCACCACCATATATCACTGCATCTTGATTATACTTCTTACACAATAATTCAATATCTCTTTTTTTAATAGATGGTACAAATAAGGATACCTCAATAGAATCTTGTAATTTACCCTCTGGACAATCTACATAATTTAAATTAGAATCTTGACACTCTTGCCAATGTCCTTCTACTTTAAAGAACCCATATCCTTTGGAACGTAAATCCTTTTCCAACATCTTATTAGCCTGAATGTTTTCTTTTTTAGTGTTAGCGTATCTATATGCAGTCAACATACCCCAAGAAGGTACTTTCTTTTCTACTACGTGTTGATAAGCTCTAGCTAAAGAAGCTTCATCTAATTTGTAAGGTTTTTGTCTTTCCATTGTTTATATATTTCATTAGATAAATATACAGAATCGTGGAATTCGATATCTTTTTGTATCTCCTTCAACTCTTTCTCTATTTTATCCAATCTAGTTTGTCTACCCCACTTACCCATATTTCCAGAAGGTTTGAATTCTTCCTTCCAATAGGTTAGTTCTTTTTGTAGTTCTTGCTCCCTAATCTTTAATTTTAATACCTTTTCGTTAATTTCCACAATTACCTCCTTTTTTAGTTATACAAATATACGAAATTTATTCCATATTACCAAATCTATTTAAACGCTTCGTAAGCCAAATATATAGCCCAAAAAATAACCCCGCTATACAATACAAAACGAAGTTCGCTTTCCATAAACTTCCTGTCAGTAGCAGTAGGGAATATTGAACGGCATCGAACCCAAAAGGATTGAAGAATAGTGCCAGCATTAACGCCATATCTTTGTATAGCATTATTCTGTTTTCCTTGCTTTTCAGCTTGTTGATTGTTTTTACTATCACCGTCGTCCATGTATGTTTAATTTAGTGAACGTTGTAACCTTTATATATAAGTATTACTTTGTGATAGTTTTCTTTGGTCTTCCCCTTTTTTTCTTTGGTGGTTCGTTTTGTAGTTTAACAATCTCTGCACATCTTTCGTATTCCTCAACTTCAATGCAGTGCTCCAATAACTTTTCTAAGGTTTCTTTGATATCTTCTTTTGATATAATGAAGTCCACATTCATTGGTAAATCATTAATACTTTGTGGCCTTCTTACCTTTTGAGGTCCTGCTATAATTCGTAGTACAATTCTATCTTCCTCTTTAGATGCCATAAATTCAGATACATTCTCATAGATTGCATCCATTATAGTATTCTTATTTTCTTCAGCCCACTGCTGAATAGGTACTCTTTGTTCAATATGTATTTCTTTAGGCTTCATCTATCTTTGGGAATAAAATGTTTTCCATAAAGTACTTAGCTTCTTTCTCACCTATCAGAGCTTTTAATGCTGAATAAGTTCGAGGGTTAGATGCTTGTACCTGACAATAAGTATTTTGTTTCTCTATTACACCTTCAATATCCTCCGTTTTTTTCTCTAACCAAAGTAGTGAATTTAGATACCAATCGTATTTGTCCACTACCCAATCACAAAATCTGATAAATTCCTCATCTGATTCGGGTTTTATCATTATAAACCTATCAGAGAACACAGTAGCCCACTCAGGAATCGGCTTTCTCCCTCCAATATCCATTCCTTCATCAAAAGGATAGGTGGCTAGAATGGGGCTTAAATCCATATATGCACCTGTCACAATTTTACCTGTACATATTACATCAAAACCAAATATCGGTTCAGGAGACCACTTATGCGGAAACGTAGTGAAGTGTAATACCTCAATCTTACCATCGGCATATCTTTCGACATGGGCTAAACGGAAATGCTTAGCTTCGTATCGGTGATTCTCCCATCCATAATCATCGGTATGTAGTGGTTGGCAATTAGGCGCCTTCTCCACCATCAACTTCAACTTCGTTGCTAGCTGATTCAGATACTCTTTGTAGTTCATCTAATATGTTTATATTGTAATCTAATGCTTTATTAGCTTCATCAGCCCACTCATCTTTTTGAATAGCTCTAATACTTCCGGCAATTTCTCTGACATCACCATCGAACTCATACATCTTACCACTACCAGGTACATTCTTTTTCATCATCTGACCACCAAACATAATTGCTAAGTAGTTCAAATATACATGCGGAAGTTGTTCTTCTTTGGTTAGGCTATTAAGATATTTTCGATATTCGTTAGTTGAACTTAGTGGTGTAATTTGAATTTGTCCTTCTCCCATCAATTCTTTAATATCTTCAAATACTTTACCAGCTCTATCTAATGCTGGATGTGGTAATTCATGCATTTCAATAGCATCAAAAATTGCCAATTGTTGACATAGATACAATGTGTATTCTTCGTTGGATAATTCTCCGTTAAACATTCTCTGATTGAATGTCATCTTTTCTGCCAATGAATGCTTTTCAGCTATGGCATCTTTTAATGGTAACATATTTTTATTTTTTAATTGTTTGGATTAAATACAGTAACTCCTTTTTGCTTAACAACTTGCCCAGCGCATTGGTTACCATATTCTATTGATTTATAAATATCGTTTGTCTCTAAGTACTTTGATGCAAATCCAGCAGTGAATGTATCACCAGCTCCACTAACATCAGCAGAATCTATTGATTCTACTTTGAACGTATCGGTTTTATACATTGCTCCACCCCTATCTAATGTACATATAATTTTATCAAATAACCAATCGTTTTCCTTTATCACCCCAAAGTTGTTTTGAAACTCATGTCTATTCAATTTAATAAAATTAATATTCTTACACCAATCTCCTAATCTTTTTTTGGTATCTAATATTGTAAACTTAGCCATAGATGCAATTGTATTAATATCTTCTTCGTTTAAAAACCCCTTACAATAATCTGATATAACTACCGCATCATACTTTACCAAATCAGGCAAATCGTAGATATCTATTCTATGGGTTGTATCGTTTTCATCCACTCTCAAATACAATTCATTTGTATCTTTATTTACATATCTTGTTTTAGTAATCATTCCTTTATCAAAGTATGTGTCAACATCCAAGCCCATTGCCATTAGATTGTTGGCTGTATTACCTGCCATTCCCATACCCCAAACTTTCAATTCATCGATTGGAACAAAAACAGGCCCACTTCCTTCTGGGGATTTTCTTTCCGATGTACCATATCTAAAAATATCAGTACAAGCTTCACCTATAACTAAAACCTTTTTATTCATTATTTAATATCTTAGTTGTGCTAATATCTTCAACTTTATCAAAGAATTCAATCTTAGGCACATATTCCAATCCTATTATTTCTTTATATTTGTATTCGCCACCAATCACCATCACATCGGGTTCATACTCCTTTATACAATTACGAAGTTCATCATCCGTACCAAAGGATACAACACTATCAACACCATTAATAGCAGATATAAACTCCATTCTATGTTCTAATTTGTTAAACGGTCTTTGTATTCCTTTTTTCTCACGAACCCTCTCATCGGTATCCAATCCAACTCTAATAGAACCAAACGATTTGGCGAAATTAATAAGTCTTATATGTCCAATGTGTAGAATATCAAATGTTCCGTTAATCCAAACTTTCATAAAATAAAGTTAATAGTTTGCCTGGCCATGCCCAAACATAGCTTGAATAGATTAATTTAGTTGGTACTAAAAATCGCCTTCTGAATGAATAATGTTGTCATCCCAACCATCTCTACCTGCTGTTTTAGTTACATCCGAATCATCGAATAAATCTTCATCAAATAAATCCTCACCCTTATAATCAGGATGATTCTCTTTCATGTAGTCAATTCCCCTAACCCAAGACCAGCTTAGTAACGCTGTTGAAGCAACAACAAAAATAATAACTCCCACCATATATTGTTTTTGTTTGTTTACCTCTCTATTGGACTTCTAGTCCCACCATCCTCTCAAATCACTACCATCGTATTTCTCCCAAGTAGTAAATTTGTTTCCCCTGAAGATGCTCCACAATTCCACCCACTCCTTATCTTCTATAACTCTTGCTCTCTTATATACTTTCCTAGCATGCTTTTTGTCAGCTGGTGTATCGTTATCTATCAATCTATAATTTCCATCTTCCGTTTTCTCAAACTCAAATTCACTATGATTGATTTCACCCAATTCCAATTCAGCTCTTTGGATATAATCATCATCCAACTTATGCTTAAGTAACTCCAATGCTCTACGCATCATTATTAACTTTACATTTCGGGTCTCAGCAACTTCGATTCCTTTCTCACTCATTCCCTTCTCCATAATACTCAAAGAGCGATACATCATTTCTAAATGGAAACGATAATCCCACCATTGGTGATTATATAACTCCTTTCTGAATCTCCATACATTCTTAAAGAATAATGGAATATCATATCGTATAGCTGACCATACTTTCCATAGGTTGCTATCATACCATACCAATTTCTCTACACTCTCAAAGAATGAATCTTTAAATTCTACTTTCATAACTTATTTCTTTTTCTTAAAGAGGTCTGATAATTTCTTCTCCGGCGTTATAATCCTTCCAGTTTCCTCATCCATCATTGGTGCCTTCCACATATGGTAAGCGATGAACAATACACTAGCAATCATACAAAGTCCTATAATTTCAAATGTACTCATAATTATTATTTTTCTAAATTTTCAATATACTCTTTTAATCTATCTTTTGGCTGCCATCCTAACATATCAATAGCATCACTATTAATCCTAAGTGTCTCTCTATAATTACCCTTTTGTTCAGTCATATAAACCTTCACACAATTGAACTTTTCTTTGAACATATCAGCTACTTCATTTATAGAATAGTTTTTACCCGTACCCAGTTCCCATGCATCTTCATGTCCTTTATTACTTTCAGCAACTCTAATCAAACCATCAACTATATCAGATATATGCGTAAAATCCCTTCTTTGTTTCCCATCACCAACTATTGTAATTGGATAATTCTTTTTAGCCTGAGCTCTCCATACTCCAATTACCGCAGCCATATGAGAATCTACTAACTCACCAGCACCATATACATTGTAGAAACGAACTATTTCAGAATTTAATCCAAATACTTTTTTATACATTTTAATCCAGACTTCACCCATATACTTACTCATAGCATAAGGTGATAATTCTGGGTTATGATGTTTTGATGATGACCCAGAATAGATTAGTTTAGATTTGTTTCTAAGTGCATATTCAACAACTTGCTTAGTACCATCCACATTAACCGAAAATGTTTGTGTTGGATTTTCGAAGGATGGTTGGATTCTACTCAATGCCGCTAAATGGAATATGTAATCATACGGAGTGTCTTTGATGTTATCCATTCCTCTAATATCACCACCTAAAAAATTACATCCTTTTGGTATCTTAGCCTCTCTACCAATTGAAAGATTATCAATAACATCAACATCATAACCTCTTTCAATCAATTCTAATGTAAGCGCATGTCCTATAAAACCACATCCACCCGTAACTAATACTTTTTTCATACTATGTAGTTTTTTCAATTCTAATTGTTATACCAGCTAATCCAGTTGATATAAAATATTTGTTATATCTATTATCGTTTATAAATCCATACTCTTTGAATCGAAATATAACAACTTGTCTACCTTCAAAGATTGCCCAAATTGCATTATCTGCGTAATCAATAGATGGTTGTGTTATAAACCCCATCTTCCAACTTTCTTTAAATTCCGGCTCTAACTCATCCGGTAAAATATTGATTATCATTTCCAAAGTATTTGAATCAGTATTATCGCCACACTCAATCCTAAACAAACTAATGTCTTTGGACTAAGTGGTTCTTTAAATAAATAGTAACTCATTAGGGTGAATACTACAACTCCAATTCCATATCCTATCAAACGAGAAGGCCATATTTCTCCATTAAATGCTAATACAAAATGTTGTACTGATTTTAGGAATAACCAACCCGATGGTATAGATGCTAAAATTATAATGATTGGATATTTTGTGTACCATCCATATTTGATACTACCTTGCAATTGCATAAAGGTACATACCTGCGCAACTAATCCATAAAGAAATCCTATTAATATATTCATTTATCAAAGATACGAAAATTATTCCACATTACCAAAGATTATTTCCACCAAATCCACTACTTCCATTAGTACCTGTTAATTGTGGGTATCCTCTACCTTTGAATCTCATCGTATCTTGCTTTCTACTCACATATAATAATAAATCTCTTGTTGTTGAATCACTCAACAAAGCCTCAGCTATTGTTTGTATAAAGATAGATGGATTTGATATGTGGTGTTTTGTTATTGTACTACTCAAATCATATGGTGTCATATTGGTATCATATTGTATTGGTGGGAGTACCTTAACTTGCATATCCATATTATCAGCAAATAGGGTAACTCTAACAAAAGGTTCGTTATCATCGGTAGCATGTATCCAAGCTGCATATACATTACCCTCATCTAATGAATCGGTATGAGCATCCCTTATAATAAAACTAGCACCCATCACATCAAATTTATTACCAACTAATTTATCCCAATTTGATATCTCTATTGGTTTTTTCTTATTCATCTTTTTTTCTTTTTCTAATACATCCGAAAGTACACATGATAAATGATTACGACCAATTAGATATTCAATATCTACATCGTATGTATGCTTTCCACAATATTTACAATAGTGTTCTTTCATTACTTTATAATTCCGTGTGGTTTTGGTTTACCATCCTCATCAACTGCCACAAATACAATTTTATCGATTCTGATAATTGTTTTCTTTGTATCTTTATTACGAACTTCACAAGCTATCGTTACGGATGTTGTACCAAATTGAACTAACTCACATCCTATCTCTACAATATCACCTAACTTAGCAGATGATATGAAGTTCACCTCACTCATAGCTTTGGTAACTATATTCTTAGTAAACAATTGACACATACAAAAGATTGCTGCTTCCTCATCAATCCACTTCAATACCTGTCCGCCAAAGAGAGTTCCCTTTGCGTTTAAATCTTCGTACTTAATTAGTTTGCGTGTTTTGAAATTCATTACTTCTTTTTTATTATTAATGGAACTATAAATGCTAATAGAGTTAAGATTGAGAATACTGCATCTATACTTTCAGTATTCAAATCATGCAACCAATACGATGATACTAACTTCAATCCCAATGCACCAATTACCCAATATGCAACTTTCTCCAATATAGGATTCTTTTCTAATACTTTCACAAACTTTGTTGTTGCAAATCTCATAGCTAAGATACCCACAAACACACCACCACATATCAACCATAAGTTGGGAGTAAATGCTACTGCGGCAAACACATTATCAATACTGAATACTAAATCCATAATCTCAATTGCTACGATGGTAGACCATAATGGTGATAACCAACCTATCTTTACATTCATACCACTATCGCCACTTTCCGATTTCCCAAATAGGGCTTTGTACGCCAAATAGATTAGATATAAACCACCCACTACTTTTAACCATACCAATTGAACTAACACCGATGCGAACGCCAATGCCAATCCTCTAAATACATAAGCACCTGCTATACCATAAGTTAGTGCTTTCTTTTGTTGTTCTTTTGGCAGTTCCTTTACCATCGCTGCCAATACCGCTGCGTTATCAATACTCAATACTATTTCTAGTATCATTATGTTTAGAAAAATTAGTACTTCTGTCATTGTTTATATTTTTAATTTCGATATCCTAAAGTTACCATAGCTTCTTCCATATGCCCATTCAGATAATGTTGAATTGCTAAATGTGAATTTGGGTCTCCTATATATGGTAATCCTATATTATATGGGTCATCCGCTAATGGATTATGTTTTGATTCAAATAGGATTCTACTATCATGTGTTAATGGAACTTGATTTTCCCACATCGCTCTACCCAAAACCCAATCATCAATTTCATAATCAACATCCTCAACTAGTCTCATATTATCCAATGCTACTTTCATAGCTGCTCTCGATACCATATAACCACATCCACTTGCTATTGTTGCTTGTTTACATACCACATATCTAAAACTTTCATATGGGTTTGTCATATTAGCGGGGTGAGCACATCCAATATAATGTGGAATACCATTATTTAAATTTTCATGTACCATAAAATCAAATCTGGCAGGATGAACGAATGAATCCGAATCTATTCTGAAATAATATTCATAATCCGTTTCTTCCAAAATCCATTTAATTGGAAGTCTTATTGATTTATCATACAATCCTCTTTTAGTATCTTCGGCTTTAAACCAAATCATATCACCATCAATCTTCCATTCAGTTTCCAAATCAGGATTACCAATGGCAACTTTTATATTGTATCCCAATTTTCTCAATTCAGGAATCCAAGTACTTTCACATTCTTTCCAATTTTGGGCCCAAGGTTCTATTGTAGTACCTGTTACCAATATCATCATTTTACTTTTATCAAACATATTAATATCTATTAAATCCTATTGTTGGTTTACTTTTTTCTTCACTCTTATATTCAACTTCACTTAAGTTATATATCTCCGTTAGTGTCATTGGTTTATCAGCAGTATGTTCATATCCCAAATGGTTAATTAGAGCCTGTGCATCTTCGATAGGTAATGCATCAAACTTATGTTCTGCAATCAATCTACCTTTTCTTAGGAGGGCTGAATCAATCTTAGCTTTATCCATATTGAATGTTGCTACAATCTGAATGTTTAAGATATCGCTTAAGATACCATCCGTAATATTAAGAATGTTTGATACACCGTTTCCACCACCATTGTTTCTATCCGTAATTACTCTCTCCGCATCTTCAATGAATAATACCGAACCTGCGTTTTGAATTAGGAATGGAGTCATCTCAGGCGATGTGATGAAGTCTGCTAAGAATGGTGGAATGAATAATACTCTCTTATTCTTAATCTTACTTGCTAAGTACTTTAAGTAGTGAGTCTTTCCAGTGCCCGGCGTTCCGTGTAGGAGAACCAATCCTTTACTCTTAGGTTCATTCAACTTACCAATAATCTTTTCGTGAATTGGTTTGAATCCTTTACCATATCCCAACTCAATATCCAACTTTTGCTTTGGTAACTCAAAGGTTGTTGTATCATAACCTCTATTTGTTTGGATAACTAAAGCAATGTTGTTTTCTCTTTCTCTACGGGTCTTAGCTAATGGAGTTATTAGGGATGTAACTGCATTAAACTCTTTTGGTGATGCATTACCACATAATGAAATGTTGATACCTCTATCTTCTCTATACGATTTGGATACTGATTTAGCCCACTTAACGGCGATACTATCTACCATTATTAATATGATACCACCATCATATACCTTCTCATATATTTTGTTTTCGAAGTGGCCCGACCTCATATACATTGATTTGTTAAACACCTCAACAAATCCCAATTCCTTTACAACATTCAATGCCTCATCTTGTTTAATCTGAAACTCATCCGATATACGGAAGAACGCTGATGGGTTTCTGCCTGTTTTACTTACAATATACATACCAATTGGAAAATCATCGTAATCAGTTGGTTTGTACGATTGGCCTGTTAGTACTTCGGGATTACCTCCACCATATTCTGCTTGGAATGATTCTTTGATTGCCGTTCTTATCTCATTAGGCAAATCATCCAAATCATCCACTATCAATTCATCCAACTCAGCTTCCGTTAATTTTTTACCCGGCTTTACATTTACATTTATAGTTTTTTGTAACATTATTTTTTTGTTTTACGATTGGATAATTCTTTTTTAATATCATTAATACGGCACTCAATCCTATTCATTTTAAAATTATGAATCCACATACCTAATTTAGTTTTTGGATGGATTACCATTTCCTTTTCAAGGGATGCTTGTAACCCCTTCATTAACTTTTTAAGTGCCATATAACTTAATTTAAGTAAAGATACGAAAATATATCCAGTATACCAAATAAAAAACTCCTTAATTTTTGGATATTATTAAGGAGTTTCGCATGGCATGCAAGATTTTTATTTATGTTCTTCTCTATTGATTTGTTTTATTTCCTTTCTAGCCTCTCTACGAATATCTCTATATATGTAATCGATAACCAAAATCATATTCCATATAATGCCTCCTACAATACCAATTAATACAATAGGTAACATTATAATATATGCCAATATTCTAGGAATCCATTTTTTCATTACTCAACCAATCATTTAATTTAATAGCCAACTTCACTATACCCAACGCAATTAAGAAAGTCGTTCCAACTCCCAAAATAAGATATAGAATTTGTTTTATCATCTATTCAGTTTCATGCTCCATAAAGTTAGTAAACTCCTTAGCGGCTGTTGGATTAACTTCGTATAGGTGTTCTAAACTTAATTCGTATCTTCCGTTTTGTACTTTAGCCTGAAACAATTCATCGTGTAGTGAATCAATTATTTGGGCTTTTTCAATATCACCACCAACAATGACTTCAATTTTTTGTTCCTTTCTTAACTTACTCAATTCCTTTTGTTGAAAGTAACACACTACTAACACTGCTACAGCGCCCGTTCCTACGATTGCCTTTTGATATTTTGCTATCCACTCTTTCATAACTCTTTAATTGTTGTTAAACTTTTTTTCTATGTACTTTGCTTTAAGAACTTCCGCTCTACGTTTAACCGATGGCTTAACGAATTCCTGCCTATCTCTCAGTTCTCTAACAGTTCCTATCTTATTTGTTTTGTTCTTATACACCTTAAGTGCTTGGTCGATTGAACCGAACTTTGTTACATCAATTATTATCATATATGTGTATCTTCAAATTTAATCGGTTCTTCACCATTTTTTACACGGTAATCGTTGATGGCTGCTTTAATTGCATCCTCAGCCAAAACACTACAATGTATCTTAACAGGAGGTAGTGCCAATTCCTCAACCAAATCCATATTATCGATTGTTAGTGCTTCATCGATACTCTTACCCTTCAACCATTCGGTTGCTAAGGAAGAAGCTGCGATTGCCGAACCACATCCGAAAGTTTTGAACTTAGCATCGGTTATAATTCCTTCCTCAACCTCAATTTGTAACCTCATTACATCACCACATTCGGGTGCTCCTACTAATCCCGTACCAACATTCGATTTCGTTTTATCCAATGTTCCTACGTTCTTTGGGTTTTCATAGTGCCCAATCACCTTTTCACTATATGCCATATTTTATATTTTAATAAAACCTACCACCCTGTTTGTAATAATCATAGATGGCTGCTCCGGCAGCTATAAGAGCTAGTTGAATTTTTATCATTAGTATTTTCATACCAATAAATATCCACTATCAAAAATTTTTACCTAACGACTCCCCCAAAGGGGTTCGTTCTATTCGAAGATATTCACTGCCGCCATCTTTACACCACCTTTACCATTATCAACAAATAGTTGTAGTTCACCTGTTTTAGGATTGAACATTTTCTTAGTAAGTAGTTTTTTATCTTCGGGCTGAAGTGATTGAGAAACCAAAGCGTTGTTTAATCTCTCAACCTCTTGCCTTTGTAATTCTTCGAATGTCATCTTATCTCCAAATTGGTTCGATATGAAGATTCACTTCATATAGGTCTTTGTAACCACTTTCACGAGGTTCAATTCCGTTGATTCTCCACTGCATTTTCTCAAATTGGAATTTACCACCCAATGAATAACAAGGACCTCCTTCAAAATCAAACATAGTGATTTCACCATTTTTGTTTGTTGATTTACGGATGAATTGTGATTCACCTAATACTCTTACTAAGTTCAAATTGATTCTTTCAATTGAACGGTCTACTCCAAATCTGCTCTTTACGATTTCCATAACTATTAGTTATTTGTTTTGTTTATAATTGTGTTTACTAATTCTTTATCTTCAATTGAAAGGTTAGCGAACCATTCGTTCTCTAAACTTGCCCAACTTCTACTTTCCTCCATTATTGGTAGGTTGTTTTCATCCGATGGCATTACACCTAAAGGACCAGCCCATACATTAATAGATTCTAATTTTACTAATTTATCCATGTTCTTTATTTAGAATAAATATTCCAATCCTTTAGTATTCCATCTTTTTAACTGAATATCCATTTCCGATTTGGTAGTTCCTTCCTTAACTTGCTTCTTATACCACCAATACAAGTCCTCCAAAGTTCCCTTTCCTCTCTGTCTTTCTAACGATTTCTCCCACAAATCCTTTCCGAATTCCTTCTTTAGTTCCATTTGTAGTTTCCATAGGGTCATTTGCTCATTCTTAGCCGCTTCTATCTCCAATTTAATGGCTTTGATACGTTTCATCCTCCCAGCTTCTAATGCCGCTTCCTGGCGATTCTTTTCATCAGTACCACCATAGTTCTTATAAGTTTGTTGATACGCCTGTTCAGCGGATGCTCTTTGGGAAGCAGCTTCGTTAAACATATAAGAATAATCAAAGTCACCATTTCTTATCTTCAATAGTAGTGGAGCGTCAGCGTTCAATGGTTTATTAGGTCTACCCTTAGTCCACCATCTATACTTATTATAACTCATAGTTTATTAGTTTACAAGTTCAATTCGGAATGTTCCATCCTCATTAAACCAACCTTTTAATTTATATTGTTTATCACTATCACTAGCTGATGTCAAATACCCAGTCATATGTGGTTTCTCACCCATTCCTTTCTCAATGATTGTATTGAATTTAATAGTAGTTGTTTTCATAGCACGTCCCTCACTAAATACGTCCGCATCTATCTTAGCATCAAACGAACTCATACCACTCAACCTCATATGCCCGGCAGCCTGTAACTTACCTAAATAAAATTGTACTTGGTCATTACTAACTCCATCCTTTTTAGCTTTAGTCAACATTCTATCACTACGCATCTTTCTTACCTTAGATGATGAATATTCTTTTCTTTTTGTACCTCTTAGTATATTAGCTATCATATTTATTATAGTTGTTGAATTTTGGCCATTACATCAGTTACATCTTCCGGTCTTAGATAACCAATAACATCATCCGTAATTGGAGTGTCATAACATATATCACCATCTTTGAAAACGGCTAATTCATATAGTCCTTTACTACCACCATAACTGTATTCACTTTTGACTACGGATACTTCATATCCATTATCAAATTGTGTTCTACTTACAATTCCAAAATCAGCACCCATAGGGTTTGTTTTAAACTCAATGTCTTTAAATGTTTTCATAACTAATTTTCTTTTAACAAATATACGAAATTATTTCTTATTAACCAAATCTTTTTTATCCCTGCCCATAATAATCTTTAATTGAGATTCTTTTAGAAGTGATACTTTCTCTTTAGTTACTTTAGGTTCTTCGGTTGGTAACTTATAGCTCTTTGCTAATTTTTCCATCCAATTGTTTGTTTGATTACTCATATTTTTTATTTTGTGATTCAAAGAATAATGGGATTGCTAAAAATACGTTGGTAGTTGCTAACCAATTATTACCACCCATAAACAACATAACTGCCGATGCTAGGTGAAACATATAACCATACTTGCCCCAAAATTTCATAAACTTATCCATACTATTTTATTTTAAATTGTTCATTTTAATTGCGTGTAAGAATTCCTGTCTTACTAAGTTATCCTTCTCCACAAATGCCCCACTAAATTTATTGGTGGTCATCATACTATCGGGATGTTGTACACCTCTCATACCACAACAAAGGTGATGTCCACTAACCGATACTGCTACATCCTCACAATCCAATTTCTCACTTAAGAACTTATGTATCTGAGCCGTTAGCGATTCCTGCATTTGAGGTCTCCTACTGAACCACTCAACTACTCTATTCAACTTACTCAATCCAATCACATTCTCTTTAGGTATGTAAGCAATTGCTGCGTATCCATAGAAAGGTAAGTTATGATGAGCACACATTGAATTAACTTTGATACCGGTCTGAATAACCACACCATTGTAATGCTCCTCATTTGGGAATACAGTGATATCAGGTTCCTTTGTTATACTACCCTTAATCAAATCATCCAGCCAAGCTTTAGCTACTCTCTTTGGCGTATCTATTGTTTGAGGGTCAGCTTCATAATCAAATCCTAATGATTCTAAGAATAGGCCATAGTACTTAGCCGCCTCATCCAATCGTTTACTCTTTTCAAACTTATCTATTACTTCGTTTCCGTTTGCTTTATTTAGCATCTTAATACTTTTATTTTTTAGTTCTAGTGACTTCAATTGTAACTCTACTACCAACTGGAGTAGTGTACAACTTCAATCCTTTTTTTTCTTCAATGAACCCATCATCCGTTTTAACAATAGTTACATATCTATTCTGCCCATGTCCGTTGGCGGTTACCACATGCTCATATACAACACCACCAACCTCTCTTGTCTCTGTGGTTAGTAAGATTGCTAACATAAATCCAACTGCCACTAATGTTAGTAACACCCATCCCCAATTATATCTAATAAATTCTTTCATAACTTTAATTTTTTAATTTGTAATAAATGTATCTTAACCAAGCTGGCTTTAATTTTGAATTTCGTTTTTTTGCATACCAACTC
>Ga0209599_10000423_pt1 | contig 28097 bp, 19 predicted proteins | sample Shrwel_input2_FT_FD_187534 | JGI IMG/M metagenome (GOLD analysis project Ga0209599, IMG submission 187534) | Subsurface microbial communities from deep shales in Ohio, USA - Utica-3 well 1 S input2 FT (SPAdes) (version 2) ...
TTCGGGTGCCCTGCGCTTCTCGACAGTCAGGGCCGGCCCGGAAACTCGCGTCGGCTATGCCGCCGCTCAAACAACCGTGCCGGACAGCCCCCTGACTGTCTGCGATGCTCGGCGGGCTTTACGGGGGTACAGCGGTGAGGCACGACCGGCTGAGTTTTATATCAGCATGGGGAATGCCGGAGAAACCGGAGAAAATCGTCGTCCCTGTGTAAGCGAGGACCCAGGCAAGTTTTCACGGCATGCCGACGGTGAAATTACCCTGGCCACTGCTTGTTGAGGATTCATCCATACCACGCTGTGGCGAGTTTCTGGATTCCCGCCTGCGCGGGAATGACGGGGTGGGATGTGATGGGCGGTGGATTGAATTGCGGGGGAGTGGCGTATCTCAGGCAGTGGCATTTCGCTTGGTGGCAGTCAGGCAACAGTTGCATGCCTCCGCCAGGTTTTCCACCCCCCGCCGCGTCGTCCCTGTGTAAGCGAGGACCCAGGCAAGTTTCTACGGCGTGTTGACGGTGACATTGCCTTGGCCGCTGTTTGTTGAGGATTCATCCGTACCACGCCGTGGTGAGTTTCTGGATTCCCGCCTGCGCGGGAATGACGGAGTGGGATGTGATGGGCGGTGGATTGAATTGCGGGGGAGTGGCGTATCTCAGGCAGTGGCATTTCGCTTGGTTACAGTCAGGCAACGGTTGCGCACCGCTGCCAGATTTTCCACCCCCACCGCGTCGTCCCCGCGCAGGCGGGGACCCAGGCAAATTTCCACGGCGGGCTGACGGTGACATTGCCTTGGCCGCTGTTTGTTGAGGATTCATCCGTACCACGCCGTGGTGAGTTTCTGGATTCCCGCCTGCGCGGGAATGACGGAGTGGGGCGCAATGATGGTGGCGAAGTATCTCAGGCAGTGGCATTTCCCCTGGTGAAAATACAGATCAATTTCATCACAGTCACGCCAATAACCGACTCTGGCACGGTGCTCAATCGTTTTGTACAGTATCTGTTGTATTTGACATCACAACATCATGCCGTCCGGCAAGACCGGGCGGTGATTATGGAGGCTTCACCATGCACACTCCTTTGTGGACCCCCAACCCGCAGCGGGTTGCCGAGTGCGCGATGACGCGGTTTCGGGCGCGGGCGGCGGCACTGGCCGGGCGGGATTTGCCGGATCAGGCCGCATTGCACGCCTGGAGCCTAGCCGAGCCGGCGGCGTTCTGGCGGCTGGTGTGGGACGATAGCCAGGTGATTGGCCAGCCCGGCGATGCCACCTTGTGCCCGGCAGCCGAGATGCGCAACGCCCGCTGGTTTCCCGACGCCCAGCTGAATTTTGCCGAAAACCTGCTGCGCCGCCGCGATGACGGTGAGGCGCTGGTGTTTTGCGGCGAAGGCCAGGTTGAACGGCGGCTGAGCTGGGCCGAGCTGTACCAGCAGGTATCGCGCGCAGCGCAAGCACTGCGCCAGGCCGGGGTGGAGGCCGGCGACCGGGTGGCGGGAATGTTGCCAAACATGCCGGAAGCGGTTATCGCCATGCTGGCCAGCGCCAGCCTGGGGGCGATCTGGTCGTCGTGTTCACCAGATTTTGGCATTGACGGCGCGCTCGACCGCTTTGGCCAGATTGCCCCCAAAGTGTGGCTGGTGCCAGATGGCTATTACTACAGCGGCAAAACCGTGGCGATGGCCGACAAAGTGGCAGCGATTTCGGCTGGCCTGCCCGGCACGCCGCAAGTGGTGGTAGTGGCCTACACCGGTCGTGACGACGTGGCCGCACTGCCGGGAGTGATCCGCTGGGACGACTGGCTGGCTGGCCAGCCTGGCGGCAATATCCACTTTGCCCGCCTGCCGTTCAATCACCCGCTGTACATCCTGTTTTCCAGCGGCACCACCGGCAAACCCAAGTGCATTGTCCACGGTGCCGGTGGCACGCTGTTGCAGCATCTGAAAGAACACCGGCTGCACGCCGATGTGCGCGCGGGCGACCGGTTTTTCTATTTCACCACCTGCGGCTGGATGATGTGGAACTGGCTGGTCAGCGGCCTGGCCAGCGAAGCCACGCTCTTGCTGTTTGACGGCAGCCCGTTTGCCCAGGATGGCCAACTGCTGTGGGACTGGTTCGCCCGCGAGCGCGGCACCCACTTTGGCACCTCGGCCAAATACCTGGACGCCGCCGCCAAACAAGGGCTGGCACCGGCGCGCAGCCATGACCTGAGCGCACTGCGGGCGATTTTTTCCACCGGTTCGCCGCTGGTGGCAGAAGGCTTTGATTACGTCTACCGCGACATCAAGGCCGATGTGCAGCTGTCGTCAATTTCCGGCGGCACTGATATTGTCTCCTGCTTTGCCCTGGGCAGCCCGGTGCTGCCGGTGTATCGCGGCGAGCTGCAATGCCGGGGCCTGGGCATGGCGGTGGACATCTGGAACGAAGCCGGCCAGCCGGTGCGCGAAGAAAAAGGCGAGCTGGTGTGCACCGCGCCCTTCCCGAGCATGCCAATCGGTTTCTGGAACGACCCGGATGGCAGCAAATACCACAACGCCTACTTCAACCGCTTTGCCAATGTCTGGTGCCACGGCGACTTTGCCGAGCTGACTGCGCACGACGGCATGGTGATCTATGGCCGCTCGGACGCGGTGCTCAACCCCGGCGGGGTGCGCATCGGCACGGCGGAAATCTACCGGCAGGTGGAGCGGGTGGAAGAAGTGCTGGAAAGCCTGGCCTGCGGCCAGCGCCATGACGGCGACGAGCGGGTGGTACTGTTTGTCAAACTGCGCCCCGGCGTCACGCTGGACGACGCACTGCGCGAACGCATTGCCCGCCAGATCCGCCAGGGGGCCAGCCCGCGCCATGTGCCGGCGCGCATTGTGCAGGTGGCGGATATCCCGAAAACCCTCAGCGGCAAGATTGTCGAACTGGCGGTGAAGAACGTGATTCATGACGAACCGGTGAACAACCTGGGCGCGCTGGCCAATCCGGAAGCGCTTGAGCACTTCCGCGATCGGGAAGAACTGCGCAGCTAGCGCCAGCGTGCGCGCGCAATCGCCATCTGGGTAAAGCATGCGCAGGGGGTCAGCGGCCATTCTGCCCCCGCGCGTCAGCATGGCACTTACACTTCACTCCACTGCCGCAGCAGATTGTGATACACCGAGGTCAGACTGACGGCCTCGTCGCTGTCACCGTGGCGCTGGCGCAGGCTGGAAATCGCGCTGTCCATGTCAAACAGCAGCGCCCGACGGCTGTCGTCGCGCACCATGCTTTGCGTCCAGAAAAACGACGCCAGCCTCGTACCGGCGGTGACCGGCTCAACCCGGTGCACGCTGGTGGACGGATACAGAATCATGTCGCCCGCCGGCAGTTTCACCGTATGGCTGCCGTAGGTGTCGTCCACAATCAGCTCGTCGCCCTGGTATTCGTCCGGGTCGGTGAAAAACAGCGTACACGACACATCGATGCGCAGCCATTGGCCGCTGAACGGGTCGTTGCGCACATGGCATCCAGCCGGGTGTAGGCCGGCAGGTAGTTGGTGCGCGTCTGGTCTGCCACAGCGAACCACCTGCCGCGCCCTACCGCGTCATTCCCGCGAAGGCAGGAATCCAGGGGCATTCGCAGCGTGCAGCGGGTATGAGCGCTCACGACCGTCCCGCCATGCGCCACGCCCACGGTGCACGCTGTGGCGCGGTCTGGGTTCCCGCCTGCGCGGGAACGACACGTGAAGTGACACTCATGCCGCAAGTGGTCAAGTCACCATTCCGTTGAAATACCCGCGTGCAGGCAAGCGCGCTGACCTTGGGTATCTGTGCCAATGATCGGTTCATATCAGGGTGACTGACGACTAGCCCCATCATGCAAAAGCCCGCACGGCAATCCGTGCGGGCTTTTGCATGATGGCTTCGCCATTTTGGTCTGCCACTGGCTTGGCCCACCGAAGTCACATCCAGCCAATGCCCTTGTGATATTCCTGTCAGAAGCAGTGAAAAATTGGAAATTCCGGCGCTTTCTGGCTGAAGTATGGTGAAAAACTCATAGATCAAATTCTTATACTAGCCGCATCCGTGTGGAGAATGATCCATGGCGGAATACGTCCGCCCTGCTGCATCCCAGCACAGCGGGCAAGCTGAAGCAGCGTATCTGCTGCCACAAAAAAACGGCACCTGGTCCATCCAGCCCGGATGCCAGCACAACACAGGAGGAAATACCCCATGCAAGATTCACAGCAAAATCTGCATCGCGGTCTTGAGGAGAGGCACATCAACCTGATGGCGCTAGGCGCAGCCATTGGCGTGGGCTTGTTCCTTGGCTCGGCCAAAGCCATCCAGATGGCCGGGCCAGCCATCATGATTTCGTATGCGCTGGGCGGCTTTGCCATTTTCTTGATCATGCGCGCGCTGGGCGAAATGGCCATCCACGACCCGGTGGCCGGCTCGTTCAGTCGCTATGCCCAAAACTATCTGGGCCCACTCGCTGGCTATCTGACCGGCTGGAATTACTGGTTCTTGTGGATTGTTACCTGCATGGCGGAAATCACTGCCGTTGGCGTGTATATGGGCATGTGGTTTCCTGGCGTGCCGTCCTGGATCTGGGCGCTGTCGGCGCTGGTGCTCATGGGCTCGGTCAACTTTATTGCCGTCAAGGCCTATGGGGAGTTTGAATTCTGGTTTGCCCTGATCAAGATCGTCACCATTGTGCTGATGATCATTTCCAGCCTGGGCATGATTCTGTTTGGCTTTGGCAATGGTGGCGTGGCCACCGGCATCGCCCATTTGTGGCAGCACGGCGGCTTTATGCCCAATGGCGTGCAGGGCATTTTGATGTCGATGCAAATGGTGATGTTTGCCTATCTGGGCGTGGAAATGATTGGCCTGACCGCTGGCGAAGCCAAAAATCCGCGCAAAACACTGGCGCGCGCGGTAGATTCAGTGTTCTGGCGCATTTTGATTTTTTATGTCGGTGCGCTGTTTGTGGTGATGTCGATCTACCCGTGGAATGAAATCGGCGCGCAGGGCAGCCCCTTTGTGATGACCTTCGAAAAAATGGGCATTCCGGCTGCTGCGGGCCTGATCAATTTTGTGGTGCTGACCGCCGCGCTGTCGTCGTGCAATAGCGGTATCTTCAGCACCGGTCGCATGCTGTACAACCTGGCCCAGCAGGAACAGGCGCTGCCGATGTTTGCCAAGGTAGGCAAGAATGGCGTACCTAATGCCGCTGTGCTGATTTCGGTGGTGATGCTGCTGGGAGGGGTATTGCTCAACTACCTGGCACCAGAAGAAGTATTTGCCTGGTTGACGGCGATTTCCACCTTTGGTGCCATCTGGACCTGGGTGATCATCCTGCTGTCGCAGCTGAAGTTCCGCCGGACATTGTCCAGCAGCGAAGTGGTCGCGCTGGCCTGCCGGATGCCGTTTTTTCCGTATGGCTCGTATATTGCGCTGGCCTTCCTGGTGCTGGTGGTGGGGCTGATGGCGTACTTTCCGGATACCCGCATTGCCTTGCTGGTGGGCCCGGGCTGGTTGCTGCTGCTGATCGTGCTGTATTACGCGCTGGGCTACCATCGCAAGCCGGTGAGTTTGATGACGGCACCAGCGGCGTCGCAAGCCTAATCCCATCCCGCTTACGGAAAAAGCCCGCAGATGCGGGCTTTTTCACGGGGAATGGCGGTCTTACACTTCACTCCACTGCCGCAGCAGATTGTGATACACCGAAGTCAGACTGACCGCCTCGTCGCTGTCACCATGGCGCTGGCGCAAGCTGGAAATCGCGCTGTCCATATCAAACAGCAGCGCCCGACGGCTGTCGTCGCGCACCATGCTTTGCGTCCAGAAAAACGACGCCAGCCTCGCACCGGCGGTGACCGGCTCAACCCGGTGCACGCTGGTGGACGGATACAGAATCATGTCGCCCGCCGGCAGTTTGACCGTATGGCTGCCGTAGGTGTCGTCCACAATCAGCTCGCCACCCTGGTATTCGTCCGGGTCGGTCAAAAACAGCGTACACGACACATCGGTGCGCAGCCATTGGCCGCTGAACGGGTCGCTGCGCACGGCGTTGTCCACATGGTTGCCAAAGGTCATGCCGCCCTGATAGCAATTGAACATCGGCGGAAAAATCCGGTTGGGCAGCGCCGCCGAGAAAAACAGCGCATTGCGGTTCAGCGCCGCCAGCACCAGGCTACCCAGCGCCTGCGCCTGCGGCGAGGTCTGCGCCAGTTGCAGATTATGCTTGACCTGGGCGGACTGTGTGCCGGTGGTGGCCAGGCCGTCTTCCCATGGCCCGTCAGCCAGCAGCTGGCGCGCCTGGCGCAGTTCGTCGGGGGTAAGAACGTCGGGAATGTGCAGCAGCATGGTGGGCCTCGCAACGGCAGAAACAGCAAAATAATAAATGACTTGCCCAAACAGCCTGTCGGGGCCGCTTGGGCAAGCCGCCCCAGGCGGGGCGGCGGATGCGGCAGATCAGTACTTGTACGACAGGGTCAGCTGTGCTTCACGCGGCGGGGCCACATTGGCATGGCCACTGTACTGACCATCGTAATACTTTTTATTGGTCAGGTTGTTGATGTTGAGCTTGACCGCATAATTGCGGGTGTCGTAAGCCAGCATGGCGTCCAGACGGGTGTAGGCCGGCAGGTAGTTGGTGCGCGTCTGGTTGGCATTGCCATCGCTGGCGTAGGTTTTGCCCACGTAGTACGCGCCCAGACCGGCGGTGACGGTGTCGGTCAGCTTGTAGGTGCTCCACAGATTGAAGGTTTTCTTTGGGGTGTACTTGGGCACCGCGCCGTTGTTGGCGCTGGTGTTGTACCCCTGGTCAATCTTCGGGTCCATCAGCGAGGCACCGGCAAATACCGACCACTTGGCGCTGATGCGGCCAGCGGCTTCAAATTCGATGCCATTGGTGTGGCGCTTGGTGTACAGCACCGACACATCCGGCACCAGCGGGTCGGTGTTGCGCTCGTTGAGCTTGACGGTGCGGAAGGCCGCCGTGCGCAGGCTCAGGTCGCCATCCAGCAGCTCCCATTTGGCACCGATTTCGTAATGCTGGTTACGCTCGGGCTTGACGTCTTCGCCCGGTTTGTCCAGCGCGTAGGTTTCGCCCGATGGGTTCATCAGCGTGCTGTAGCCGGCGTAATAGCTTTGCGTGTCGGTCGGCTGCCAGATCAGGCCGGTGCGGTAGCTCATGCCCTTGTCTTCACGCTGGGTGCGGCCAGACACCGCGCCGGTGGTGGTGTTATAGCTGGTGTAAGTGCCTTCCAGACGGTCCAGACGCAGGCCGGCCATCACCTTCCACTGCGGAGTCAGCTCCACGGTATCGGTGGCGTAGGCGGCCAGGTTGTTGCTGTGGTATTCATTGCTCGGGCGCAAGCGCAGTGTGCCTGCCCAGCCGCCAGTGGTGGGGTTGCCCACGGTCATGTTGGGCACGCTGCCATTCATCAGCACGCTGGTGGCGTGCTGGGTGTCGTGGGTGAACTCCAGGCCGGCCAGCAGGTTGTGGCGCAGCGAGCCGGTATTGAGCTTGCCGGTGTAGTCCAGCGACAGGGCGGTGGTTTCGTTCAGCGAGCCGCGCAGCTTGGGGCCGGGGGCAATCTGGGTGCTGTCAGTCACCGGCACGCCGGCGCTCACCCCCACCAGACGCGGGGCAGTGACCAGCACCATGCGGTCGTAGCGGCCATGGCGCAGTTGGGCGTTGATCTCGCTCTGGCTGTCCAGCTTGTGGGTCAGCCGTGCGGTGGTGATGTCGGTGGTGATGTCCTCCATATTGAGGCCATCCACGCCGTAATAGCGCGAGCGCGGCACGTCCAGCGGCTTGAGGGTGTTCGGGTCGTAGGGCACGCCCAGGTCGGGGCGGTTTTTTTCGGTCAGGTGGTGGTGCGACAGCACAATGGTGGTGGGCTCGCCCAGACCAAAGGCCACTGACGGTGCCACGCCCCAGCGCTTGGATTTTGACTTGCCGTTGGGCGAGCCGTCTTCGGTGCCCATCACGTTCAGCCGCACAGCAGTGCTGTCGGAGTAGGGCTTGTTCACGTCCAGGGTGATGCGCTGATAATGATTGGTGCCGATGGTCAGATCGGCACCCAGCAGTTCGCCGGCAAACGGTGCCTTGCTCACCTGGTTGATCACCCCGCCAGTAGAACCCCGGCCAAACAGCATCGAGCTGGCCCCCTTGAGCACTTCAATCTTTTCGTCGTTGAACGGGTCGCGGTTGTACTGCGCCACGTCGCGCTGGCCGTCGCGGTACATGTCGTTAAAGGCGGCAAAGCCGCGCAGGATCACCTGGTCACCGCTACGGCCGCCTTCGCCAGCGGCAAAGGTGATGCCGGAAACATTTTTCAGCACGTCTTTCAGGTTGGCTGCGCCTTGTTCGGCCATCAGGTCGTGGGTCACCACGGTGACCACCTGCGGAATGTCTTTCAGATCCTGCTTGATCTTGCCCAGCCGGCTGGTGTCGGCCTTGTAGCCCTGAATGCGCTCGCCCTGCGTGCCAATCACTTTCACCGGTGCCAGGGTCTTGGCAGCTTCCTTGTTGTCTACTTCGGCTTTGGCGGGCTCGGCAGCATAGGCCAGCGCCGGGCTCAGCGCCACGGCCAGCATGCCGGCAGCCAGACAGTGCGGGCGTTTGGCGTGACGCACGCCGGAGTTGGCAAGCAGGAGTTTTCTCATGGTGTGATTCCCATTCTCGTTGTAAAGTCAAAAAAACTGGCGCACCTGCCCACACGCCGGCAAGCGGTCGGCGTGTGGTGTTCAGGCCGCCGTCTGGCGGAAGGTTGGTGTGGCGGGCTACTTGGCTTCGGTGACAAAACCGATCTTGGCCACGCCATTGCCCTGGGCGGCGGCCATGGCGCGGGCCACGGCGTCGTAGCGCGCCTCGCGGTCGGCGCGCAAATGCAGCTCGACCAGCGGATTGGCCTGGGTGGCGGCAGCAAAGCGCGCGGGCAGTTCGCTTTCGGTCACCGGCTGGTCGTTCCAGAACAGCTGGCCTTCCGCCTTGATGGCCAGGCGAATGGCTTCAGGTTTGTCTTCATGCGCGCTGGCGGCAGCCTTGGGCAGGTCCACCTTCACCGCCTGAGTCAGCAGGGGGGCGGTGATGATGAACACCACCAGCAGCACCAGCATCACGTCCACCAGCGGCGTGGTATTGATCTCGGCCATCGGCGCGCCCGGCCCCTTGTCAAAGCTCCCGAACGCCATGCTGGCCTCCTGCGGCAATCAGTTGCGCGTGAAAATCATGGGCAAAGCCGTCCATCTCCTGGCTGTCCACCCGGTTGGTGCGGGTAAAGGCGTTGTACGCCACCACCGCCGGAATGGCTGCCGCCAGGCCAGCAGCCGTGGCCACCAGCGCTTCGCCAATCGGGCCGGACACGGTGGCCAGGGTCATCTGGCCGGCAGCCGAAATGCCCACCAGCGCGTGATAAATCCCCCACACCGTACCAAACAGCCCGACAAACGGTGCCACCGACCCCACCGTGGCCAGCCAGGTCAGGCCGGATTCCAGCCGGGCGGTTTCCCGCGACAGCGCCATGCGGATGGTGCGCACCAGAAACTCGTCAATGCCACAGGCCTTGCCCAGCGCATGGCCCTGATTGCGCCGGTAGTGATTCAGGCCATCCAGCCCGGCGCGGGCAATGCGCGCCAGCGGCGCATCGTGCTGCTGGGCCAGGCTGGCGGCGCTGTCCAGGTCGGCAGCGTCCCAGAACGCCTGCGCCAGCTGCTGATTGGCCCGGCGGGTGCTCCACAACGTCAGGCCACGGCGCAGAATCAGCCACCAGCTGGTGATCGACATCGCCAGCAACAGGGCAAATACGCTCAATAACACGCCATCACCGTGGCGAAAGACCAGACTCAGGTCCATGGTTCATCCTTTTTTTATTGCGAGTGTTACTTGATTTGGAAATTGATCGGCACCAGCACCACGCCAGCCACCGCCTCGCTACCGCGCCGCGCCGGGGTGAAGCGCCAGCGCTTGACCGCCGACAGCGCCGCCCGGTCCAGCCGGCCAAAGCCGCTGCTGCGTGCCACCTCCACCGACGTGGGCTGACCGTCAGCGCTCACCGCCACCCGCAGCAGCACCGCGCCGCTTTCTCCCAGCTCCAGCGAGGCGGGTGGATAACCAGGCTCCGGGTTGGACAAATACGCCGCCGAAAACGCCGGCGGGGTTTCCTTCACCGGGCCGGGCTCACCACTGGCCGGTGTGGGTTTGGCTGCTGGCGGCGTGGCCGGTGCCGGGTCGGGGGTGCTGTCCTGCGCCACACTGGGCCCTTGTGCCAGCGGTGAACGGCTGGGCGTGAGCGGCGAGCTGGGCCGGGGTTTGGGGGCAAGCGCCTGGCGCGGTTGCGGCTCGGGCCGCGCCTGCGCGGGAGCTGGCGTGGGCGGGGTGGGCGCCGCCTCTGCCGCCAGCATCACCACTTCGGTCATCTGCGGCATGGGCGGCTGTGTTGGCTCGGCGCGAGTCTGGAGCATGACCAGCAGCAGGGCATGCAGACCCAAAGCGCCCAGCCAGGGAGTGAGGGGGTGTTGACGTAACATGGCCTTATGTTAACGAGAAGCGATGTTATTTTCAATATCATTACGATTTGTTGCAAAGCGAATCGGCGCATTGGCAGTAAAACCACACTGCAAGCCGGGTTTTTGAGTGGAAGATGGTGTGATGCGAGACAAGCAGACGAGGAAAAGCCGATGAACGGTTGTTGCAACGCAACAATCAGGTATCCAGGAGGAAAAAGCAGGGTATTGATTTTGCCGGGTGTGGCGATAGATAGCGTGTGCCACCCGGCAGGCCGGGCAGCGCACTTGGAGAGTATCAGGAAAAATTACACCAGCAAGGCATTCACCATCGCGTTCAGCTCGTCCACGGCTTCACCGCGTTGTGCCCTGGCCTGGGCAATCAGACGCAGATTATTCGCCGTGGTTTCGCCTTCCCAGTGCTCGCGCCGATGTGCCAGTGCGTCGGCCAGCGCCACCTGAGCCCCCGCTGTGTCGTGCGCCAGCACGGCCAGCTCCAGCAAGGTGGCGTAGTCCCAGTAATCTGGCCGGCCACTGGCCATGCGCCGCGCTACCGCGTAGCGCACCACCGGCAACAACTCGGCCTGGCGCGGGTCGGGCGGGGTTTGCTGCTCCATCAGCGTGACCGCGTTTACCCCTGGATAGGCGTCGCGCCAGTCGGCTTCAAAGCCGCGCAGGTATTCGGCAATCGCCAGCCTGAGTGCGCCAGCAGCCTCGGCGGCCCGGCCTTCACGCAGCCGCGCCTGCCAGCGGTCTTTGTACACCCGGCCCAGAATGCCGCAGGTTTCGCTGCTGGCCCCACGCTGCTGGATCAAATCGACCAGCACCCGCTCGGCCTCCTCGCTACGACCGGCGCGGTTCAGCGCCAGGCCCAGCTGCTCGCGCACCAGCGTGCTGGCCTGCAAGGGTGGCGACATCTTGCCTACCCAGTCCACCATGTGTGCCCAGGCGCTCAGCGCCCGGTACGACAACAATACATCCACCACCACACCCGCATCGGCCAGCGCCACATCGCCTAATTGGGCGGCAATCAGCTGAATCTCGTCCAGCTGACCATTGGCGCGCGCCTTGGCCAATGCGGTTTTCAGTGTTTCGGCATAGTCTACCTGCTCGCGGAACACATCGGTTTTGAGCCGGGCAATGTCGGGAAAGCCCTCCAGCAACTGATACACCGGGCTATCCGCCTGCGCATGGCGCGCGTCGCGCAGCTTGCGGGTCAGCGCCGCCACCTCGCTGGCCAGGCTGGCCGGGTCGGGCGCGCCGCTGTCATCCAGCGTATAAGGCAGCGCGCGCAGCAGGTTGACGTCAAACGGCAACTGCCCCCAGCCCTGGGCAAACAGCAGCTGGGTGGCGTGCGGGCGCACGGCATGGCGCAGGCCCAGTTCATAAAACACATTGGCGTTGGCGCTGGTCAGGTCGGCCACGGCAAATTCGCACAGAATCAGACGCTCGAACATCGCCTTGTGAATCACCCCACCCACCCGCTCTTCGTCGGCGCGCAAGGGTTGCAGGCCGGCGGCAAGAATGGCCGGCTGGATCAGTTGCTGGTATACCGCGTCGAAGTCCACCTGGCGACCATCGCTGGTGGGTTTATGACCAAAAGGCATCAGGACAAAACAGAGTGGGGGCATGGGCAAGCTCATCATAACCAATCATATGGCATAAAAAATGATAAATGGACGGTGGGTGGCGCAATCCACCGTCCAAACCAAGGCATCACACCAGGGTAATACGGTTACACCGGCATGCCCAATGCCTTGGCCACCCCGGCACCATACGCCGGGTCGGCCTGGCTGCAATTGCAGATATGCCGGCGCTTGATGTCGTCCGGCGCGTCGCCCATGGCGCGGGCGGTGTTGTCGAACAGCACCTGCTGCTGCGCCGGGCTCATCAGACGGAACAAGGCACCCGGTTGCGAATAGTAGTCGGTGTCTTCGCGATGGTTCCAGTGGTCGGCCATGCCTTCGATCGACAGCGGCGGTTCGCGGAAGTCCGGCTGCTCTTCCCACTGGCCGTACGAGTTCGGCTGATAGCCCAGCGTGCCGCCGTGGTTGCCATCCACGCGCATGGCACCGTCGCGGTGGTAGCTGTGTACCGGGCAGCGCGGGGCGTTGACCGGAATCTGGTGATGATTGACGCCCAGCCGGTAGCGCTGTGCATCGCCGTAGGAAAACAGCCGCGCCTGCAGCATCTTGTCCGGCGAGAAGCTGATGCCGGGCACCACGGCAGCCGGGTTGAAAGCGGATTGCTCCACTTCGGCAAAAAAGTTTTCCGGATTGCGGTTCAGCTCGACCACGCCCACTTCAATCAGCGGGTAATCGGCGTGTGGCCACACCTTGGTGAGGTCGAAGGGGTTGTACGGCACTTTCGAAGCGTCGGCTTCCGGCATGATCTGGATATACATCGTCCATTTCGGGAAATTGCCTTGCTCGATGGCCTCGAACAGGTCGCGCTGATGGCTTTCGCGGTCCTTGCCGATGATGGCTTCAGCTTCGGCGTCGGCCAGGTTCTGGATGCCCTGCTGGGTGCGGAAGTGGAATTTCACCCAGTAACGCTCGTTGGCAGCGTTGATGAAGCTGAAGGTGTGCGAGCCAAAGCCGTGCATGTGGCGATAGCTGGCCGGGATGCCACGGTCGGACATGACGATGGTGACCTGATGCAGCGCCTCCGGCAGCGAGGTCCAGAAGTCCCAGTTGTTTTTGGCGCTGCGCATATTGGTGCGCGGATCGCGCTTGACCGCGTGGTTGAGGTCGGGAAATTTCAGCGGATCGCGCAGAAAAAATACCGGCGTATTGTTGCCCACCATGTCCCAGTTGCCTTCTTCGGTGTAGAACTTGAAGGCAAAGCCACGGATGTCGCGCTCGGCATCGGCTGCGCCGCGCTCGCCGGCGACGGTGGTGAAGCGGGCGAACATCTCTGTTTTCTTGCCGATCTGACTGAACAGCTTGGCGCGGGTGTAGCGGGTGATGTCGTGGGTGACGGTGAAAGTGCCGTAGGCGCCAGAACCCTTGGCGTGCATGCGGCGCTCGGGAATCACTTCGCGGTCGAAGTGGGCCAGTTTTTCCAGCAGCCACACATCCTGCAATAACACCGGGCCGCGTGGGCCGGCAGTCATGCTGTTCTGATTATCGACCACCGGGCAACCGGCGGCAGTGGTGAGTTTTTTATCGGTCATGATGCTGTCTCCTCGAATCAAGTCAATGGCTTACTGATTGCTGGGCAGGCCAGCCAGAATCTCCTGAACCCGTTCGTCGGCCAGCCAGCTTGCCAGCCAGTGGGTGAACGCATTGAGCATGAGGGTCTCCTGCGGTAGCGGCGGGCGCGGGATGCGCTGGCCTGATGTGACCCAGTATAGGAAGATAAATTTGATTTTTAAAATTGATTGATTTTCTACCATCAATAGTAATTGACTATCAATGGTCAAGCAGACAGCAGGCCGGGGGGAGGGAGATAGGCATGGCCAGCAAAGCGTCCGGCCCGCCGCCGGCGCACTGGCGGCAGCACACAGAAAGGCGGGCCATTTGGGCAGACGGCGGCCCCGTTGCGCTGGCGCGCGCGAGGCCGTCTGCCTGACTGCACCGCTTATGCGGCGTCGGTTTTCTTGCTGCTGCTGCGCTTGCGCGGGGCAGGTGCCGGGGCAGCTTCTGGCTTGGGCGGAGCGCTGAGCACAAAGTCGATCTTGGCGCTTTCCAGATCGGCGCGCACCACTTTTACCGTCAGCGCATCGCCCAGCTTGAAGGTGACGCCACTCTTTTCACCGACGATGGCCTGGCGCTGGATGTCAAAGTGGAAGTAATCCTTGCCCAGTTCGGAAATATGCAGCAGCCCTTCGATATGGATGTCGTCGAGCAGGATGAATACGCCAAAGCTGGTCACCGCGTTGATCTTGCCGGTGAACACTTCGCCCACCTTGTCGCGCATGAAATAGCACTTCAGCCAGGCTTCCACATCGCGGGTGGCGTCGTCGGCGCGGCGTTCGGTCATCGAGCAGTGCTCGCCCAGCGCCACCCAGGATTCTGGCGGGGTGTACTGGCGGCTGTTGAGGATGGCCTTGATGCTGCGATGGACCAGCAAGTCCGGGTAGCGGCGGATCGGCGAGGTAAAGTGGGTGTAAGCCTCGTAAGCCAGGCCAAAGTGACCAACGTTTTCCGGGCTGTACACCGCCTGGTGCAGGCTGCGCAGCAGCATGGTCTGCAGCACGGCAGCGTCCGGGCGCAGCTTGATCTTTTCCATCAGCTTGGCGTAGTCCTTGGCGGTCGGTTCGTCACCGCCGGGCAGGGTCAGGCCGGCCAGTTTGAGGAAGCCGTGCAGCACTTCCAGCTTTTCCGGGGTGGGGCCCTGGTGGACGCGGTACAGGCAGGGGTGGGTGTGCTTGAGCAGGAAATCCGCCGAGCAGACGTTGGCGGCGAGCATGCATTCTTCGATCAGGCGGTGGGCGTCGTTACGCACCACCGGCACAATGCGGTCGATCTTGCCCTGCTCGTTGAACAGCATTTGTGTTTCGGTGGTTTCGAAGTCAATCGCGCCGCGCCGGCCTCGCGCCGCCAGCAGCACCTTGAACAGGGCGTAGAGGTTTTGCACGGCGGGCAGCATCGGGTGGTCGCTGCCGTTTTCCAGCCAGTCCCATACCTGGTTGTAGGTCAGCCGCGCCTTGGACAGCATGACTGCCGGGTAAAAAGTATAGCTGCGGATATCGCCACGGGCGCTGATGTTCATGTCACACACCATGCACAGGCGCTCCACTTCCGGATTCAGCGAGCAAATGCCATTGGACAGCGCCTCCGGCAGCATCGGAATCACCCGGCGCGGGAAGTACACCGAGTTGCCGCGCTGGCGGCCAGTGTGGTCAAGTGCGTCGCCGTGTTCGACATAATGGCTGACATCGGCAATCGCCACCACCAGGCGAAAGCCCTTGCCTTGTGGCTCACAGTACACCGCATCGTCGAAGTCGCGCGCGGTTTCGCCGTCGATGGTCACCAGCGGCAGGTCGCGCAGGTCGCGGCGGTCGGCGGTGAGGTCTTTTTTACGGACTTTTTTCGGCGTGGCGCGCGCCTGGGCCATGGCGTCTTCGGAGAAGGTGTGCGGCAGGTCGTGCTTGCGCAGGGCAATTTCGATTTCCATGCCTGAGTCGGCGTAGTTGCCCAGCACTTCCACCACCCGGCCCATCGGTTGCTTGTGCCGGCTGGGCTGCTCCACCATTGCCACCATCACCACCTGGCCGTGCTCGGCGTCGCTGGTGCCAGCCGGTTCGATCAGGATGTCCTGGTTCAGTCGGCGGTCTTCCGGCACGGCAAACCAGACGCCGCGTTCGCAATACAGCCGGGCAACCACGGTTTCATTCACCCGCTCCAGCACTTCAATAATGGCGGCTTCTGGCCGGCCGCGCCGGTCCTGGCCTACCTGGCGGAACACCACCCGGTCGCCGTGGAACACTTTGTGCATTTCCCGCTCGCCGACAAACAGGTCGCTGCTGCCATCGTCGGGCTTGATAAAACCAAAACCATCCTTGTGGCCAATAATCCGCCCGGTTTTCAGGTCCAGCTTGTCCACCACGCACACCGCACCCTTGCGGTTGATCATCACCTGGCCTTCGCGCTCCATGGCGCGCAGGCGGCGGACAAAAAAGCCCATCTCCTCGGGGAGGATGCCCAGCAAGGCGGCCAGTTCGTCGGGGAACATTGGCGCGCCTTCGTTTTCCAGCTGCTGCAAGACGAATTCCCGGCTGGGCAGCGGGTTGTCGTATTTCTCCCGTTCACGGGCCAAATACGGGTCCTGCTCACGCAGGGAAGAAGTTTTTTGTTTTTTTTGCTTGCTAACCATTGACAGTCTCAAAAAAGGGCCTATAATGCACAACTCATTCAGCGCTGCACTGAAACAGAAAACAGCGCGAGATGTGCCCAGGTGGCGGAATTGGTAGACGCACTAGGTTCAGGTCCTAGCGGTGGCAACACTGTGGAAGTTCGAGTCTTCTCCTGGGCACCAAGGTTTCATCGGAAACCAGTAGGTAGTTTAACTGGTTTTCAGCAACAATCCGAGAAGTTTTTGCCCAGGTGGCGGAATTGGTAGACGCACTAGGTTCAGGTCCTAGCGGTGGCAACACTGTGGAAGTTCGAGTCTTCTCCTGGGCACCATCCGCAAAAAGCCCCTCAGCACTGCTGAGGGGCTTTTTCTTGTCTGCACCGTTTGTGCCGGTCATTTTCGGCCAGCGCTGGCGGGTTTAACACCACTGGCACCATTCAGCCGCTGGTGTCTGGGCGGTGCCACATCGGCACCACCCAGGTGTCAGCGCCTAGTATCACCATGATATGAATCGACTGACTGGCGATTAGAGCGCTTTCGGCATGAGTTTCACCTCAGGTGTCGTTCCCGCGAAGGCGGGAACGACGCGGTGGGGCGCGGCGAGTGGTTCGTCGTGGAACGTGAGCCATCGTGTTTCAACGTGACTGGCTACTAGCTCAGCCGGCGCAAGGTAGCCAGCGGCGGCGTGCGGATAATCCGCCGGCTGGTTGGCCAGCCGGCCAGGCTCACCGCCAGCGCGCCACCCAGCGGCCCCCACAGCAGCAGCCAGGGGTTCAGGGTGGCCGGCAGATTCAGCACCTGCACGCTCATCAGCGCTGACAAACCCATGGCCCCCAGTGCCGCCAGTAGCCCGGCCAGGCCACCAATCCACAGCAATTCGCCCAGCACCACCCCCACCACTTGCCGGCGCGACGCGCCCAGGGTGCGCAACAGCGCCACGTCCAGCGCCCGTTCGTCCTGGGTAGACACCGTGGCCGACCACAGCACCAGCATGCCGGCCAGCAGGCTGAAGCCAAACACGCCCTGCATGGCCTGAACCAGCTGCGCCACCATACTGCGCACCTCGTTCAGGATCAGCCCGACATCCAGCACGGTGAGGTTGGGAAACTGGCTGACCAGCTTGTCCACCAGCGCTTCCTGGCCGGGCGGCAGGTAAAAGCTGGTCAGATAACTGGCCGGCTGTTGCGCCAGCATCACCGGACTGGCGTACACAAAGAAATTCACCTTGAAGGTATCCCACTGCACCTTGCGCAGGCTGGTGACTGGCGCTTGCAGCTCGGTGCCGGCCAGGTCAAAGCGCAGCACGTCACCCACTTTAATGCCCAGCGTGTCGGCAATGCCCACTTCCACCGAAAACCCTGGCTGCCTGGGGTTCCAGGCGCTGCCTTGCACCCGCTGGTTGTCGGCGGGCAAGTGGGTGGCCCAGGACAGGTTGAACTCGCGTTCTGCCAGGCGCTGGGCGCGCTCGTCCGGGTAGTGTTCCGGGCGCACCGTTTGCTGGTTGATCGACAGCAGGCGTGCGCGCACCATCGGTGCCAGCTCGGGCGCGGGCAGGCCGTGGGCGCGCAGGGTGGCGCTGAACGCCTCGCGTTGTGGCGCTTGCAGATTGATGACAAAGCGGTTGGGGGCGTCAGCCGGCACGTTTTTTTGCCAGGCACCGAGCAAATCGCCATGGACCACCGACAAAATCAGCAGCGCCATCAACCCGGCGGACAGCGACACCACCTGGGTGATCGACAGCCCGCGCCGGCGCGCCATATTAGCCAGCCCATAGCGCCAGCCCACCCGGCCACTGCCCGGCAGGCGGCGCAGCAGCGCCAGCGCGCTCCAGGTGGCCAGCGCCGCCAGGGCAATAAATCCGGCAAACCCCAGTGCCACCGCCAGCGCCAATGGCCATTCGCCCGCCTGCCAGCGCATCAGCCCCACCAGCGCCAGCGCGCCCAGCGCATAGCTGCCCCAGCCGGCCCGGTCTGGCGTGGCTTCTTCGCGCAGCACTTGCAGTGTGGGCGTGCGGCGCAGTGCCAGCAGGGGCGGCAGGGCAAAACCAAACAGCAGGGTGGCACCCACGGCCAGGCCCTGCGCCCAGGGCAGCCAGCCCGGTGCCGGCAAGACGCCACCCAGCAGGCTGGCCAGCTGGGCCAGCACCAGCTCTTGCACCAGCCAGCCCAGCGCGCACCCCAGCACCCCGGCCACCAGCGCCAGCAAGGCAAACTGGCTGGCGTACAGGGTCAGCATGGCCTGCTGGCTGGCCCCCAGGCAGCGCATCACCGCCACCGCCTGCCGGTGGCGCAGCAAATAACGCCGGCAAGCCAGTGCCACCGCCACCGCCGACAGCACCACCGCCAACAGCGCGGTCAGGCCGAGAAAGCGCTTGGCCCGCTCCAGCGCCGTGCGGATCTCCGGGCGGGCTTCTTCCACATTTTCCACCCGCTCGCCGCGTTGCAGTTGCGGGCTGACCGTCTGGCGGAAGCGCTCAACCGCATCTGGCGCGCCAGCCACCAGCAGGCGCCAGCGCGCCCGGCTGCCCGGCTGAATCAGGCCGGTGGCGGCAATGTCCTGTTCATGCAGAATCAAACGGGGAATGAAATTGTACAAATCCATCGCCCCATCCGGCTCACGCTGCAGCACCCCGGCCACGCGCAAACGGGCATTGCCCACCGTCAGCACATCACCTTCAGCCAGGCGCAGCCGGCCCAGCAGACGGGCGTCAGCCCAGAGTGTGCCGGGGGCCGGGGCCTGACGCAGGGTGCGTGCCTGGCCGCCTTGCACAATGGTCAGCTCGCCGCGCAGCGGATAGCCAGGGCTGACCGCCTTGAAAGTGGCCAGCTGGGCCTGGCCATTGGCCAGCACCATGCTGGGAAACGTCAGCGTGCTGGCAGTGTCCAGCCCGGCGGTGCGCGCCGGTGCTTGCCAGCGGGCAATCTCCGGGTGGTCGGCATTCAGCACCAGATCGGCGGCCAGCAGCTGGGTGGCCTGCTGGTGCAGTGCCCGGTCTACCCGGTCGGTAAAGAAACCCACGCTGCTCATCGCCGCCACCGCCACCACCAGCGCGGCCAGCAGTACGCTGAGCTCCCCGGCAACCAGTTCGCGGCGCATCAGCCGTAGCGCCAGCGCCAGACGGTCAAGCAGCCGCATGGCGCACCTCGCTAAGCTTGCCGGCGTCCAGACGCAAGATCCGCTCGCAACGCCCGGCCAGCCCGGCGTCGTGGGTGACCAGAATCAGCGTGGTGTCCTGCTCGCGGTTCAGGGTAAACAGCAGTTCAATCACCTGCTCGCCGGTGTCGGCGTCCAGATTGCCGGTGGGCTCGTCGGCAAACAGCAGTTTGGGTTCACCGACAAACGCCCGCGCCAGCGCCACCCGCTGCTGTTCGCCGCCAGACAAATGGCGCGGATAATGCCCCAGTCGCCGGCCCAGCCCCACCCGCTCCAGCATGGCGGCGGCTTGCTCGCGTGCGCCTTTCAGCCCAGCCAGCTCCAGCGGCAGCATCACGTTTTCCAGCGCGGTCAGCGCTGGCAGCAGCTGAAACGACTGAAACACAAAGCCCACCAGCCGCTGTCGCAGTTTGGCGCGCTCGTCTTCGTCAAGCAGCGACAGGCTTTTGCCAAACACCACCACCTGGCCGTCGCTGGGATGGTCCAGCCCGGCCAGGATGCCCAGCAGGGTGGATTTGCCTGAACCGGAACTTCCGACAATGGCCACCGTCTCGCCGGTGTTCACCGTCATGTTCACCCCGCGCAGAATGGTCAGGGTTTCCCCGCCATAAACCACTTGCCGGGCCACATCATGGGCTTGCAGAATCGGAGGAAGAGAGGTTGATGACATGAAACAATTTATCCTGTGGTTGGCCATGCTGGTCGCCGCGCCCAGCTGGGCGGCTACCCTCATGGTGTTTGGCGATTCCTTGTCCGCCGGCTACGGCCTGAGGCCGGGCGAAGGCTGGGTGGATTTGCTGCGCCAGTCGCTGCCGGCGCATCAGGTGATCAACGCCAGCCAGTCCGGCGAAACCACGGCGGGCGGGCTCAGCCGGCTGCCTGCCGCGCTGGCGCAGCACAAGCCGGACATCGTGATTCTGGAACTGGGCGGCAATGATGGCCTGCGCGGCCTGCCGCTGGACGCGATGCAGGCCAATCTGGACAAGATGGTGGCAATGAGCGCACAAGCCAAGGCCCGCGTGCTGTTGATTGGCATGGCGCTGCCGCCCAATTATGGCAGCCAGTACGGCCAGGCGTTCCAGTCGGTGTACTCCGACCTGGCCAAACGGCGAAAGTTGCCGTGGGTGCCGTTATTGGTCGAGGGTTTTGCCACCGACCGTCAGCGCTTTCAGGCCGACGGCATCCATCCCAACGCCTCGGCACAACCACTGATGCGCGACACGGTGCAGGCTGTACTGCAGCGCTTGCTGCCGTCAGGGACGCGCTGATTTATTCAGAAAAACCGTTTTTGCCAAAAGCAAAACCCAGTAAAATCAAAGCCCTGGATTCCCGCCTTCGCGGGAATGACGATTTTTTCAGCGTATCCTCAGCGCGCAAGCCGGGCGCGTAGCGTGTCTTCCTGCTTTCAGCGCGGACTGGTGCCCGGCCCCCAGCTGGCCAGGGCGGTGCGCAAGGCGCTGACCACACTGGCCCAGTCGCCCCGCTGTGGCTGACGGAACAGGCGCATGCAGCCCGGATACCACGGTGAATCGCTGCGCTGTTGCAGCCAGCGCCAGTCGGTCTGGTAGTCGGGCAGCAGCACCCAGCATGGTACGGCCAGCGCGCCGGCCAGATGGGCACTGGCCGTGTCCACGCTGATCAGCAAGTCCAACTGCGCCAGCACGGCGGCGGTATCGGCAAAATCCTTCAGCTGAGGCCCCAGCGCATGCACGGCAAACGGCGCATCGGCGGCCAGCGCCTGGTCTTCGCCTGCGCCTTTTTGCAGGCTGACCCACTGGATGCCGGGCAAATCAGCCAATGCCGCCAGGGTGTGCAAACCAGGCAGCGAGCGCTCGGCGTCGTTTTCAAAGCGCGGATTGCCCTTCCACACCAGCCCCACCCGCCAGCCATCGGCGCGTGCCGGCAGGTGGCTGGCCCAGTGCGCCTGCAGGGCCGGGTCGGCGTGCAGATACGGCAGCGCGGCGGGAATGTTGTCCAGCCGGGTATGAAAATGGTAAGGCAGGCTAAGCGGCGGGGTCCAGCAATCCCAGTCTTGGTCAAGCTCTGCGCCCAGCGGGTAAACCTGATCCACGCCTTCCAGCCGGGCAAACAGCCGGGCCAGCGGCGGATGGCACAACACCCCCACCCGGCGTGCGCCTGCCGCCTTGAGCTGGCTGGCGTAGCGGCAAAACTGAATCATGTCGCCCTGCCCGGCTTCCAACCCGATCAACACCGCCCGTCCGGCCAGCGCCTCACCCTGCCAGCGCGGCCACGGCAGCACCTGGGCCAGCGCCTGATACCAGTCGCGCGCTTCCAGACAGGCCCAGCCCTGGGCGTAATCGCCCCGCCGCAAATACAGATAGCCCAGATTGAAGCGGGCCGTCGGGTAATCCGGCTGCAATGCCAGCGCCTGCTGGTAGCACGCCTCGGCCGGTTGATCGCGTTTCAGGATGGCGTAAAGCACGCCCAGATTGGAGTACAGCGCCGGGGTGGCATGGCCGTGCGCCAGCGCCGCCTGATACACCGCTTCAGCTTCTTCCAGCCGGCGCTGGCGGGTGAGTAACCCGCCCAGATTCAGAAACAGCTCGCTGTGGCTGGCATCAGCGGCCAGCGCCTGGCGGTAGCACGCTTCGGCGGCGTCCATTTGGCCTTGCTGCTCCAGCGCCAGCCCCAGATTGGCGTGCAATGCCGGATGATCTGGTGCCAGCGCCAGCGCGGCGCGAAACTGCTCGGCGGCATGCGCGGCGCGTTGGTGTTGCAGGGCATGCAGGCCGGCGGCAAACAGGGTGTCGAGTGAGGAGAGCATGGCGCAGAGGGCATAGAGAAAGTGGGAAGTGACGATGGTAGGGAAAAACCCTGTGGGCTTGCCAGCATCCGGAACCCATGAAGAGGTAAAAATCGGTAAAGGTCTGCTGAGCCTATCGGTATCAGGGCAGGCCAGCGCAATGCATCCGCAGGCCCACAGCTCGGACTGAACCAAGAACCAGAAAGTTAGATTTATTGATTTCCCATGAACGTCAAGAACGAACGTAGTGGAGTCATAAAACAAGAACGCACTGTTGTTTTTACACAACAAACATCGCGAGTGCACACGGTTCTTGATAGCTAATGACTTTGGCTTCAAAATATGAATTTAAAATTATTTAATCTTTTTTTCAGGCAGTTCAGATAATTTTTTAATTAAAAATCATCAACTTAATTAACCCAGCCTTGCTTGAATGTCTACTTCGCCCAACATGGTTAAATCCAGCCAGTGTGTTGATGTCTGGAACACAGCACTTTGTTCAGTAATTCTACTTACCGTAGAACTACGTATTTTTTGCTATGCGCAATATTTTTAACGATTCAGAAAAATAAAAATTTGCACCGAGCACCGTAATTGGGTAACTTGAAACTAAGCAACACCCAATCATGAAAGAGGAAACTGAAATGGCTGTTACCATTAGCTCCAGCACCACTTATACTCTGCAAGCGGCTGAAGACAACCTGACCCTGACTGGCACTGCCAATATTAATGGATTTGGCAATAGCCTGGCTAACATCATCAATGGCAATACTGGTGCCAATATCCTCAAAGGGTATGCGGGTGCCGACCAACTGTACGGTGGTGCCGGTAATGATACTTTGTACGCAGGTGATGCTGGCAGCACTGGCAATACCCTGGTCGATAAACTGTATGGCGGCACAGGCAACGATATTCTGTACGCCGATGGCAATGACCAGTTATACGGCCAAGCCGGCAATGACACCTTGAATGCTGGTACGTCTACTGGCAATACGCTGTTCGGTGATGCAGGCGATGATCTTTACATCATTGATAATACCTATAATTATATCATCGAAATCTTTAACAATGGGGTGGATACCCTGCAAACCTCACTGACAGTCAATCTGAATTCACCCTATTCAGACTTTATTGTTGGTGCAATCAACACCTCCAGTGAAATTGAAAAAGTGATTCTGACTGGCTCACTGAACACCGATGCGTATGGCAATGCCTTGGCCAACACCTTGACTGGCAACACAGGCAACAACAAGCTTCTGGGTGGGCTAGGCGCAGATACGATCAACGGCGGTGCCGGCAACGATACCCTGTACGCTGATAATGTCGATAATGCACTCAATACCAGCAAGGATTATTTGAATGGTGGCGTGGGTGATGATGTTTATTATATGAATGGCAATGATTACGCTCAAGAAGTTAGCGGTGGAGCGGGTAACGATACCTACATTGTGACTGGGCTGGGCAATCAGATTATTGATGCCTCTGGTGTTGACACCGTCAAGAGCGACGTATCATTCAGCAACCAGTTTCTGCCCAGCTTGGTGGGTAGCATTGCCAGTGGCGGGATTGAGGTGATTGAACTGACGGGCTCACTTAATATTGATGCGATTGGTTCAGCGCTCAGCCTGGGTGGTGGAACCGAAACCCTGCGTGGCAATAGTGGCAATAATGTGCTGGACGGCTCTGGCGGCAATGACATCGTCGAAGGTGGTGCTGGCAATGACACGCTGGTGGTGTACGCCGATGTGGCACCGACTCAGGTTATGTTCCAAAAATATGCGCTGGCTACCGGCAAGATGAGCCTGACCGGCGGTGCCGACCAGGATACCTTCTGGATTGGTAAAGCTTACCTGGGCAATCACAGTAGTGGCCTCAACCAGCTGACCCTGACCGATTTCACCCATGGTGTGGATACCCTGCGTCTGGGCATCAGCACCACGGCCAGCGCCCCCACTGCGCTGAACACCCTCACCGCCACCGCCAGCGACACCCTGGCCACGCTGCTGAACAAGGCATCGCTGGCCGGCAGCGCCACAGCGCCGGTCCTGACCCAGTTTGCCTTTGCCGGCAACACCTACCTGGTGCTGGATCAGAATAGCGCCACAACCTTTACCGCCAGCACCGACCTGGCCATCAGCCTGACCGGGACGCCGGGCCTGACGCTGAGTGATGTGGTGTTCGCGGCGGTATAAGCAATACCTCGCTGAACAACTGAGCTGAATGACTCACCCCCCGCTGCCACTGGCAGACGGGGGGTGAGTCATTTACTGCGTCAAGCTGGTGAACCCAGCGCAGCGCGGTTTATTCGATATTCTGGATCTGCTCGCGCATTTGCTCAATCAGCACTTTCAGCTCCACCGACGCCTGCGTGGTTTCTGTCGATACCGATTTCGACCCCAGCGTATTGGCTTCGCGGTTCAACTCCTGCATCAGAAAATCCAGCCGCTTGCCCGACTGGCCGCCCTGCTTGAGAATGCGCTTCACCTCGGACAAATGCGCGCCCAGCCGCGACAGCTCTTCATCCACGTCAATCTTTTGCGCAAACAGGGCGAATTCCTGCTTCAGCCGGTCGTCGTCCACGCTGCCCAGCGCCTCCTGCAGGCGGCTGCTCAGCTTGGCCTGCCAGGTGGACAGAATCATCGGCAGCTTGGGCTTGACGTGGGCCACGATGGTTTCGATTTCGGTAATGCGTGCGCGCAGCATGTCCGCCAGCTTGTCGCCTTCGCGGGCGCGGGTGGCGTTGAAATCGGCCAGCAGCGCCGCCAGCTGGCCCAGGCACAGCTGCTGCAGGGCTTCCGGGTCCAGGCTGTTGCTGCTGAGCACGCCCGGCCAGCGCAGCAGCTCGCCCGCGCTCAGGTCCTTGGCGTGCGGTGCCCGGTTTTTCAGCTGGGCTGCCACCGCCAGCAGGCTGTCCAGCAAGGCGGTGTTCAGCTCCAGCCGAGGGGTGTCCTGCGCCGACTGCGCCAGGGTGACCCGGCATTCCAGCTTGCCCCGGCTGACCGAGGCGGCAATCTGCTCGCGCAGATGCGGTTCAATCACCCGCAGCTCTTCCGGCAGGCGCAGTTGCACATCCAGATAACGGTGGTTGACCGCCCGCAGTTCCATCGCCAGCAAACCACCGGGAAACTCACGGCTGATCGAGGCAAAACCGGTCATGCTCAAAATCATCGACAATACTCCACAAAGCCTGTTGATGCCCTGGCCCACTGGCCAGGACAGAAAAACCGGCCCGGAATGAGGGCAATCATTCAGGTGCCGGATTTCACTATAACACCCAATTTCTTCAGGGTGTTAGCACACAGATCAAGATTCATGCGGATTGGGTAGTTGTGTCCTGTCCCCCAGGCTGGGGCAAGGTTTTGTATACTTGGGGTTTTCTTCTTTCCGGATTGCTCATGCGCCCCTCTACCCGTCAGGCCAGCCAGCTGCGCCCCGTGCAGTTTACCCGCCACTTCACCCGCCACGCCGAAGGTTCGGTGCTGGTGTGCTTTGGCGACACTCAGGTGATTTGTACCGCCAGCGTGGAAGAAAACGTCCCCGGCTTTCTCAAGGGCAAAGGCCAGGGCTGGGTCACTGCCGAATACGGCATGCTGCCGCGCTCCACCGGCAGCCGGATGAAGCGCGAAGCCGCCAGCGGCAAGCAGAGCGGGCGCACCCAGGAAATCCAGCGGCTGATTGGCCGCAGCCTGCGCGCGGTGGTGGACCTGAAAAAACTGGGCGAGCGCCAGATTGTGATCGACTGTGACGTGATCCAGGCCGACGGCGGCACCCGCACCGCCAGCATCTGCGGTGCCTGGGTAGCGCTGGCCGACGCCATTGCCGGCCTGATGGCGCGCGGCGCGCTGAAAGAGTCGCCGCTGCTTGACCATGTGGCGGCTGTTTCGGTGGGCATCTATCAGGGTGTGCCGGTGCTGGATCTGGATTACCCGGAAGATTCCGCCTGCGATACCGACATGAATGTGGTGATGACCGGCGCTGGCGGCTTTGTGGAAATCCAGGGCACGGCAGAGGGTGTGCCGTTCAGCCGCGATGAAATGACCCAGCTGCTGGCGCTGGCCGAAGCTGGCATTGGCGAACTGGTGGCATTGCAGAAAGCGGCGCTGGCGCAGGGTTGACCCGGTGCGCGGCAAGCCCCGCCGTTCAGGGCGGGGAAGGATGGCGCGGACGGCGTAGCCGGGACGTGCTGAGTGCAAGTCAGTCCTGCGCAAGGGGTTCGTCGGCCATGCCTGCCTAACATGCCGACAAAAACCAGTGCCGTGCTTGTTTCAATGCTGTTCTGCACCGCGCGGCGATCCTCCTTTAGCCCAATACTTCTGCCACCGTGCGCACCGGCAGCCGCAGGGTAAGTGCCCGCAGGGCAATCCGGTGCAGGATGTCGCTGACCGTGGCGCAGGCATCGCCCAGCACACTCACCGTATAGGGTTGTGCGGCGGGCGAGAGGGCGGTATGGGTGACGCAGTTGTGCGTCATCATCCCGCATACCAGCAGCTCGTCCAGCGAATAGCCAGCCAGGGTGCTGGCCAGTGTGGTGGCAAAAAAACTGTCGGCTTCGGTTTTGATTACCACCGGCGCATCGGGTGCGGCGGCCAGAATGCGTGGGTGAATTGCCACGCCGGGGGTGTCGCGGTTGAAAAACGGGCCAGGCGCGCTGGCAATATGCTGGACCAGAATCACCGGCCACTGCCGGGCCTGGGCAGCGGCAATGGCCTGTTCAATCCGCGCCAGCGCGGCGTCAGCACCCCACAGCGGAAACGCGCCTTCGGCAAAATAATCATTCTGGACATCAATCACAATCAGGGCAGTGCGCATGGTGACGGGCTTTCTCGAAGCAGGGTGAAAGGGAAGGAAGCCAGCGCATTATCTCCGCTGGAAGTGCCGCCCGGCAGTGACCCGAAAGACAAGCCACGTTAATATCGGGCCAAACTGGATCAAGGCGGATTGTGATGTCGATACACACCATTGCCGTGCTGGCGTTTGACCGCATCAGCGCCTTTCATCTGTCAGCGCCCTGCGTGGTGTTTGGCGAAGCCTGCCCGAGTCCGTCGCCGTTTCGGGTGCAGGTGTGCAGCTGGGAAACCGGGCCATTGCGCACCACCGCCGGGTTCAGCGTGACGGTGGAGCATGACCTCAGCGTGCTGGCTGACGCTGATACGGTGATTGTGCCCAGCTGGCGCGACCCACAAGAGCGCCCGGCGCAGGTGCTGCTGAGCGCCCTGCAGGCGGCACATGCCCGGGGCGCGCAGGTGGTTGGGCTGTGTCTGGGGGCCTATGTGCTGGCCGAGGCCGGGTTGCTGGATGGCCGCCGCGCCACCACGCACTGGGCCTACGCCGACGATTTTGCCCGCCGCTATCCTCAGGTGCAGCTGGACGCCGATGTGCTGTATCTGGCCGATGGCCAGTTGCTCACCTCGGCGGGCACCGCTGCCGGCATCGACTGCTGCCTGCACCTGCTGCGCCAGCACTGCGGGGCCGAGCTGGCCAATCGCGCCGCGCGCCGGCTGGTCACCCCACCGCACCGCCAGGGCGGTCAGGCGCAGTTTATTGAACAGCCGCTGCCAGACACCCGCCGCGACACCCGGCTGAGCGCGCTGCTTGACTGGGTGCGCGCCCATCTGCACCAGACGCACACCCTGGACAGCCTGGCGGAACGGGCGCTGATGAGCCGGCGCACGCTGACCCGCCATTTTCGTGAGCTCACCGGCGTACCGTTTGGCCACTGGCTACTGGCCGAACGTCTGGCGCTGACCCAGCGCCTGCTGGAAACCACGGATCTGCCGGTGGAACAAATTGCCGGCCTGGCCGGTTTTGGCTCACCAGAAAGCCTGCGCCACCATTTTCGCCAGCGCCTGGGGGTGTCGCCCAGCCACTGGCGACAGACTTTCCGCCCCCACGCCAATGCCCACCC
>Ga0209599_10000424_pt1 | contig 28078 bp, 26 predicted proteins | sample Shrwel_input2_FT_FD_187534 | JGI IMG/M metagenome (GOLD analysis project Ga0209599, IMG submission 187534) | Subsurface microbial communities from deep shales in Ohio, USA - Utica-3 well 1 S input2 FT (SPAdes) (version 2) ...
TATCTTGGATAATCACAAAGATGTGCAATTGGTCAATTTTACAGACAAAGGCGTTTTAGATGTGGCGCAACTGAAATCTTTATTGGTTGCCGGAAAGGAAAATTTTGTGGTCATGGAAACCGAGAAAACCAATTTAATTCTGTCAATTACGACCAATTTATTGAGTCTGCAAAAACAATTTGATATCAAATTGGTGATTCTGGGAGAAAACGAAGCTTTAGATTTTGAAGAAATTCAAATGAGTCGATTAACCAAGTTAAAAATGCACTATCCGTCTCAATACAGTGTAAATAATTCGGCTGAAGCGAGCATTTTTGACAACAATTACAAGAAAAAAAATAAGGTATTTCCGAATCAGTTTGCGGTGCGTGGATTCGATGTGACGTTCGATGTGTTAATCAGATTGGCGCAAGAAAAACCAATTTTAGAAACCTTAACCGAAAGCGCTTCCCAACAAATGGAAAACCGATTCAATTATGTGCCCACCCCTGAAGGCGGATTTGTCAACAAAGGTGTACACATTTTATATTACGACACCGATTTAACTATAAAACAAGCAAATTAATGGCAACGTCAAAAGTCACTTATTTAGGCGAACTACGTACTTCGTCAATACATATCAACTCAGGTTCTGAAATTATTTCCGATGCACCACTAGATAACAATGGTAAAGGCGAAGCCTTTTCACCAACCGATACAGTTGCTAATGCACTAGCCTCTTGCATGTTTACCGTTATGGGAATCAAAGCCCGAGAAATGGAGGTCGATTTCTCTGGATCCTCTGCCGAAGTGACTAAAATTATGGGAACCGACCCAAGAAGAATTACCGAAATTCATGTGACGTTTTCGATGTCCATCAATCCTGACGATAAAATTAAAGCCATTTTAGAAAGAACTGCCATGACATGTCCAGTTTTCTTCAGTCTGCATCCGGATATTAATAAGGAAGTGGTTTTTAATTGGAAGTAAGAAAAGTTAAAAGGCATAAGGGACAAGTCAAGTATTAAGCACAGTTTAACTTATCCCTATATCTCTTTATGCCTTATCCCTAATAAAATGAACAACCACGACCTCCTCATCAAACTCGCCCATACCAAAATGCCCTTCGGGAAATACGAGGGCTATTATCTTATCGATTTACCTGAATTTTATGTCGTTTGGTATGCCCAAAAAGGATTTCCTAAAGGACAATTGGGCGAACAACTCAAACTCGTTCACGAACTCAAACTGAACGGTCTTGAAGAATTGGTGCGTAACATTCGTAAAAATTTTCCTAAAAAATAATTAGTCGATGAGCTAATTTGAAGATTTGAAAATAATTGCAAACCACCTCTTAATCCTTTTTCAAATTATTTCACTTTATTTTTAAATTTTCAAATTGAATAATTTTCAAATTGATAAATTATAATTGTATTTTTGCGCGGTTTTAAACTGCAACAACAAACAACAACAACACAATGAATCAAACAAAGTATATTTTTGTTACCGGAGGCGTTACTTCTTCATTAGGAAAAGGTATTATTGCCGCTTCGTTAGCAAAATTATTGCAAGCAAGAGGATACCGAACAACCATTCAAAAATTTGATCCGTACATCAACGTCGATCCTGGGACATTAAATCCTTACGAGCATGGCGAATGTTATGTGACCGATGATGGCGCCGAAACCGATTTGGATTTAGGACATTACGAGCGCTTTTTGAATGTATCTACTTCACAAGCCAACAATGTAACCACTGGAAGAGTGTATCTTTCGGTGATTGAAAAAGAGCGTCGTGGTGAGTTTTTAGGAAAAACAGTTCAGGTAGTGCCTCATATTACCAACGAAATCAAAGAACGCATGCAGTTGCTTGGTAAAAGTGGTGATTTTGATATTGTGATTACTGAAATTGGTGGTACGGTAGGGGATATCGAATCATTGCCTTATATCGAATCAGTACGTCAATTGGTTTGGGAATTGGGGGATAACAACGGAATTGTAATACACTTGACTTTAGTGCCGTATTTAGCGGCAGCCGGTGAGTTAAAAACAAAACCAACACAGCATTCGGTAAAAACTTTGATGGAAAGCGGAATTAAAGCCGATATTTTGGTGTGTCGTACCGAACACGAATTATCGCAGGATTTACGTCAGAAGTTAGCTTTGTTTTGTAATGTAAAAAAAGAAGCAGTTATTCAATCGATAGATGCTTCAACGATATATGATGTTCCTAATTTAATGTTGGAAGAAGGTTTGGATAAAGTCGCTTTGAAAAAATTAGACTTACCCGAAAAAGCGTCTCCTGACTTAAAACAATGGAATGAATTTTTGCAACGCCATAAAAATCCGAAGCACGAAGTCAATATCGGTTTGGTTGGAAAATATGTTGAATTGCAAGATTCGTATAAGTCTATTTTAGAGGCTTTCATTCATGCGGGAGCGGCGAATGAGACAAAAGTGAATGTTATTTCGATCCATTCAGAGCATTTAGATGCCAAAACGGCAGAAAATCAACTGAAAGGATTAGATGGTATACTTGTTGCACCAGGATTTGGCGAAAGAGGAATTGAAGGAAAAATAGAAACGGTTCGTTATGCCCGTGAAAATAAGATTCCGTTTTTCGGAATTTGTTTAGGGATGCAAATGGCAGTCATCGAATATTCACGTAATGTTTTAGGATATGCTGATGCCAATTCGACCGAAATGAATCAAAATACTTCTCATCCGGTGATTAACTTGATGGAAGAGCAAAAAGAAATTACCGATAAAGGCGGAACCATGCGTTTAGGGGCATGGAAATGTCATTTGAAGGAAAATACATTGGCGTATAAAATTTACGGGAAGTCGGATATTTTAGAACGTCATCGCCATCGTTACGAATTTAATGGTGCGTATTTGCAAGCCTTAGAAAATGCAGGATTAAAAGCTTCAGGAATCAACCCGGATACTGGTTTGGTAGAAGTGATTGAATTAGAAAATCATCCGTTTTTCATTGGAGTGCAATACCATCCTGAATATAAAAGTACGGTAGCCAATCCGCACCCTATATTTGTAAAATTTGTAGAAGCGGCGGTAAAGAATAAAAAATAATAAGTTTCTGACGTCTCTTTGAAAAGTGATTTTAGTAACAAATTATATATTGAACAGACTAACAAGCTTATCGCTTAAAGCCTAATGCTTTGAGCAAAATTTTAAAAATGGAACAAAAAAAATTTGACCTTAACTCAATTATTGGATTTGCGTTAATTTTTGGTATCATGATGTGGATTATGTATCAAAATCAGCCCACACAAGCAGAAATTGATGCCAAAAAAGCAAAGCAAGAACAAGTTGCTAAAACAAAAGTAAAACCGGAAGAAGTAAAAGCGGTTCAAGCTATTGCTACAGATTCTGCGCAAGTGAAAGCCTTGCAGGGAAGTTTGGGAAGTTTTGCCTATTCAGCGGCTTTACCATCAGCAAAAAATGAATTCACGACTCTTGAAAATGAATTGGTGATTTTAAAAATTGCGAACAAAGGTGGTTATATTGCGGAAGCTACGTTGAAGAATTTCAAATCAATTGATAAAAACGGACCGTTAGTACAATTGATTAAAAATAACAATGCCAACTTAAACATTACGCTTCAAACAAAAGAAGGTAAGGTTTTAAATACCAAAGATTTATTTTTTGAACCTGCATTAGCGAAAATCAACGGAAGTCAAGTGCTTTCGATGAAATTAAAAGCGGGCGAAAACCAATTTTTAGAATATAAATATGTATTGAAAGCTAACGATTATATGTTGGATTTCGATGTACGTTCACAAGGGTTGGCTTCGGTTTTAAATACTGATAATCCTGCTAATTTAGATTGGAATTTGAAAGCGTTCCGTAACGAAAAAAGTGTTTCTTACGAAAACAGATACACCGAAGTTATTTACGAATATGAAGGAGGAAAAGACAATTATTTAGGACCAGCAGATGAACAAGAAGAGGTTGAAGAGGTAACGTATGTAGCATTCAAACAAAATTTTTTCACTTCTATTTTATTGACAAAAACTCCTTTCAAATCGGCAAAACTAGCCTCTCAAAATTTAGTAAAGGATGAAAAGGTTGATACCGTTTCGACTAAAAATTTTAAGGCTACATTGCCATTAGCGTTTCACAACGGTGAGTTAGATTATAAAATGAACTGGTATTATGGGCCAGCAGATTATAAAATTTTAAACAGTTACGATAAAAATCTTGATGAAATTATTCCATTAGGCTGGGGGATTTTCGGTTGGATTAATAAATTGATATTTGTACCATTATTCGGATTGTTAACCTCTTTAGGATTGGGTTACGGGATTGCTATTATTCTCTTTACCATTTTGATTAAATTGGTAATGAGTCCAATTACTTATAAATCATTCTTGTCTCAAGCTAAAATGAAAGTGTTGCGTCCGGAATTGAACGAATTAAACGAAAAATTCAAAGATCCGGTAAAGAAGCAACAAGAAACAATGAAGTTGTACAACAAAGCGGGTGTGAATCCTATGGCAGGATGTATTCCGGCTTTAATTCAGCTACCTTTTATGTATGCGTCGTTTCAGTTTTTCCCATCTGCTATTCAATTGAGGCAGCAAGGATTTTTATGGGCAAATGATTTATCGTCTTTTGACCAGATTGCTAAGTTGCCATTCTCAATTCCATTGTATGGGGATCATATCAGTTTGTTTCCAATTTTAGCGGCCATCGCGATTTTCTTTTACATGAGATATACTACTGGTGATCAGCAAATGGCTGCCCCACAACAAGAAGGAATGCCAGATATGAGTAAAATCATGAAAATGATGATTTGGATGTCACCAATTATGATGTTAATTTTCTTCAACAGTTATGGAGCGGGATTAAGTTTGTATAACTTGTTTTCAAATTTAATGACCTTAGCAATTATGTTCTACATTAAAAATTATGTAGTGGATGAGCAAAAAATTCATGCTCAAATTCAAGAAAATAAATTAAAAGAACCCAAAAAGCCTAGTAAGTTTCAACAAAAATTACAGCAGGCAATGGAACAAGCGGAAGCGCAAAAAAAAGCAAATCAAAAAAAATAATTTAAGACATAATACAAAAGCCCTGTTTGTAGATTTTCTATAAACGGGGCTTTTTAATTTTATTTAAGACCATGAAAATTGCTATTATCGGTTACGGAAATATGGGGAAAACCTACGCCAGTAGTTTTATAAAATCCCGATTTATCAAAGCAGAGGATATATTCGTGCTCACGCGCACCCTTCCTTCGGCTGATTTGATGTTGAGTATCCCGAGTCAAAATTTTAGTGAAGTTCCCACTGATAAATTGAAAGAAGCAGATATTGTCTTGTTGGCTACTAAACCTCAGGATTTTGAGGAAGTTTCACAACAATTACAAAACAATTTGTTGGAGCAACAAATTGTCTTTTCGGTGATGGCTGGAGTATCCATAAATAAAATTAAGCAGGCATTAGACATTAAAAAAGTAGTGCGTTCTATGCCCAATCTGGGGACACAAGTTGGTTTGGGGATGAGTGTTTTTTCAGCATCTACAGAAACTGACAGAAAAGATCTTTTTATCATTCAAAATTTGATTAATACCACTGGGAAATCAATTTATGTCGATGATGAATCGTTAATCAATCCGGCAACAGCTGTTTCAGGAAGCGGTCCAGCTTATGTTTTCTATTTTATGAATGCAATGATTAAAGCGGCCGAGAGTTTAGGGTTTAGTTATTCGGAAGCCGAATTGTTGGTGCGACAAACTTTTTTAGGAGCGATTAATTTGCAAAGTGCTGTGGGACTTTCTAATGAAGAACTGATTCTAAAAGTGGCTTCTAAAGGAGGAACAACCGAAAGTGCTTTGAGTGTTTTTAAAGAAAGCGAATTGGAAAAAATAATTGCAAAAGCCATTTTTGAAGCTAATCATAGAGCTATAGCGCTTGGAGTTTCATAAATAAACAAATAATCCCGAGCATGCCCGGGACTATTTTTGGATTAAATTCGTTAGAAAGCCGGCAATAATACTTTGTCGAGTACGTGAATTACCCCATTACTACACTGTACATCAACTGCTGTAATAGTACTTACTCTTTCATTTGTATCTGTAATTCTGGCAGGAGATAGATTTACAGTGAAGTTTTGACCCAATATAGTGGTTACCGTTAAGTTATTGGTCAAAGTACTTGAAAGAACATTCGCCGGACTCACTACGTGGTATTGTAATACTTTAGTTAAATTTTCGGAAGAAACACCTGCAATTCCTCCCGGGGCTAGTTCTGCATTTAAATTTTCAAAGGCACTGTTGGTTGGCGCAAATACAGTGTAAGGGCCAGTACCAGATAGAATTGACACAAAGTCTGGTTGTCCTGAACTGGTGAGTGCTCCCACTAATGAAGAAAAATTAGGATTGGCAGTTGCATGTGTAACTATTGTTGGTAATCCAATTACGGCGTCCACAACATGAACCACTCCATTAGAGGCTGTTATATTTGCTGTTAAAACTGTCGCTACCCCATTTAGTCGAACACCGCTAGAGGTATTTACAAACATGCTAAGAGTATTGGTTGAAGAAGCGGTTCCCTTTGCTAAAGTTTTGATGTATCCTGTTGTTAAATCAGAGGATTGCACCGCTTGAGGGATAACATGATTTAACAAGATTTCTTTCAATACAGGAACGGGTACGGCATCTAAATTTGCAAAACCATTCGCACTTAAAAAAGTATTAAATGCTGTGTTGGTAGGCGCAAAAACAGTATATGAACCTTCTGAGCTTAGGGTGTTTGCTAAATCAGCTTTTGTAAGGGCTTGTACTAAAATGGATAAATTAGCTTCTCTGCCTGCAATGCCGGCTATAGAATTATCTACCATTGGTGCACTTTGCCCATCATCACAGGATGTAAACACTAGAACCCCCAGTAATAGTGCCACTAATAATTTAAACTTTTCTAAAAATTTCATGATGTTGTTTTTTAAGTTGTTTGAAAATAAAATTTTAAAATTATTTTGTTTAACAAATTTATAATAAACTTAAACAAAAAATAAAAGTTTATAATTCTGTTAACACTTGTTAATCAGTTTTTTAAGATTTATAATCATCCCGTTTTTTTTATAAGGCCGGTAAAACTTTTGAAGTTATTGGCTTAATTTTTGTTAGCTATAATTAAATCCAATACTTTTGAGTTTATTTTGAAAATAACAATGAAAATGAAGCCAAATCAATTTATTCTGTTACTATTATTTGCTACAAGTTTAGGTATAGCTCAAACCAAAGAAAATCAAATGAATGCCAAAGGAGAGCGAATTGGTTTGTGGAAAGGCTATTATGAAGATTCTAAAATTCTTCGTTATGAAGGGACTTTTAATAAAGGAAAAGAAGTAGGAACCTTTACCTATTATGCCAATGCCGATAAAAAAATTGTGTCAGCCACTAGAAAATTTGACGGAAAAGGGAATGCTTATACTACTTTTTTTGATGAAAACGGATTGAAAGTGAGTGAAGGAAATTTACGGAATAAATTGCGTCAAGGAGTTTGGACGTATTACCATAAAGGGCTAAAAGCGGTTATGTGTGTAGAGAATTATGTCAATGATAAATTGGAAGGTGTTCGTAAGGTTTTCTTTAACGATAACGTCCTAGCTGAAGAAGTTTCCTATAAAAACGGATTAAAAAGCGGTATTTCAAAAATATATTCTAAAGCAGGAACTCTTAAAGAAGAAGCTGTTTTTGTTAATGGATTAATGCAAGGAAGCTATAAAGTATATGACGACAACGGGACGGTCATTATTGATGGGCAGTATAAAGAAGACAAGAAAAAGGGGCTTTGGAAATATTATAATGGTAACAGGGAACTAATCGGACAAGTCAATACTGACACCATTAACGGACACAAAAAGCCTTCGCTATTCAAAAAGAAATAACTACCTTTGCACCCTTAAATTTTTTTCATGAAACGTGTTGTTGTTGGTCTTTCAGGAGGTGTAGATTCAAGTGTTGCTGCTTATTTATTGAAGGAGCAGGGCTATGAAGTGATAGGCCTTTTTATGAAAAACTGGCACGACGATTCGGTGACTATTTCTAACGAATGTCCTTGGTTAGAAGACAGCAACGATGCACTATTGGTCGCTCAAAAACTCGGGATTCCTTTTCAAACGGTCGATTTAAGCGAACAATACAAAGAGAAAATTGTAGATTACATGTTTAGCGAGTATGAAAAAGGACGTACACCTAATCCTGATGTATTGTGTAATCGCGAAATCAAGTTTGATGTATTCATGAAAATCGCCTTGTCTCTTGGTGCCGATTATGTGGCCACTGGTCATTATTGTCGTAAAGGAGAAATTGAGGTTGATGGTAAACCCATGTACCAACTTTTAGCGGGTGTAGATGGCAATAAAGACCAATCGTATTTTCTTTGTCAGTTGTCGCAAGACCAATTGGCTAAAGCGTTATTTCCAATTGGAGAATTAACCAAGCCGCAGGTTCGTGAAATTGCCGCCAAAATGGAATTAATTACGGCCGAAAAGAAAGACTCTCAAGGTCTTTGTTTTATTGGAAAAGTAAGACTTCCGGAATTTTTGCAACAACAATTGCAACCCAAAGAAGGACTGATTTATGAAGTAGATGCGACCCATGAAATTTACGATGCAAAAGAAATACATTTCAATTCGGTTGAAGAACGATTACAATTCGAATCAACCAACATAAAATATACTCCTGAAATAGCCAAAGTAGTAGGAAAACACCAAGGAGCACATTATTTTACTATTGGCCAACGCAAAGGATTGAATGTAGGTGGAACCAAAGAAGCCTTATTTATCATTGCCACAGATATTGCTACAAATTCTATTTATACAGGTCAAGGACACGCACATCCGGGCTTATTCAAAAAAACTTTGTTTGTAGCTCAGGATGAAATTCACTGGATTAGAACCGATTTGGCTTTAAAAACAGGCGAAACCATGCAAGTAAAAGCGCGTATTCGCTACCGTCAAGAACTTCAGGAGGCTACGCTGCATCAATTTGAAAACGGATTGTATGTTGAATTTAACCAACCGCAATCTGCTATTACTGAAGGACAATTTGTATCATGGCACCTGAATGATGAATTAATAGGATCGGGAGTAATATCCTAAAGAACTTTTCATTTTTTGTGTATATTTGGAATTCCAATCGCAATATTAAATGAAAACAAAGGGAATCATTGTGTTTTTTACTGATATCCAATCTACAAATTTTCTTTGATAATTCATTCTCTAAATTAATGTTGCGATCATAAGGTGCATGAAAAACACAAGGTAAATCAACTATAAACAAACTGAAAAGATTCAGGATAAATGAATAAAATAACGTCTCTTTTTAACATACAATACCCAATTGTTCAGGGTGGAATGATTTGGAATTCAGGATATAAACTGGCCAGTGCTGTCAGTAATGCTGGCGGATTAGGATTAATAGGAGCTGGCTCTATGTATCCGGATGTACTACGGGAGCACATTCAAAAGTGTAAAAAAGCAACCGATAAGCCTTTTGGAGTTAATGTACCCATGTTGTATCCCAACATCGAAGAAATTATACAAATTATCGTCGAAGAAGGCGTGAAAATTGTTTTTACATCGGCAGGGAATCCCAAAACATGGACTAGTTTTCTAAAAGAAAAAGGAATTACCGTGGTTCATGTCGTTAGCAGTTCTAAATTTGCGATAAAAGCTCAAGAAGCTGGTGTTGATGCTATTGTGGCCGAAGGCTTTGAAGCAGGAGGGCACAACGGACGAGAAGAAACCACAACATTGACTTTAATTCCCATGGTGCGTGAAAACATTTCTATTCCGCTTATTGCTGCAGGAGGAATAGCCACTGGAAGGGGCATGTTAGCGGCAATGATATTGGGTGCCGATGGCGTTCAAATGGGGAGTCGTTTTGCAGCTTCGACAGAAAGTTCGGCTCACGATAATTTCAAAAAAACGATCATTGAAGTAGAAGAAGGAGGAACACAGCTCACGTTGAAAGAATTAGCCCCAGTGCGATTAATCAAAAACAAATTCTATAACGATGTTCAAGAATTGTATACCAAATGTCCTACAACCGAAGAATTGAAAACATTATTGGGTCGTGCCCGAGCCAAACGAGGAATGTTTGAAGGAGATTTAGTAGAAGGCGAATTAGAAATAGGTCAAATAGCTGGACTTATTCACGATGTTAAGCCTGTAGCAACAATAATTGATGAAGTAATTTCTGAATTTGAACTAGCCAAAAGCGAATCGGTTAACCTTTAAAAAACATGAAAAATATAATTAAAATAGTAATTCTGGTGCTTCTTTTTGTAAGCCCTACTCAAGCCCAAACCTACCGTTTTGAAATTTCGGAGGTTAGTTTAAGTCTCAAAGAAAGAGGGAAATGGAGCGATTTTACTCCTTTTAAAGAGGCCAAAATCATGGCTAGTTTGAATACTCAAAAAAACTATATTGCAGTGTATTCGGATATTGAACAATACTTTAAAATTGTGAAATATTACGACCGTAAAGTGGAAAACGGAAAGGATATAGATGGTTTTGATTGTGTAGATTTAAATGGCGAATCTTGTTTCCTTGAAATTCAATCGCGACAAAAAGAAAACCTACACCAGCTTTACATTACATATCCGGATAGAATAATGGTTTATAATATGAGATTTACCAAAAAATGATGAAAAAGACAATTTTACTATTAGCATTGGCTACCATATCAGTAGTTAATGCTCAAAAACAAAAAGCAATACCAGTTCTTCCAGCGCCCAACAAACCCAAACTGGTGGTTGGTATTGTAGTCGATCAAATGCGTATGGAATATTTGTATCGTTTTGCTAATGATTTTTCCCAAAATGGGTTCAAACGAATTATGAATAACGGGTTTACTTTTCATAATGCGCATTTTAATTATATGCCCACCTATACAGCCCCAGGTCATGCTTCTATTTATACAGGAACAACACCTGCCACTCACGGAATTGTGGGTAATGAATGGTTTAGCCGTTTGTCAGGAAAAGATATGTATTGTACCGATGATGCTTCGGTGAGTACTTTAGGAGACGGAACCGTTAATGAAGGAAAAATGTCTCCCAAAAACCTTTTAGCTACTACTATTACCGATGAACTAAAATTAGGTACCAATTTTAAAGGAAAAGTATTCGGTCTGAGTTTAAAAGACAGGGGAGCTATCTTACCAGCCGGGCATTTTGCCAATTGGGCTTTTTGGTACAGTAAGACCGGAAATTTTATTTCGAGTACGTTTTACGGTGAAAAATTACCGGAATGGGTAAACCAATTTAACAGCGAAAAAAAGTACATGGATTATATCATGCAGGGTTGGAACCTGTCTAAACCTGCTGCAACCTATAATGAAAGCGATCCGGATGACAGTCCGTATGAAGCCAAATTATACGGTTCAGAAAAACCCGTTTTTCCGTACAATTTAAAAGCCATGTATGACAAAAACGATGCCGGTATATTACGGGCAACCCCTTTTGGGAATGATATTTTGGCTGATTTTGCCGTACGTACTATTGAAAAGGAAGCATTAGGAAAAGATGATATTACGGACTTTTTAACAGTTAGTTTTTCTTCAACCGATTATGTAGGACATTATCTTGGGCCTCGTTCTATGGAGTTGCAAGATACCTATTTGCGATTAGACGAAACGTTAGCCAATTTTTTAACCTATTTGGATACGAATGTTGGTAAAGAAAATTATGTTTTATTTGTAACAGCCGATCATGCGTGTGCCGAAAACGGGAAGTTTCTGCACAACAGTAAATACAATGTGACCAATATAGAATCTAAAGAAATTGCAAAAGCGATTGAAAAATTCTCTATGGATGCCTTTGCTGAAGATATTGTTTTAGATTATTCTAATTTTAACGTATACTTTGATAAGAAAAAAATGGCCGAAAAAGGATTAGAATTAAATGCTGTTAAGCAAAAATTTAAAGCCTTTTTGATGACACAAGAACAAGTGAAGTATGTATACAGCGAAGAGGAAATTATGGCCAATTCTGGAGCCGATTATTATTTGAATATGATTGCTAAAGGCTATGACCCTGTACAAGACGGAGATTTAGTTATTCTAGACAAACCGGGTTATATAGAATATGGTGCTACAGGTACTACACACGGTACCCCTTATGCTTACGATACCCATGCTCCTTTATTGTTTTATGGTTGGGGAATTAAAAAAGGCGAATCACATGAAAAGAAACTGATCACTCAAATTGCACCTACCATTGCACAGAAGTTAAAGATTACCTTTCCTAACGGTACCGATGCCGAAGTATTGGAAGAATTATTTAAATAATAAAAGCGCCGTAAGGCGCTTTTATTGTATATATACTTAATTAAATAGCTTGTTTTATTTATTTTTTACGTATTCAAAAACTGGGTCTATGCCATTTTTGAAATCATTATAACTATTTTCTACCATAATTTCGGGAACTATAGTGTTAGAATCATCTTTTGTTAATTTCCAATACTCAGAAGAATAAGTTACTTTGATTTCTGAATAAGGTAATCTAAAGGATTTAATGTTGCCAAAATGATTTGGTTTTCCACTTGTTTCTTCTCCTATTATTGTTGCATTTGTTTTTTCTTTAAAATAGATTGTGTTAAAAATGGCAGATGAGAAAGTATCGTTTCCGACAACAACAAATAACTTTCCTTTTTTATTGATTTTTTTGTTTTGCGCAATTTTATCAATCAAACTTTCGGCTAAATACGAACTTCCGCCTTGATTGAATCTCATATCAAAAATTAACTTGTCTATGTCTGAATTCTCTAATGTTTTTAATACTTTTTCTTCAAATTCTTTAAAAGACGGTTGCTTGTATGCCGCTTCTTTATCCCCAAATTTCTCAATAGTTTCGCGACTGATGCATTTGTTATATTGAATAAAGTAAATTTTTTCTTTTGGGAAATACTCCTCTTTAAAATTTTTACCACTTCCATTTCTATAGAATGGTTTTTCGGGATTTGCCTTTAGGTATATTTTGTTTTTTGAAAGACTTAAATCATTATCAACTTCTTGAAGTTTAAGTTTTGTAATCTCTCCTTTTATATCAGAAAGTTCTACATTATAAATAGTGTCCTTAGATCCGGAAAAGCCAAAATATTTTAACAGGACTTTATTATCCAATAGGCGAGAACTGTTGTTTTTTATGAGTGCCGTATTTTCATCAACAAAAAGTGTTTTTAAACTGTCAATGATTGTTTTTGTCTTGAATCCGTTAATCGAAACTATTTTTTTATCTAAAACCTCATAGTTTTCTTTTGTTGATCCGGAAATGAACAATCCTTCTTTGAACCATATTAAATCAAGAGGAATTGTTTTTCTTGTTTTTAAAAGGTGTGATATGTTTAAATTAGTGTGAGAATCTCCAACTTTTGCAATTAATTGAGTTAGTTTGATAGAAGTTTCAATGTCGGTATCTTTATCAAGCTGTTTGATTATTTGCTCAATGCCATTTTCAAATTCTACTTTTGATATTTTATAAAACAAATTCTTATGTTTTTTGGGTAACTCTGATTTTAGAAAATTTAAGTCTGTTGTCCAATTTTGAGTTTCTATTTCTTGTGAATAGGTACTAATTGAAAAAAATGTTAGAATTAGAATTATTGCTTTTTTCATTTTAGGTTTATTTTGACAACTTTGCGTTCAAATGGTTACTAAATTTCAAATATACTTAACTTAATAAATATTAATAAAAATCCCCAATTACAAAAGCAGTTGGGGATTTTGGATTTTTATAAATAGATTTATTTTACTTCTTTTTGTTGTTTTAAAAACTCCGTAAATTTTTTTCCGTACTTTGATTTGAGTACTTTTGGAGTCATTTTGCTGTGTATCGAATCCAAATAGCGAGGTTGCATGTCATAGATGTCGGTTAAGGCAATATATGGTGCAACTTCATGGTCGGCATTGGTTAGTGCAAAGTTGGCGGCATAAAGGTAACGACGTTTTAGTAAAGCGTCTTGTTTTTTGCTATTTTCTTCAGCCGAATAGTTTTTACTTCCTTTTTGTCCAAGAACCTGAGCTTGTAGAAGTTCCAATTGCTGATCGTTAAATTTAGAAATAATCCCTTTGTATTGATCGTACAATTCCTGATTTTTAGATCCTGTTACTTTGGCTTCTGCTAAAAAGAATTCTAAATTGGTATCAATGTTTATTTTTCCCGGTTCGGCAAAGAATAACAAGTTGTTGTCGATAGAGTTGGTTTGCCCGCGATCTACATACAAATACAACATTTCTGGAGAATCTAATTGTACTTTGCTTTCAAAAGCAGAAGTACCATTTAATATAATAGTATCTAATGCAACTAATGTACTGTCCTGTACACGTTGAATATATAGTTTTCCTTTTTTTAACCCTTTTATATTTCCTGTAATCAAGACTTCATTTTCAGTTGGTTTATTATCCGTACACGATGAAAATAGGATTACTGCTACTAGAGCCACAATAACTTTGTACATAGTTTTCTAAATTTGGCGCAAAATAATAAAAAATCCTCAAATTGAAGGTCAAAATGAGGATTTTAAAAAGTATTTTTTAAGGTGTAAATTACCCTTTTAACCATGCTTCTCTGAGCGCTTTTTTGGTATCGTCGGTCGCTTTATAACCGATTACTTGCTCATAAGGTAATTTTACTTTTCCTTTCATGTCCTGTGTTTTTCCGTCACGTTTTATAGTTACGGTGATGGCATCGTTTTCCTTCCAACTTTGACTGACCATAATCATGTCATAAATATTATCCAAGCTATAATTAGTACCATTGATACCCGTGATGATATCGCCGTTTTTAATGCCCAATGCGGTATAAAAATCTGGCAATTGAATTCCAGGTAATACAATGATTTCTTTGGTAGCCTGGTTTACGGTAATGTTTGGGGTTTGCCCTTTGATAAAAACGTTTCCAGGAACTTTGTCTTCGGCTTGGGTAACGCCCATTTTAGCAAAGAATTTCTCGTAAGGGATTGGAGTAGGGCCTTCTACATAGGTTTTGAAGAATTCTCCTACTTCCGGATAAGTGAACGATACAATTTTGTCGAATAATTCTTCGTCGTTAAAGGGTTTGTTCGGGCCGTATTCGTTGGTTAATTTTTGCATTAAATCTAAAATACCACGTTCTCCGTTGCTTTTTTCTCTAATAATCATATCGACACACATACCAATTAAAGCCCCTTTTTGGTAAACGTTTAAGTATTGGTCTTTATAAGGTTTTTTTAGAACATTGATACTCATTTCGGTAAATGGCATGGTATCGTTCATGGCTGAAGCCTGACGGATTTTTTCGGCCATTCTTCCATAAAATTCATCTTCCGTAATTAGTCCTTGGTTAATTTGGAATAAATTAGCAAAATATTCGGTTACGCCTTCATACATCCACAGATGTTTCGACATTTTTGGTGCTGTAAAATCGAAATCGTGAATTTCTTTTGAATGTACTCCAAGAGGGGTGACAATATGGAAGAATTCATGCGATACAATATCTTTCAACTGTTCGTCCATTTCTGCAGCGGGCATTTGCTCCGGCATTACTACGGTAGTACAGGTAGGATGTTCTAGTGCGCCAAAACCTTTGGCATCTTCCTTTTTCATGTCGGATAAGTAAATCAGCACCGCATATTTTTTATTATTATTAATGGCTCCCAAGAATTTCTTTTGGGCACGCATCATTTTTTCCATGGCAGGAGTAATTTCGGCTGCCTTATATGTGCCGTTTGGCGAGTGTACTGCGATAATAATATCCATTCCATCTACGGTAAAAGTAGTGTAGTCAGGTTTAGTATACATGATTGGGTGCTCCAATAACTCGGCATAACGGGCCGATTTGAATACATCGGAAGTAGCGCTTTCGTCTAAATCGGTCATTGAAGAGGCTCCATATAAAGTTGGGGCATGCAATATGGTTGTCGTGTATGGGGCAGCCAATTTATCTGAAAAATAACCCACAAATCCGTGAGTGTTCACCATGAAGCAAGTTGGGTCAATATTGGTTCCGGCTGGTGAAAAAACATCATCGGTTCCAAAACCGGCTCCTTTTTCGGTATCGTACGTGTCGTTTACCCAATAGGTTACTTTAGCTAATTTTTTGGCGCTGGTAATACGCCATGAATTCTCGGTCATTTTGGCAACCGGAATAGGGTTTCCTTTGGCGTCATACGCTTTTACATTTTCTATAAATTTTCCGTAATCGTCTGTAGAATAGGTTCCGGGAACGGTTTTAGGGATATTGAAGGTTATGATGTCTTCTTTTGGAGCAGTGGGAACCACCGTAACCATTATTTTATCATCCTTGATATTGTTTAAATCTATCGTTACTTTAACCTCTGGAGAAACAGTAGTAGTCGTTTGTGCCGATTTACAACTTAACAATAATGTAGCAAGGGCTAACGAATAAAATATCTTTTTCATTTTCTGATTGTTTTGACTATGAGTAGTCTTTTTTTATTTTATGTTACATAAAAAACTCCTGATTTTCAGGAGTTCTAATTAATCAAATTTATTTTTTAAATAGTATTTTCCGTCCAGGTCTTCGTCAAAGTCGTCGACGTTTACTTGTTTTGGTTTGGGCTTTGTGGCCGTAACCTTCTTTTTCCAAAGTTCAAACAGATCTTTAGACAATCGTTTGCGCAACAATTCGGTCACTTCATTTTCACTGATTCCAAATTCCTCTTTAATTACTTCAAAAGGTTTGCGTTCTTCTTGGGCCATGCTGATTAGTCTTTCTAAAGTTTCTCTGTCTAAGTCAGCTATTTTACTTTTTCTCATTTATAAAATAATATTTTCTATATCAACCGTTACAATTTGTATACCAATATTACTAAAAAGTATTTAGTTTTTAAAATTTTTTTACTCTTTTGGCTTTCGGTATTTCTGAAATGGAATTGCCAATAAATTTGTCAAATTATTATTTTCCTCCGACTTCATATGGGTATCCACACCATAAATTAATTCTTCTCTCGGCATTATCATAAAGGTACCAAATAATCGGTCCCAAACCGAAAAAATATTTCCATAATTGCTATCTGTGTAAGGCAATTGGTAATGATGGTGAATTTTATGCATGTCGGGCGAAACGATTACATAACTCAGTAATTTGTCTAGTTGTTTGGGCATTTTCATATTGGCATGGTTGAACTGTGACAGAAACACCGAAAACGACTGGTACATAAAGAACAGCCAAATAGGTGCGCCGACAACGAAAATGGCAAGTGCCGTAAAAATAAAACGAATCACACTTTCGCCAGGATGGTGACGATTGGCCGAAGTGGTGTCAATCCAAGTATCGGTGTGATGAATTAAATGAAAACGCCACAAAGGTTTGGTTTTGTGTTGTACATAATGGGCTGCATAAGCGCCGATTAAATCCATAAACAATAATCCGATTATGGCTTGTAACCAAAGGTTGTCTAAATGCAACCAATAGATGATTCCGAAGTTGTTTTCCTGTGTCCAAACAGAGGCAGAAAACAAGACAAACGCCAGCGAAAAATTAATTAAAATAGTGGTGAAAGTAAAAAACAAATTGATGCCTGCGTGTCTTACTTTATTGTATTTGAAGTTGAAAAGCGGGATGCCGCTTTCGATAATCCAAAATAGCGCAATGCCTCCGAATAGAATGATACTTCTGTGAGAAGAAGGGATGTTTTCAAAATAATGTACAATTTCAGTAATCATGGTTTTTTGAATTTGGTAATTTCAAATGTAATGAAAACTTTTATTTGATAATTCTAAAAGTTAAATTAATGCGACCGCCAATTTCTTTTTTGGTTTTCGGAATTTGATGTTTCCAAAAATGTTGAGTGCTTCCTTTCATAATTAATAAACTGCCGTGTTGTAATGTGATGTTTTGTTTTGCCGAAGCAATAGTATTGTGTTTGAGCTGAAAAACGCGTTCTTCTCCAAAGCTCAAAGAAGCAATAATAGGATTTCGACCCAATTCTTTTTCGTTATCAGCATGCCAGCCGTTGCTGTCTTGTCCGTTGCGGTAATAATTGAGCAAAACGGAGGTGAACTGTTCTTCATATTCTTTTTCTATTTCTTCTTTTAGAAACATCAGTAAGGAATTCCATTGGTGGGGCTGCATCACAATGTTAGAATACCCGTAGGGTTTTCCTTCGTTACCAAATAGAGCCGTAAGTCTGGGTTGCAAGTGGTTTTTTCCGTAAACAGTAATGGTGTCTTGTTGCCAAGGGATTTCAGTTTTGAGCTTTTCAAAAAGATGGTTGGCTTTTTCTTCCGAAAAGAAACGAGGGAAATACTCGATATCAGCATCGGGAAGGTTGAATATTATTTTTTCATCGGGAAATAAACTCATATGTCAAAAATAAAAAAAGCGACACAATTATGTCGCTTTCGTTTATTAAATCTACTTAAATTAAGCAGATGTCGTCTGAAGTGATGATTTGTAGATAAATCCACCGGCAATCGCACCAGCTATAGGGGCAACCCAAAATAACCAAAGTTGCATGAGTGGTTCCCCACCAGTAAAAATTGCCTGCGATAGTGAACGAGCAGGATTTACCGAGGTATTGGTTACCGGAATGCTTATTAAATGAATCAGTACCAAAGCTAAACCAATGGCTAATCCGGCAAATTTACTATTGGCAAATTTATCTGTTGTGCCCAGAATGATCAGTAAAAAGAACATCGTTAAAACAAATTCTATTGAGAATGCGGAAAGTAATGAATATCCATCCGGAGAAAAGGCGTCATATCCGTTTGAGGCAAAAGCACCAGCTTTGGTATTGTCTATGGCAAAACCAGCCTTGCCTGATAATATTAAAAATAAAACGCCTGCTGCGGCTATAGCTCCAATACATTGTGCCACGATGTAAGGAAGTAAATCTTTAGAATCAAAACGTCCTCCAGCCCAAAGACCTAACGAAACAGCGGGATTAAAATGTCCTCCCGAGATATGCCCAACAGCATACGCCATGGTAACCACCGTAAGTCCAAAAGCAAGAGCAACTCCTGCAAATCCAATTCCTAATTCGGGATAACCGGCTGCAAAAAGCGCACTGCCACATCCTCCGAAAACTAACCAGAAGGTCCCAAAAAATTCTGCAAATAAATTTCTCATAGTATATAGTTTAGTTGGTTAAAGTATATTGATAAGCCCAATAAATGAGTAGTAATTGCAAAGGGAGTCTTATAATTCGGACCCATTTAGGCAGTTTTAATGATGCGGCTTCGTTTTGCAGCATGTAAATATTAGCCGGAAAAATTGCGATTAGCAGTAAAATAATTCCACAAGCCGCTATTTTTGAAAAGGAAGGAATACATAGGGCTATCCCTAAAACAATTTCAGCTAAACCACTAATCTTGTTGAGTAAGTTAGGCGAAGGTAAATAAGGCGGAATGATTTTGAGGTAAATTTTTGGATTTTTAAAATGGTTTACTCCTGCTAAAATATAAAGTAAAGCCATTAAGTACAAATGCCAAGGTAGACTCATAAGAAGTTGTTTCTTACGAATTTACCTAAAAATATTTGAAAATAAAATTTATTTTTTTGAAAACTGGATATTCATAATCACAATAGCGAGAATAATCAAAAGAATTCCAATCCATTGCGATAAAATAACCGTTTCGTTTAAAATGAAAAAGGCCATCAATACCGAAACCGGTAATTCTAATGAAGAGACAATGCTTCCTAATCCAATTCCGGTGTGCGGAAATCCGGCATTCATTAACATAGGTGGGATGATAGTGCCAAACACGGCTAAAATAAGTCCCCATTTGGTAAAAATAGCCATGTTAAAAGGTGTTATTTGTGTCGCGATTGAGAATCCGAAAACAATTATTGCACCACCCAAAAGCATGTACAAACTTCTTTGTGCCGATGAAACATGGGTTGCAATTCGGTTTGCAGTAAACATTGTGGTTGTGAACGAAGCGGCGGCTAACAATCCCCACATGATTCCTCTCCAATCCAATTCAACAGTACTGTTTAGTAGATTTGTAGCTAAGGCAGTTCCTACTAAAACAATTAAAACAGAAACTATTTTTTGCAACGATGGGGCTCTTTTGTCTAAGAACCATTCTAATAAAACACCCATCCAAACGGTTTGCATTAACAATACAATTCCAATAGAAACGGGGATGTATTTTACCGCCAAATAATAAAAAACACTCGTCATTCCTAAGGAAGTTCCAGCCAACATGAGTTGGAAAATATTTTTAGAAGTAGCTTTAACCACTTCTTCTTTTTTCTTTATTTTTTGGAAGGCGTTGATGATTAAAATTCCAAGTATTCCTAATATGAATTGTGAAGAAGTTACTTCGGCTGTGGTGAAATTTTCCTGATAGGCTAATTTAACAAATGTGGCCAACATACCATAACTAGTTGCACCCAATCCCACCAAAAAAACTCCTTTTAATATGCTGTTGTTCGACATGTTTTTCATTTTTAAAAAGCCGACAAATATAAAGCATACTTGTTAGTTATGGTTATATTGTGTTGTTTTTTTTGAAAAAAAATATCGATGTATGACCAAGTGTCTTTTAAATCAAGACTTTGAAAATTCTTCCAAATCACTTAAATGTACCCGCAAGGCATGAACGGAAATACTGATTTCCCAAAAGGAAATTCCCAAGGAAATTAATAAACTCAATAAGCTTAATCCGAAGAAATAGATAGCAATGCTCTGCATGTCAATAAAAAGTAATAACATGGCAAAAACCGATAGAAACAAGCACAAAACACCCATTAGCTGCATGAAACGAATTAACGTTAGTCGTTTGTTTAAATTCTGAATCTCTAAAAGAATGGATTTAGTATGCACCTCTTCATAATTCTTTTTTAAACTTCTAATGATTTGTGCAATCGTTAAAAATCGATTGGTATAAGCTAAAAGAATTAGAGAGGTTGCCGAAAATAATAGGGCAGGAGTTTCTATAGAAAGTGTCATGCATGTTTGTTTACCGTCAAAATTACAAAATAATTGCTTTATTTTTTTGTAACATTTTTCTTATTTGTGGGACTCATTAGAAATTTAATTTCTAAAATGTACAAGTCAATTTTTGTTTCTGCCTTCTCTTTTATTTTTGTTATTTCCGCTTCGGCCCAAGATAGTCAACAAGTTACCAAAGAAAAAACCAATGAACTGATTGAAGTCGCCATCGTAAAAGAAAAAAAAGCCGTGGAACAAAAAGCCGACCGGACTATTTTTGATTTTGCGGGCCAGGCTCATCTGAATTCGGGTTCGTTATTGGAGGGAATAAAAAAATTACCAGGTTTAATTGCTACCGATGTAGCCGGAATGATGTATCAAGGAAAGCAATTGGATGTGTATTTGGATGGTCGTCCGTTAAATATTTCTTCGAATGAATTGAATTCATTTCTAGACGGCATGCCTGCCAATTCGGTAGAACGTATCGAAGTAATTACCCAGCCTGGTGCCGAATTTCCTGCCACTTCGGGAGGGGCAATTTTGAATATTATCACCAATAAAAAGGCAAAAAGTTATTTGTCGGCAACCTACACTAACAGCACTAGTTTTTCTAACAATGAAAACATTCGTTGGAGAAATAATAATGGTTTGTTATTAAGTGCAAAGAATAAATGGTTTGGTTGGCAACTAAATATTGGACAAAATTATGCCGAAAGAGGACTTTGGAACGAGGTTATTAAAAATGAAAGTAATGTTACAACATTGCTTAATAAAAGTGCTGCCGATAGAATAAATAGAAATTATTATGCTAAATCCGGCTTGACTTTTGACTTTGGAAATGATAGGTTATTATTGAATTATGATCTTACTTACAATAAGAACAACAGTTATACCAATGCTTTTGGAGTGTTGCCGGATGCCAGTACTTTTCAAACTTCCGACAAAGGAGATACCAAAAATATGCGCCAAGATGCTGTTGCTACATTTCAAAAACGATTTGAGAACAAAGCAAAAAAGTTGGATTTCAGTTTTAATTACAATCGTATGAATACGGATTTCATGCTAAATTCTATCACTTTTAATACCTCGGTTTTAGATAATTCATCACTACAGGAATTGTATAATTTTAAGGCGGATTACTCACAACCGCTAAAAATTTTAGACGAAGGTAAAATGAGTTTCGGTGCATTGTATGAAGAGTTGCTTTTTACTGCTAAGAATGAAGGAACAACAAATCTAGATTACAAAAGAAGAACGGCTGCTACGTATCTTGAATTTCAAGCGAAATTGAAAAAAATCGATTTTATTTTGGGTGCTCGAGCAGAAGATTATGATATTTCAGGAAAAACCGATGTAGCCAATTTAGAGGCATTTAAACAATTTAAAATTTTTCCGAATGCCAGCGTGCAATATAATTTTTCGAAGCAAGTGTTTTTTAATATGAATTATAATAAAAAAATCACTTTGCCAAGTACTAGTGCTTTAAATCCGAACAATACAACCTATCAAAATCCTAATGCAGAGACTGTGGGTAATCCGCAATTGCAGCCAACTATTTATAATAATTTCGAAGCTAAAATCAGTGCTATCGATTATGCTTTTGTTAGTTATAATTTAAGTGTTGGAGACAATCAAGTGGTACAACGTATTTTATATGAAAATGATAAAATGATTAATACAAATGTCAATGTATCGCAACTTCGTTCGCATAGCATTAATTTCGGAATGCCTATTCCGTATATGTTATTTACAAAAGGATTGGCCGAAACGATGAAAATGAATGTTAATCCTGATGAAATGAACTTTTTATATGTCTTTGCAGGAAGACAAATGCATGAAATTCCTAATTTGAAAACCAAAGCTTTTTGGTACATGAATTTTATGTCGCAAGTGGTGTTACCAAAAAAAATAAAATGGATGACCACTTATAATTTTATGCCAGGCGGAGGAAATTATTATTATTTCAAAATTGACAAACCTTTAAACGCTAGTTTGGGTATGAGTTTTTCTAAAAAATTCTTAGATAACAAATTGTCCGTTTCAATTAATTTAGATGACATTTTGAATACCAATAAAGGACAGTTAATTTCAGTACAAACTCCGCTATTGGTTACCAATAAAAACGATACGCGCCGCTATGGTTTTTCAATTAACTACAAAATTCCAACCAAGAATAAATTAGCCAAAGAAGATCCGAATATGCTTAACAAAGAAAAGAAAGAGGATAACGGAGGTGTAATAGGAAATTAATTTTAAAAAGTTTGCCAACTTTCTAAAATAAGAAACCCCTAACAGTTGAAGAATTGTTAGGGGTTTTGATTTGTTATTTCAACGTTTCAAAACTACGTTTTACAAACGAAGTCAGTTCTTCTCCTTTTAGTAAGCCTTGTGAGAGTTTGGCTAAATCTAACGCTTGTTTGACCAAGTCTTTTTGAATTTCTTCTGAACTGTTTAAAATCGTAGTTGCTAAATCAGAATTGGTATTTACAACTAAGTTGTACATTTCCGGGAAATTGCCCATGCCAAACATTCCACCGCCACTGGTAGCACTCATTTCTTTCATACGGCGCATAAATTCTGGTTGCGTAATTATGAAGGGAGCCGAGTTGCTTTCTAAGGCTTCCAATTGTACGCTATAGTTTTCTTTAGGAACTACCGTTTCAATACTTCCTTTTAATTTTTCTTTTTCTTCTTCAGAAAGTTTTGAAATTTGAGTTTCCTCTTTCTGAATCAATTTGTCAATATGATCGGCATCGACACGAGTAAAGATCAGATTTTCATTATCGGCTTCTAATTTCTGAATCAAATGCGACACAATTGGCGAATCCAATACCACAACTTCGTATCCTTTTGCGGTGGCAATGTCTATATAACTGTGTTGCGCTTCTTTGTCGGAAGCATATAACACGACAGTTTTTCCGTCTTTATCGGTTTGAATAGCACTTATGGCTTCTTTCAATTCGGCTAACGTATAATATTTGCCATTTGTGGTTGGATACAATACAAAATCACCCGCTTTTTCATAAAATTTTGGTTCTGATAGCATTCCGTATTCCAAAACGATTTTGATATCGTTCCATTTTTGTTCGAAATCTTCACGGTTTTCGTTGAATAAGGATTTTAATTTATCTGAAACTTTACGGGTAATATAGTTGGAAATTTTCTTCACATTTCCATCGGCTTGTAAGTACGAACGCGATACATTTAACGGAATATCCGGTGAATCAACTACTCCTTTTAACATCATTAAAAATTCCGGAACAATGCCTTCTACATTATCAGTAACATACACTTGATTTTGGAACAATTGGATTTTATCCTTCTGAATTTGGATGTTGTCTCCTAATTTTGGAAAGTATAAAATTCCGGTTAAATTGAACGGATAATCTACATTTAAATGAATGTTGAATAACGGTTCGTCAAACTGCATCGGATACAATTCGCGGTAAAAATTTTTGTAATCTGCATCGCTCAATTCGGTTGGTGCTTTTGTCCATGCCGGATTTGGATTGTTGATGATATTGTCAACTTCTACTTCTGTAAAGATGTTGTCTTTATCTTCCGTTTCAACAAATTCGCCTTTTTTCTGTTCAATTTTTTCTTTTCGAGTACCAAATTTAATAGGTACCGGCATGAATTTGTTGTATTTGGTCAACAACTCACTGATTTTGTAATCTTCTAAAAATTCCAAAGAATCGTCAGCAACATGAAGTACGATTTCGGTTCCTCTTTCGGTTTTATCGTGAGGTTCAAGAGTAAATTCCGGACTTCCGTCACAGGTCCAGTGTGCTGCTGGCTCGTCTTTATACGATTTAGTGATGATTTCTACTTTGGAAGCCACCATAAAAGCCGAATAAAAACCCAATCCGAAATGTCCAATAATTCCAGCATCTTTGGCAGAATCTTTGTATTTTTCCAGAAACTCTTCCGCTCCCGAAAAAGCCACTTGGTTGATGTATTTTTCTACCTCGCTGGCAGTCATCCCCATACCTTGATCAATAATGTGAAGTTTTTTTCCTTCTTTGTCAATTTTCACTTCAATTTTAGGATTACCGTATTCTACTTTGGCATCGCCAATGCTGGTTAAGTGTTTTAATTTAAGCGTAGCATCAGTAGCATTGGAAATCAATTCGCGAAGAAAAATTTCATGATCACTGTATAAGAATTTCTTGATTAAGGGAAAGATGTTTTCTACCGAAACATTAATTTTTCCTGTTGTCATAGTTTTAAGTTTTAATTTGTGTTTGTATCATTCATTCAAAAGAAATACCAAAGTATAAAAAGTGACAAATTGACGTGTAGTAATTGTGTAAGCATTGCTCGAAATTTTGTAAATTAGTACGATAATTTTGACATACTTTTGAAGTAAAACTATAAATAATCAACTAAAATGAAAAAACTAGCACTATTAATTTGTCTTATTGGGCTGTTTATTTCCTGTAAGCCTAAAAATGCCTTGGTTACTACTAGTGTAGATCGAAAAACACAAGTGGCCTTAAAAGGAGATTGGGTCATTTCTTCGGTAACCTATCCAGGATCAGACTATTTTAAAGTAACTTCTTTTGAAGTGGCAGAGGCCAAATGTTTTGAAGGCAGTGAATGGCATTTGGTTTCTAATAATGATTCTGGGAAAATGTCTTTAAACAAAGTAGGGTGTACTAATTATTCGTCCGATATCAAATGGTATTTAACCGACGAAAAGCAATTTGTACTCAAATTACTAAAAGATGGAGATAAACCCAGAAAAGTGACTTCAGGGTATATTTTGATTGTTGACAATGTAACTGAAAATTCTTTTCAGTTAATAGATAAGGTTCAAGTAGGAAATAATGATGCAAAAGTGGTATATCAATTTAACCGTAAAAAATAATAAAATGAAAAAGTCATTTGTATATACAGTGTGTGTCGCTTTCTTATTGGGAAGTGTTTTGTCCAGCTGTGAATCGATAAAAAATGCTAATAATACTCAAAAAGGAGCCGCAATTGGCGCTGTAGGAGGTGCTGTTATAGGCGGAATTTTAGGAAACAATATCGGAAAAGGCGGTAATGGAGCCCTTGGGGCTGTATTGGGCGGAGTTATTGGTGGTGTTGCCGGAGGTGTTATTGGAAACAAAATGGATCGTCAGGCCCGAAAAATTAGTGAATCTTTACCGGGAGCCAAAGTAGAACGTGTGGGAGAGGGAATTAAGTTGACGCTTGGAGAAAACTCGGTTAATTTCGATTTTAACAAAGCGACTCTGACTTCTAAAGCCAAAGGGAATTTAGATAAACTGGTTCCGGTTTTTAAAGAATATCCGGATACCGATATTAAAATATTTGGTTATACCGATAGCAAAGGTGCTGATGAATACAATTTGAACTTGTCTCAGCAAAGAGCCAATGCAGTAAAAGCATATCTCGATGCCCAAGGACTTAACGGTTCTCGTTTTGCCATTGTGGGGATGGGAGAAGCGGACCCGATTGCAACTAATGATACTGATGCCGGTCGCGCTGAGAACCGTCGTGTAGAGTTTGCTATTACCGCAAATGAAAAAATGGTGCAAGATGCCAAGAAAGAAGCTGGACAATAATCAGTTATAAAATTTAACAAAAAGCTGTCTTAAAAGACGGCTTTTTTATTGGCTTTTCTTCCTATTTTTGTGACCCTAATTTTGACTAATGCTTCAGGTACAACAAATTTCATTTGGCTATACAGATAAGACGATCATAAAAGCAGTTCATTTTGACATTTTAAAAGGTCAAAATATTGCTCTTTTAGGTGAAAGCGGTTGTGGAAAGAGTACTCTTTTAAAGCTTATTTACGGTTTGCATGATCTGGATGCAGGAGCCATTTCTTGGGGCGGAACTCCGGTTTTGGGACCTAAATTTAATCTGGTTCCAGGAATGCCGTATATGAAATACATGGCGCAGGATTTTGGACTTATGCCGTATGAAACAGTAGCCGAAAATGTGGGTAAGTTTTTGTCGAATCAATTATTGGCCATAAAAAAGTTACGCATTCAGGAATTGTTGGATGTGGTAGAAATGGGTGAGTTTTCAAGAGTTAAAGTACATCAGTTAAGTGGTGGACAACAACAAAGAGTGGCACTAGCAAAAGTTTTAGCTCTGGAACCCGAAGTGTTGCTATTGGATGAACCTTTCAGTCATATCGATAATTTCAGAAAAAATGCACTGCGGCGCAATTTGTTTTCGTATTTGAAAGGCAGAGGAATAACGGTTATTGTGGCTACACATGATAGCACCGATGCTTTGTCGTTTTCGGATGAAACAATGATACTTAAGGATGGTGAATTGGTCGCAAAAGCGCCTTCCGGTGAGATTTATAAAAATCCAAAATCAAAATACATTGCTTCTCTTTTTGGCGAGGTAAATGAAATTATGGTTCTGAAAAACGGGATTACCGAAAGCATATTGTTGTACCCGCACCAATTGAAAGTTTCAGAAGAAGGAAACTTAAGAGTTACGGTCAAACAATGCTATTTTAAAGGAAGTCATTACTTGATTAAAGCTGCTTTTAACGGAAAGCCTATTTTCTTTGAACATCCTTCAACATTAGATTTACAGTTGGATGTAAACTTAAATGTGGTTAAATAATCCCCAAAACAAGCAATATACCATACACTAATAACAACACCGCAACTACATTTTGCATGGTGGTAATGGTTGTTTTTTGCAATATCTTATTTCCAAAATAAACGCCAATAAATGCCGATAACGTAGCAAAACCTACCAATTTATAATCCAAACTTACTTCGTTGTTAATGATTTTTGGCAAATAAACGCTTAATCGGGTAACGTCTATCAGACAGGCAATAACCACCCCTGTGGCAATAAATGCTTCTTTTGTAAGTCCGACGCGAATCAAAAAGGCACTACGCAAAGCCCCTTGGTGACCTGATAATCCTCCAAAAAAACCACTTAGGATTCCGCCTACAGGAAGGTACTTTTTGTCGAATTCGAGATTTTTAAATTTTGGAATAAAATCAAACAAAGCAAAAACGATTAATAAAAATCCTATAATCACTTTCAGAGGAGTAACGTCATAGTTTTTTTCGCCTATGGCATAGGTGGTAATCGGATCGATATGGGTTAGTAAATTCAATAAATAGGCTCCTGCATAAGCGAACAAAATGGCAGGAAGCCCAAACTGTAAAATACTATTTTTATCGGCCTTTTTTCCGAAAAGA
>Ga0209599_10000426_pt1 | contig 27973 bp, 32 predicted proteins | sample Shrwel_input2_FT_FD_187534 | JGI IMG/M metagenome (GOLD analysis project Ga0209599, IMG submission 187534) | Subsurface microbial communities from deep shales in Ohio, USA - Utica-3 well 1 S input2 FT (SPAdes) (version 2) ...
GGGCTCCCCGCTGCACCGCAGCTGGCTGCCCGACGATCTCGCCGCCTTGCAGAAGCCGCTCGGCTTCGACGGCTCGATCGCCGTGCAGGCGCGTCAGGTCGTCGGCGAATCCGACTGGCTACTCTCCCTCGCGGATAAGCACGCGAATGTGAAGGGCGTCGTCGGCTGGGTCGACCTACGCTCCGATCGCGTCGAGGCCGACCTCGCCCGCCTCGCCGCCCACCCGAAGTTCGTCGGCGTCCGTCATGTCGTCCAAGAAGAGCCCGACGCGGACTTCATGCTCGGCAAGGATTTCCGGCGCGGGATCTCGAAGCTCTATGGCCACGGACTGACTTACGATATCCTGATCTACCCGAAGCAGCTCGAGGCCGCTATCCGGCTCGCGGAAGCGTTCCCGCTCCAGCCCTTCGTCCTCGATCATATCGCGAAGCCGCACATCAAGGACGGCACGATCGAGCCCTGGAAATCTCAGCTCCGCCGGTTGGCGAAACTCCCGAACGTCCATTGCAAGGTCTCGGGCATGCTCACCGAAGCCGACCACAAGGCGTGGCAGCCTGAGCAGTTCCGTCCGTATCTCGACACGGTTTTCGAGGCCTTCGGCCCGTCGCGTCTGATGTATGGCTCCGACTGGCCGGTCTGTCTCTTCGCCGGCAGCTACGAACAGGCCTTTCGTCTCGTCGACGATCATGTCCGCGGGCTCACCGAAGCCGAGCGTGCCGGACTCTTTGGCGGAAACTGCGAACGGTTCTACTTCGCCAGCAAGCGTTAGCGCAGGAGCGTGTTGGAGTCAGCCGTCACCTTGAAGATCCAACCCTTCGCGTCCATGTCGATGTCGAGGCCGCGCTTATCTTGGCCGACCCCGGCGGGCAACGGGTCCGCGCTGCAACGGAAGAGCTTCAGCTTACCTTCGCCTTCATACTGCCCGTTGACCTTGGTGCTGGATTTCGCGACTTCGATGGCGAGGTAGCAGTCGAAGACGCCGCCCGGAGTCTCGCCGATGAGAACCTCGACCGGCACCTTAGTGCCCTTGGTCACCTGGATCCAGGGGCCCGCCTTGAGTCGGCTGAGGCTGCCTGGCCGGCGGTCTATCTTATACTCATGAGAGACCTTGACGCCGAAGTCCTTGTAGTTGCCGCCGCCGGCGAGGTAGGTCTCGTAGCCGTCGTCGAGGGCGATCTTCCGGTTCCAGCGCACGACGAGGAAGTCGTCGCCGGAGCCGACGAAGCGGAAGGGCAGGGAGCTGGGCATCTCCACGTAGCATCGGTAGTGCACCACCCAGCGAGAGGGCTTCATCAGCTTCTCGACTTCGAAGGCCTTGGGTGCGTCGTCCGCCGAACGTCCGGTGATGAAGAGTTGGCCGGAGACGAGCTTGTCCGGCGATTTGAAGAATCTCTGCAGGCGCCCCGCGCTCCAGCCGCTTTCCAGGAATTCACGCACCGACGTACGATAAGGCGCGATGCCAGTATTTGCGGGCGCGGCCGAGGTGGGCTTGCGATCGGCGGTCTGCTTGAGGTCGTAGAGCGTGCCGATCAGGCCGCCCACGCCGCCGTTGGCGGACTTCATCCCGAACAACGAGACAAAGTTGCGTCCGCCGCCGGAGCCGACGCCCTTGCCGGCGCCGATGCCGCCACCGGAGCCGCCGCCGAAGCCCTTGGAGGAGCCGCCGCCGATCGCGCCGGCGGAGAGGAGGGGGTTGGATATGCTTGGCAGGCTGGCGACCGCCAGCGAGGCGTTGGCGTTCTTGCTGGTGATGCGCGTGTTCGTCTTGGCGAGCGACTTGATGTTCTTGGGCTGAAGCTTGGTCTTGAACTCCTTGGCTTTGGGCCCGCCCGCGCCGCCGCCTGCGCCGGTGGCGAAGGTGTTGGGGTCCTTCTTCCCGGCGCCGTCGGTGACGGTGGAGACGACCCAGACGATCGCGATCAGCACGAGGACGATGTGCACCAGCACGGACAGGGCGAGGCCCTCGCCTCCGAGGCGTTGCCAAAGGGTGCGTTTGGGGCGGGCCAAAGGCTCCGCCACGGTTTGCGCGGGGGTGGCGTCCTGGGGTTCGGACATAAGAGTATTCCACTCGTCAACAGTAAGGGCTTCAACCCCTAAACCTATCCGCCTGTCCTCGCGTGGCGGAATCATCATAGCGTCTTGCCCTGATGCTCGCTTCCTTCATCTTCCGGATATGGATGAACACCAGCGCGCCCTCGAGGAACGCCTCACTTTCTTGCAACGCCACGTCGAACAGCAGGACCGCATCATCCTCGAGCTCTCCCGCGAGGTCTCGAAGCTGGCCGACCGGCTCGTCCGGGCCGAGGCGAAGCTGACCCAGTCCGCCGACGCCGGTGACCAGGCCGCGCCCGCCGACGAACGTCCGCCCCACTGGTAAGCTCCCGTATGTGCGGCCGCGTCACCCAGTTCTCACGCTGGGAAGAGATCGTGAAAAGCCTCGGCGCCCCGGCGGTCGCCGTCGCGCCCCGCTATAACATCTCGCCGGGCACGCCGCTCGTCAGCGTCCGTCGCGAACAGGGCGTCCTCCGCACCGAGGCCTTGCCCTGGGGCTTCGTCCCCGCTTGGGCGCCGGCCGATGAACCGGGCGGCCACGCCAACGCGCGCGTCGAAGGAATCTTCGACCGACCGACCTTCCGCGATGCCGCCCGCCTGCGCCGCTGCGTCGTGCCGCTCGACGGCTATTACGAATGGAAGACCGAAGGTAAGCTGAAGGTGCCGTATTATTTCCGCGCGACGGACGGCGGCCCGCTTGCGGTCGGCGGACTCTGGTCGCTGCACCTCGCCGCGGACGGCACGTCGCGCCGCACGCTGTGCCTCGTGACCGTCGCGCCGAACCGCGAAGCGGGTGAAGTCCACTCGCGCATGCCGGTCGTGCTCACGGGCGTCGCCCGGCAGGCCTGGCTTTCCGAACGGGCGTTCTCGCCGGACGATTTCGCCGCCCTCGCCGTCACCGCGCCCGACCGGACGTTGTCCCTGCATCGCGTCTCGCCCGACGTGAACCGTGTCGCCGTCGATGCCGAGCGCCTGGTGCTGCCGCTGGTCGGCGCGATGGATCAGCCGGACTTCTTCGGGGATTTGCTTGGCTAACGGGGCGTTTTTCGACAGACCAGAGCCATGGCTGAACCCTTGCATACCCCGAAGACCGTGGAGAAACCTTGGGGTCGTGAGGTCTGGTTCGCCGATCAGGCCGCCTACGCCGGCAAGATCCTCGAGGTGAAGAAAGGCTGCCGGCTCAGCCTCCAGTATCACGAGCGCAAGACCGAGACGCTTTACCTGGTCTCCGGCAAGGTGCTCCTGACGCTCCGACCGATCGCTCCGGGCGAGACGCCCGCGGCCGCCCTCGTCACTTCCGCCGACCAGAGCCTTTGGCTGCCCGGACAGTCCGTCCATATCCCGGTCCGCACGATCCACCGCTTCGAAGCCCTCGAAGATAGCGTGCTGATCGAGTCCTCCACGCCCGATCTGACCGACGTCGTCCGTCTCCAGGATGACTTCGCCCGGCCGGAGCGCGACTGAGTCCTTTTCCTTCTCTCATGCGTAAAGTATTGGCCTTTGATCTCGGCGGCACGAAGTTCGCCTTCGGCGTCGTCAACCAGGACGGCACCGTGCTCGGCTCCGGACGTGTCGAGACGTTCGCCGAAAAGGGCCCTCAGCAGGCCTGCGAACGCGTCGCCGAAGCCGCCCATCAGCTTCTGGCCGAACTCAAGCTCAAGCCGGTCGACTTCGTTGCGCTCGGCGTGGCTTCGCCTGGTCCGCTCGACATCGCCCGCGGCTGCGTCGACGGCTCGCCTAATCTCCCCGGCTGGACCGGCTTCTCGATCACGGATTACCTGAGCAACTCCTTCGGCGGCCTGCCCGCCCGCATCGATAACGACTGCAACGCCGCCGCGCTCGGCGAATACCGCTTCGGCGCCGGCAAGGGCAAGAAGAACGTCGTCTATATCACGGTCTCGACCGGCATCGGCGGAGGCGCCGTCATCGACGGACGTCTGATGCGCGGCTCCAATGGCAACGCGGCCGAGCTCGGCCATATCCCTCTGACGATGGACGGACCTCGCTGCGGCTGCGGCAACCCCGGCTGCTGGGAGGTCTACGCTTCCGGAACCGCCATCGCGCGTCGCACGCGTGAAGCCCTCGCGGCCGGCCGTCCATCCAGCATCGTGAAGTTCGCCGGCTCGATCGACCAGGTCACGACGCACCATCTCTTCCAGGCGATGGCCGAAGGCGACGCGCTCGCTAACGAGATCTGGGCGGAGTCGATCAACTACCTCGGTCGCGGCCTCGGCGCGGTGATCAACACTTTCAACCCCGATGTGATCGTGGTCGGCGGCGGCGTCACCGCGGCCGGTGACGCGCTCTTCGTCCCGATGCGCAAGAGCGCCAACAACTACGCCTTCCCGCGCCTGTCGGCGGTCTGTTCGATCGTCCCAGCCGGCCTTGGCGGCAATGTCGGCGTCGTCGGCGCCGCGGCCTGCGCCTTCGAACACGTCAGCTGACGGCCTCGCCGGTGATGCGCGTCTCCGTCGTCCTCCCGGCTTTCAACGAAGAGAAGCTCCTCCCGGCCGCTCTTGCGGCGGTGAAGGGGGCGGCGGCGGCGTTCACGGCCCGCGGCTGGGAGTGGGAATGCGTGGTCTGCGATAACAACTCGACCGACGGCACGGCCGCGGTCGCCCGCGCGGCGGGCGCGACGGTCGTCTTCGAACCGGTGAACCAGATCGGCCGGGCCCGCGATGCCGGGGCGCGCGCCGCGACCGGGGAATGGCTGGTCTTCATCGATGCCGACTCCACGCCTTCGGCGGAACTCTTCGCGTCCATCGCGACGCGCATCGCCGCGGGCCGCGCGCTCGGGGGCGGGAGCACGGTCGAGCTCGAGCCAGGCACGCCACGCTACGCCCGCTTCGTCTGCGGGCTCTGGAATCTCTGGAGCCGGCTCGCCGGCTGGGCCGCGGGCTCGTGCGTCTGGGTCGAGGCCGAAGCCTTCCGCGCCGCGGGCGGTTTCGGTACCGAATATTACGCTGGAGAAGAGGTCTTCCTGAGCCGTCGGCTCAAGACTCTGGCGCGTCGCTCCGGTCGGAGCTTCGTCATCCTCGCCGACCACCCGCTGCGGACGTCTTCGCGCAAGCTGAAGCTCTACACGCTCACGGAGGCGGGCCGCTTCTTCTTCCGCATGCTGTTCACCGCGGGTCGCGCGGCGAAGCGGCCTGAGAACTGCGAGATCTGGTATGACGGCCGGCGCTGAGGCTCAGAGCCGCTGACGCTTCCACTTCGGGATCGGGAAAGCCGTCACTTTGTCGGAGCGCACTTCGACGTCGTCGCGATGCCGCAGGCGCTTGGCCTCCGCGGCGGTGACGATCTCGTAATGCGGCGCGGCGGTGATGAGGTCGGCGATTTCCCAGCAGTCCTTCGGATTGTTCACCCACTTCTCCGGCGGCAGGCGGCTGAGGTCATACGGCTTGGAATAGCTCCGCAGGGTCTTGCGCGGCCCTTTGGCGTATTCGTGGAAGTACGACATCGCGAGCTCGCGCACGCTGCGGTACACGGGGTCGCGCCAGCGCAGGCAGACGTAGTTGGTCTTGGAGATGGCGCCCCACTTGCCGTTCACGCGGAAGGGCGCGATGACGTGATCCATGTCCTGGTGGGCGCTGAAGTCCAGGAGCAGGGGAGGGTGGCCCTGCAGCCAGAGCGCGAAGGCGGCCACCATGGCGCCCTCGATGCAGTGGGCCCGGCGATGCTTCAGGGTCTGCTCGACCGAGCGGGCGGTGTCGCCCTCGGGCTCGAAGTTCTGCGGGAAATCGACGAGGAAGTCTTGGATGGCCTGCGGGGTGGCGAGCCGGGCCAGCGTGCGCGCCGCGGTCAGGCTGAGGCCCTTCTGCTGGGCGAGTCGGGTGCGGGCGGCGTACGACATGGCTGCAGGTCTATCTGTCCGCGGGGATTGCTCAAGGAGCGAGTGCGGCGGTGCTTTCGGATTGGCTAACTTCCGCCCCGGCGTTTGCTCATCGGCGTCCGCCATGCCGATCTTCGATTACACCTGCGCCGATTGCGGCCAGACGAGCGAGCTGCTCGTCCGCAGCTCCCGCGAGACCCCGGCCTGCCCGCACTGCGGTTCGGCCAAGCTCGCGAAGCAGCTGCCGATCGTCGCGGTCAAGGGACTGAAGACCGATCACGTCCACACGAACAGCTGCGGTTGCGGCCAGCCCCGCGGAGGCTGCGGTAACTGAGATGGATCTCGAGCACTTCCGCTGGGGCGCCCTCCAGCTCATCCTGCTGATCATCTCGATCGGCCTGCATGAGTTCGGCCACGCCTGGGTGGCGGATATGCGCGGCGACCCGCTCCCGCGCCTGCAGGGCCGTGTGACGCTCAACCCCTTCGCCCATACCGACCTGATCGGCACCATCATCCTCCCGGCGGTCATGATCTTCCTCAGCCCCGGCTTCGGTCTCATCGGCTGGGGCAAGCCCGTCCAGATCTCGCTGCCTAATCCGAAGACCCGGCGGATGGACGACATCTGCATCACCCTGGCCGGGCCGGGGATGAACCTAGTCCTCTGCCTGGTTCTGGCCCTGATCGGTGCCTTGGGGTCGTTCGACCCCGTCCAGGACAAGCTGGTCCTCCGTTTTCTGGTGAGTGGGATCTTCCTCAATGCGGGGTTGGTCGTCTTCAACCTCATTCCTATCCCGCCGCTCGATGGGTCGCGTATCGCCGTCCGGCTTGGCCTTTATTCCGAGGAGACCTTCCTGGCGCTCGCCCGCTGGGGTTTCGTCATTCTGCTCGTCGCGGTGAACTTGCCGTTCTTCCGGGAAGCGATGGACGTCGGCATCCGCCTGGTCGCGACGCCGTGGTTCTGGGTTTGGGAGCTCCTCGCCTGAGCCGGCCGGCCACGAGAGGCTTGCCTATTTCCCGCCCGCGGGCGAAAGTCGGCCCATGCAAACCCTCGGCGAACGTCTCCAAGAAGCCCGTCAGCGACTGGGCGTGACCCTCCGCGAAGCCGCGGAGTTCACCAAGATCCGCACCGACTACCTCCAGTCGATGGAGGCTAACCAGTTCGAGTCCATCCCGCTCGCCGATGTCTACAAGCGCGGCTTCGTGAAGGTCTACGCGAAGTATCTACGCCTCGACGACGAGAAGGCCGGCGCCGATTTCAACACGCATCATTCCGCCAAGGCCTCCCGCCGCCCGCTCGAAGCCGGCGCCGACGAAGACGCGGCCTTCGAGCCGGAAGCCGCCGGCGCGCCTCTGACGATCAGCCGCGACATGCTGATCTACGGCATCATGGGCATCGCGGCCATCGCGATCCTGCTGGCGTTTTTTATCTGAGCTCGCCGTCGCCGGCCCGGCGACCAGAGCCTCCGGCTCCCACGGTCGTCTCGCCGGTCTCGTCGACGAGCCGTCCCCATCAGATCACGCTCCGTTCCACCAAGGCCGGCGTCCAGTATCAGGTCATCGAACAGCTCACGGGTGAGGTCCCCGGGCGCGGCGTACTGTCGCCCCGCGACAAGCCGGTGGTCATCAACGTCAAGGGACCCAGCGAACTCCGCTCCTCGGCGGTCGAGAGCCTGCGCGTCCAGATCGACGGCATCCCGTTCCCGGTCCCTGCCAACGTGACCGGAGCGATGTACGTGGCCTTGCCCGATACCTTCACGGCCCCGCCCGCGCCTCGGCCGGTGCCGGCCTCGAAGGGCCGATGACGCGAGGAGGTTGACCCTTCGTCGCGACGGGTCATCTTGAGGTCCAGTGCCTCCGCGCCTCGAACAACGCGTCCTCGTCCTCAACCGTCTCTGGCAGCCGGTGAACATCGTCGGCGTGCTCCGCGCGATGAGCCTGCTCTTCCGCGGACGCGCTTCGGCGATCTACTCCGACCCCACCGCCGGCCACCGCGTCCTCAGCTCCGCGGAGTGGCTGAAGTTCTCGGTGGAGACCCCGCCGCCCGCGGCCGAGTCCGTCCGCTCTCCTTGCATCGTCCTGCGCGTCCCGCGCGTCCTCCTCCTCGGGGAATACGACCGCGTCCCGCGGCGCGAGATCCGCTTCTCCCGTCGCAACGTCTACCTCCGCGACGCCAACACCTGCCAGTATTGCGGCCGGACCTTCCGCGATGAGGAGCTCAACCTCGACCATGTCGTCCCGCGCGACGTCGGCGGGAAGACCAACTGGGAGAACATCGTGACCGCATGCGTGCGCTGCAACTCGCGTAAGGCCAACCGCCTACCCGAGCAGGCGGGCATGACCCTGCGTCGCGCTCCGGCCAAGCCGAAGTGGCGGCTGGTGGTGGCGTCGTCGCTGTCGGCGGACGAGGTCGAGGCCTGGAAGGAATTCCTCGAGGTCACGCCCGCCGGTCAGCTGCCTTGGCGGAACTGAGCGTCGTGGTCCTTGGTGCGGGTAACCAGATTCGAACTGGTGTATCCACTTTGGAAGAGTGGTGTCCTACCACTGAACGATACCCGCGTGGCCAAGGACGCCCACTATCCCGAGCCTGCCCGCCGGGGTCAAGCCTCGGCCCGCGGTCTTGGAGCGGGTAACCCGACTCGAACGGGTGTCACCACTATGGGAAAGCGGGTCCGGCCGCTGAACGATGACCGCGTCGTCAGGAACGCGGCCACCCTGCCGGCCCTTCCGGCCCTTCAAGCCGGCGTCCCTCGCGTGCGTCACGTCGCCTGCGCTCGGACGAACCGCGCATCCGTTTGCGCTTCACGGGGAGCCGACTTCCGTCATCCTGCGCCCATGGCCCGCTCCACCGCTTCCGCCGCCCGTGACGTCCTGATGATGGCGACTCCTTCCAAGAACGCCGACTTGCGTTGGTTCGGCGGCTTCCACGCGTCGGATCCGTTCCCGGCGTTCTCGATCGGTCGCCGCCGTGTCGGCCTGCTCCCGGGGATGGAAGTCGGCCGCGCGCAGGATGAGTCCGCCTTCGACGAGGTGCTCAACCTCACGGCGATCATCGGCGACCTGCGTAAGACCAACCCCAAGGCGGGCGTGGCCGACGCGATCGTCTTCGCCGCCCTGGAACGCGGCGCGCAGCGCTTCCGCGTGCCGGCCGATTTTCCGGTGGGCCTCTTCCAGCGCCTCCGCGAGCTCGGCCTCGAGCTCCACGCCGTCGGCGCCCAGCAGAACGAGCGCGGCGCGCCCGAGCTCTTCCCGGAACGTCAGGTGAAGTCGAAGGCCGAACTCGCCGGCATCCGCGCGGGCAACGTCGCGGCGGCCGCCGGCTTCAAGGCCGTCGAGCAGGTCCTCGCGGAGTCCAAGGCGGACAAGAAAGGCGTGCTGCAGTGGAAGGGCAAGACGCTCACGGCGGAGCTTCTCAAGGAGGAGGCGCAGGTCGCGATCCTCCGTAAGGGCGCGCTCTGCGACATCGGCCTGATCATCGCGCCGGGCGACCAGGCGGTGGACTGCCACTGCTCGGGCTCGGGCCCGATCCGCGCCAACGAACTCATCGTCTGCGACATCTACCCCCGCCACATCGCTTCGCATCACTATGGCGACATGACTCGCACCTACCTGAAAGGGAAGGCCAGCGCGAAGCAGCGCAAGATGGTCCTCGCGGTGCTCGAGTCCCAGCGTCGCGCCATCAAGGCGATCCGCGCGGGCGTCACCGGCGCCAAGGTCCACACGGTGGTGCAGGAATATTTCAAGTCGCTCGGCTATGAGACCGGCCTGAAGAAGGGCGTCTACGTCGGCTTCTTCCACGGCACGGGTCACGGCCTGGGCTACGATATCCACGAGGACCCGGCGCTCTCCACGCGCAATCCGCTCCCGCTCGTCGCGGGCAACGCGGTCACGGTCGAGCCGGGTCTCTACTACCCGGGCGTCGGCGGCTGCCGTTTCGAAGACTGCGTGGTGGTCACGAAGAAGGGCTGCGAGTTCCTGTCTTCCCATCCCTATAACTGGGAGATCGCCTGAGGATGGCCAAGGGGCGGGGCAGGGCGGGGCACGCATACGTCGCTGACCGACGCCGCCCGTCCCGTGGCCGAAGCCCTCGAGCGCCATGGCCGCGTCTCCCGCGGCGTCATCAGCGCGCGCGTCCGCGCGAGCACGCTCTCGATCAAGGTGATGAAGCTCGGCGGCGGCCTGCGCATCACCGTCGTCTCCAAGGGTTCGCGCCAGGAACTCCATGTCTACGGCATCACGGCGGAGCGCGCCGGCCAGATCCTTTCGGGACCGGATTTCTCCGGCTACAAGCTGAACTTCGCCGATGAGTGACGCCCCCGTCATCCTCGCCGAGGTCACGGCGGCCGACTGGGCCGCCGCCGGTCCGGGCTGGACGCATCTGCCCTACCTCGCCCGCTTCCGTTCCGACCGCCTGCCGGCTTCGTGGGCGACGTTCTTCACGGGCCGCCATCACGCGGTGCTCGAAAGCGGCCGCACCGGCAGCCTCACGATCGCGGTCCCGGCCGCGTCGCGCGCGACGGCCTTCTTCGCCGACGGCCGCGTGGTGCTCCACTCCGAAGACGGCGCCCATGAGGAGGCGACCGAAAGACCGCTGGCCTACCTCCGCCGCTGGTCGCGCGAGGTCCGCGCTCCGCGTCTCGCCGGCTGGCCCGCCTTCCAAGGAGGCCTCATCGCGCTGCTCGGCTACGAGCTCGCCGCCCATTTCGAACCGGTCCGCCCGGCGCCGGCCGACGTCCGCGTGCCGCTCGCGGCATTCCTCGAGGCCCACGAGGCCTGCGTCTTCGACGCCGCGAAACAGGAGCTCACGGTCGTCGTGCTCTGTCCCGTCGGTTCGCCGAACTCCGCGCTGCGCGCGGCCCGCGCGCGCGCCTGCGATCTCGCCGCCCGCTGGTCCGCGTCCGGCGCCGCGCCGGCGCTGCCGCCTTCCGCCGCTCCCGCCGCGCCGCTCGCGGCGTCGTTCGACGAGCCGGGCTTCGTCCGCGCGGTCGCGCGCTGCCAGGAGTATATCGCCGCGGGCGATACGTATCAGGTCAATCTCTCCACGCGGCTCGAGGTGCCGCCGGTCGATCCGCTCCTCGCCTACGAAGCCCTGCGTGCCGCCAACCCTTCGCCCTACATGGGCTTCGTGCGTCTGCCGGGCGCGGCGCTCGCCTGCGGCTCGCCGGAGCTGCTCGTCGAGGTCGCCGGGGGCCGCGTCACCTCGCGGCCGATCGCCGGCACGCGCCCGCGCGGCGCCGACGAAGCCGCGGACCACGCGTGGGCGCGCGAACTCGCGGGCGACACGAAGGAGAAGGCGGAGCACCTGATGCTGGTCGACCTGCTGCGCAATGACGTCGGCCGCGTCTCGCGTCCGGGCACGGTGCGCGTGCCGGAATTCATGGCGGTCGAACGCTACTCGCACGTGATGCATCTCGTCTCGCAGGTCGAAGGCGACCTCGCCGCCGGCGCGGGTCCGGCCGACGTGGTGCGGGCGCTCTTCCCGGGCGGCACGGTCACGGGCGCGCCGAAAGTGCGCACGATGCAGATCATCGCCGAACTCGAGCCCGTGGCCCGCGCCTATTATACGGGCTCCCTCGGCTGGATCGGCGCCTCGGGCGAACTCTGCCTCAACATCATCATCCGCTCGCTCTGGACCGCCGAAGGCCGCGCGTTCGTGCAGGCCGGCGCGGGCGTCGTCGCCGACTCGGTGCCCGCCCGCGAATACGCCGAGAGCCTGCGCAAGGCCCAGGCCCCGCTCCTCGCCGCCGCCCGCGCGGCGCTCCCATGAGCCGCGTCTGTCGCAACGGCGTCCTCGCCGAGGGCGACGCCACGCCGGGCAGCTTCCCCGCCGGCGCGGCCTTCTTCGAGACGGTCGCCCTGCGCGCCGGCCTGACGGAGTGCCTGGAAGACCATCTGGAGCGCCTGCGCGCGGGCATGTCCCGCGCCGGCTTCGCCCCCGGCCCGCTCGCCGTCGGTGATCTGGCGGCCTGGCGCGGGGCGATCCGGCTCCTCGGCGGACAGGCAGGCGTGCTGCGCCTCGTCGTCGGTGCCGACTTCGAGGAGCTCGGCCTGCGTGCGTTGCTGCCTTCGCCTGAAGTCTTCCGGCTGCGTTCGCTACGCACCGTGCGCGACGACGCGGAATGGCTCCCGCGTCCGAAGTCCGCCCCGTGGACCAATTCAATGGCCGCTTCCGTCGAGCTGCGTACCTTGGGCGCCGGCGTTGGCGTCGAAGGCGTGCAGTTCGATGCGCGTGGCTTCGTCAGCGAAGGCTCCCGCTCGAGCTTGGCCTGGGTCGAGGGCGGCGTGCTCCATGTCCCGGCCGAGACCACCGGCCGCCTGCCGGGCACGGCGCTCGGCCAGCTGACCCGCTGCGCCGGCTTGCCGGTGCGCGAGGTCGAGTCGGCGGTCCCCGCCCGCGCCGAAGTCATCCTCGTGCTGCGCTCGACCCTTCCGGGCGGCGCGTCCGCCGTCTCGCATTGGGATGACGTCGACGGTCGTCCGCTCTGGTCGGGCGATCCCGCCGCCGCCCGCCCGCTGCTCGGGGCGTTGGCCGCTTGGCGCGCTCAGCGCTGCATCAGTTTCGCGTAGGCCGGGAGGGCCGCCGCGAGTACGAAGAGCGCGAGGAAGGCGACGCTCACGAGCGCCGCGAAGCAGGTCGCCGCCAGGAGCTTGGTCATGCGCACGACGTCGTCCGTCTCGCGCAGGTGCGCGCGGGCGGCGTAGAGCGTGACGCCGAGGCCGACGGCGAGCAGGCCGAGCAGCGCGCCGCTGAAGTGATTGAAGAAGAGACCGGTGAGGCCGGGCAGCTGGCCGGGTTCGCCGACGATGGTGGCGACGAGCACGGGCTGCGCGCGGAAGGCGATCGCGCCGGCGGCCGCGGGGAGTCCCGCGGTGAGGAAGACGGCCAGGGCGGAGATGATCCGGAGCTCGCGAGGGGTCATGCGATGAGTATCTGCCCCGTCTCCGCAGGGTCAACGCCGGGATTCTCCCTCGCCAAGTCGGTGGGCGTCGCCTATCCCAGCATGACATGGAATCCGTCTGGTATCTCTGGTTGATCTTCGTCCTCCTCAACGGGAGCGCGGCGGGGATCTCCCTCGTCGCCGGCGTCGTCTCGGCCCTCTCGCACACCGAACTCGAGGACCTGCGCCGACGTCAGGCCACCGCCGCCGTCGCGCTCGAGCGCTGCCGCGGCGACCAGGGCAATACCCTCGCCGCCTTCGAGGTCCTGTCCGCCGCCTTCGTCGGCATGAGCGCCCTGCTCGGCGGCGTGCTCGTCGGCGTCCGCTTCCTGCCGCGCGTCGGCGAGAGCTGGGCCGTCTCGCTCGTCACGGTGCTCGGCGTCATCGCGGTCTCGTTCTTCATGGCCTGGCTGACGATCATGCTCCCGCGCAAGCTCGGCATGCATTTCCGCGTGGCGCTGGCCCCCCGCATCGCCACGTCCCTCCCGCTCGTGCGCGGCGCCGCCAAGATCCTCCGTATGCTCGGCAAGCTGCATGACTCGCTCGCTCCGCCCGAGGAGCCCGGCGTGGACCGCGCCGACGCCGACATCGGCAGCCTCGCTCAGGCCGCCGCGCGCGAAGGGAAGATCACTCAGGCCGAGAGCAACCTCGTCGCCAACGCCGTCCGGCTCGACGACATCCCGGTCTCGCACGTCCTCACGCCCCGCCCGGTCGTCACCTCCGTCGAGGCCGATCTCACGGTCGCCGACGTGCTCCGCCTCTATCCCAGCGTGCCGCACGGCCGCATGCCGGTCTGGGAGCAGAATCCGGACCGCATCGTCGGCGTGGTCCGTCGCCGCGACCTGCTCAAGGCCGCCGGCGAAGGCCGCCGCGACGTCCGCGTGCGCGAGCTCATGGGCAAGCCGCACATCGTGCCCGAGAACGCCACCTTGTCCGACGCCCTCCACGACCTCGTCCGCGCGCATCAGCACCTGGCCGTCGTGGTCGATGAGTTCGGCGCCTTCGCCGGCGTCGTCACGCTCGAGGACGTCTTCGAATCCCTCCTCGGCGTCGAGATCTACGAGAAGGACGACCCGCATCCCGACATGCGCGAGCTCGCCCGCCAGCGCGGTCACCGCGTCGGCCGTCGCGCGGGTCCGGAGACCCCCAAGCCCGGCGCATGAACGCGGCCTTGCTCGCCTACTGGACGCACGACCTCGACCCGGTCGCGTTCCGCTTCCCGGAGAGCTGGGGATTGCGTGGCGTGCATTGGTATGGCCTCGCTTACGCCGCGGGCTTCCTGGTCGCCGCCTGGCTGCTCGGCCGCTGGCGTCGCGCGGGTCTCACGCCGCTCCGCTCGGCGCTCGACGAATCCGCGCTCATCACCGCGGTGATGGTCGGCGTCATCGCCGGCGGCCGCTTCGGGCACGTCTTCCTTTACGCCCGCGCCGAGTTCGCCGCCGATCCGCTGATGCTCTTCCGCGTCTGGGAAGGGGGCATGGCCAGCCACGGCGGCTTCCTCGGCGTGCTCCTCGCCGGCGCCTGGTTCGCCCGCCGCGCCCGGGCCGACTTCTTCGCCGTCGGCGACCTGCTCTGCGCCATCACGCCGGCCGGCCTCCTTTTCGGTCGCATCGCGAACTTCATCAACGGCGAGCTCGTCGGCGATCCTTCGTCGCTGCCTTGGGCGGTGATCTTCCCGCGCGAAGGCGCCGAGCCACGCCACCCCTCGCAGCTCTACGAGGCCTTCGCCGAAGGGCTGCTGCCGTTGCTCTGGGTGCTCCGTCGTTATCCGCTCCGCCTGCCGCCCGGCCGTCTCGCGGGCGAGTTCCTGCTGCTCTATTCCGTCGGCCGCATCGTCTGCGAGGCCTTCCGTTCGCCGGACGACGGCCATGTCCTCGGCCTCACGGCGGGCCAGTTCTGGACGCTGCCGCTCGCCGCCTTCGGCGCCTGGCTGGTCTATCGCGCCCGCCGTCGGGCTGAATGATGTTGCCCGTGCGGGCCGACGGTGGGAGAAGCCATCTGCGCCATGACGAACGTCCCGCTCCTTGACCTCGGTCCGCAGAACCGCGCCCTCGAAGCGCAGTTCGAAGCCGCCTTCCGCGACGTCCTCCGGTCCAACATGTTCATCATGGGTCCGCGGCTCGAGGCCTTCGAGAAGGACTGCGCCGCGTTCCTCGGCGTGAAGCACGCCCTCGGGGTCTCGTCCGGCACCGACGCGCTCCTGCTCGCGCTCATGGCGCTCGATATCGGCGAAGGCGACGAGGTCCTGCTCCCGTCGTTCACCTTCTTCGCGACCGCCGGTTCCGTCGCCCGCCTCGGCGCCACGCCGGTCTGGGTCGACGTCGACCCGCACCATTACAACATCGACCTGGCCGACGCCGCCCGGAAGGTCGGCCCGCGTACGCGTGCTATCATGCCGGTGCATCTCTTCGGCCAGTCTTCCGATCTCGACGCCCTGCAGGCCTTCGCCGCCAAGTACCAGATCCGCGTGATCGAGGACGCCGCCCAGTCGATGGGCGCCCGCTGGAAGGGTCGTTCGACGATGTCGTCCGGCGACTTCGGCGCGACGAGCTTCTTCCCGTCGAAGAACCTCGGCGGCATGGGCGACTCCGGCCTGGTCACCACGCAGGACGACGCCCTTGCCGAGCGCGCCCGCATCCTCCGCGTCCACGGCATGCAGCCGAAGTATTTCCACCGCGAGGTCGGCGCCAACTTCCGCATGGATCCGCTCCAGGCGGCCCTGCTGCACCTCAAGCTCCCGCATCTCCCGGAGTATAACTGCGCGCGCGCGGGCAATGCCAACTTCTACCACGGCGTGCTCAAGGGCGTCGCCGGCATCGCTGAGAATCGACCCGGCGCCGACAAGGGAGCCAAGATCCTGCTCCCGGTCGATTTCTCCGGTCAGGGCATCTGGAACCAGTTCACGCTTCGCGTCCCCCACGGCCGCCGCGATGCGCTCAAGGCCTTCCTCACCGCGCGTAAGATCGGCTGCGAGATCTACTACCCGATCCCGCTTCATCGCCAGCAGTGCTTCGTGGACCAGAAGTACCGCGGTTTCGACAGCGTGCCCGTCTCGGAACGTCTCGCCGCCGAAGTCCTCAGCATCCCGATCTTCCCCGAGCTCACCGGCGAACAACGCCAGTGGGTCGCCGATTCGCTCGCTGATTTCGCGGCAGGGAAGAGCGAGTAAAAGGTTTTAGCGGTTAGCGGTTGGCGGTTAGCGGTTGGAATTAACGCAAAGGGAAACCGGTTGGTTAGTTGACCGGTTGACAAGGAATGCATCGAGGTAGGGACGCTTCTCCGAACCGTCCGCTCGGCGGGCTCGGAGAGCCCGCCCTACCTCAAGACACTCCAGCCAATTAGCCGGTCTCCGGTTTCCCTTTGATCGACGCCAACCGCTAACCGCCAATACCTACGCGCTCAGAAAAACCGTACCGTCTTGATCCGCATCTTCTCGTGCTCCTCGTCGGTGCACGGGGCGTCGATCGGCACGGCCGGGGCCTTGTCGTTCGGGACGACGAGCTTATTGGCCAGGAGATACTGCTCCACTTCGGCGCCGGAGATATCGGGCAGCATGACGCCGGCGATCTCGACGCAAGGGGAAAGGCGCTGACCGGATTTCTCGACCATCTCGGCGTAGTTCGCCGGATTGTTGATGATGTCCACGTCGACGTAGTTCAGGGCGTACTTCGCCATGATGGCGCGCACGCCGTTGCTCCAGCCGCAGCTGGGTTTGAGGTAACAACGGATATCCATGCCCTCACCAATGGCGGCGTTCCCCGAGGAATCAAGCCCGGCGGGTCTTTCGGCCGCCGTTTTCGCCTCCGGTCGGGGCCGGTTCATACCAATAACCGATGCCGTGGATCGTCCGGAGGCTGTCCAGCTTGCGCCCGTGGTCTTCGAAGGCGTCGCGGATCTTGGCGACGTATTGGTCCAGCGAACGGCTGCGGATGTCGGCGTGCACGCCCCAGACCGCGTGGATCAGGCTGTGTCGGCTGATGATGACCCCGGGATTGGCGTGCAGGTGGTAGAGGATGCCGAGCTCCTTGCGGCCGAGCTTGTGCTTCTTGCCGCTGGCGAAGATGAGTTCGAGCCGCTCGGGATGGACCTCCGCGCCGTTGAACCGGAAGACGTCGGTGCCGAGCGCGGCGTTGACGGTGAGCCGGCTGTCGCCCGCGGTCTCGCTGCGTCGCAGCACGGCATGGATGCGCGCGATGAGTTCCGCCGGGTGGTGCGGTTTGCCGACGAAATCGTCCGCGCCCGCTTCGAGCGCCTGCGCCACGTGTTCGCCGTCGCGCAAGGCGGAGAGGAAGATGACCGCCGGCGAATGCGCCAGGCGACGGATCTTGTCCAACACGGCGAGTCCGTCGAGGTCCGGCAGGTTCGGGTCGAGCAGGACGAGATGCACGTATGACTCACCGACGAACTTGAGCGCGGTGGCGCCTTTGTGGAAGACTTGGGTGGAGAGGCCGGCGTTCAGGAGTTGATCGGCGAGCGCGGCGGCGAGGCTGCGATCGTCTTCAATGATGACCACCAACGGCTTCTGCTTGGGGCTCATGCAGAATCTTGGAAAGGGGGGTAAGACTAAGGGGGTAATGACATATGTAAAAAAGGCCTAGGAGTTGCCAAGCCCCATTCGCCGCCCATCGTCAGGGGAGATGACCGAGACCGCCGAGCCCTCCACCGCCCGCAAGTGGGCGATCCGCGCCTTTTTGATCCTATTCATCGCCTCCGCGGCCTGGATGGCGTGGTTCGGCGTCCAGCAACAGCGCCTCCACGGAGCGAAGACCGATGGCCAGCCGAAGAATCCGTACGAGGACCGGAGCCTTTTTGGCCGCTAAGCCCAGGTCCACGGCGCCGTTTCTAAAAACTTGACCAGTGGGGCTTCGTTCCTAAGTTCTTCGCTTCCACCGACCGCCCCCTTCGTCTAGCCCGGTCCAGGACACCTCGTTTTCACTGAGGTAACTGGGGTTCGAATCCCCAAGGGGGCGCCAGGTGGAAGCTTTTCAGTTCTGCACTCTCCGAGCGGGGAGGACAGGGCGTTATTTCCGGGTTGTTCACATTACCCCTTGCCTAAGTTCAAAAATTATTGAAACATCAGGAAGCCCCCGACCGCAGGGCCTAAACCTGATGAAGCCCCCCTCAGAAAAGTCAGCCGGCCGCCGGAAGAGCCGCCCCTCTTACGAGCCCCTGCAATCCCATGAGGTCGAGTTGGCCGATTTCTTTGTCCGGATGGCCGGCATCTTGGGCGTCCCGCGCTCGGTCGCGGAGATCTATGCGTTACTCTATGTATCCTCCGAGCCCGTGGATTTCGACCATATCCAAGGTCGCCTAGGAATCAGTAAAGGCTCTGTCAGTCAAGGACTTAAGTTCCTTCGTGGCCATGAGATGATCCTCTCCATCAAGGAGCCGGGCTCCCGCCGCGAGCGCTGGCAACCGACGCCTTCCCTGGCGGCTTCCTTGGTCGCCCTGCTTCGTAGCCAAGTGCTCCCGGCCCTCGAGCAAGCTCAACCGGGCCTGCAACGCGTACTCGCTGACGCCGAACAACGGGGTGCCCAGCCCGAAGTCATCGAGCGGCTCAGCCGCCTCAATCGCTGGAACAGCCGAGCCCTCGAGCTCGCGCCGCTCCTGCTTCCGCCCCCCGGGGCCTGACCCTTTCTGCCGGCTCGGCCGGTGACAGTCTTTTCTTCCCGTACGTGCCTGCGAAATTCGCCTCCACGTGCGGTAGCCTGCCCAAGTAATCAAAAAAATAGGTATAGGCGGTTAGCGGTTAGCGGTTGGCGGTTAGGTTATGCAACCGAACCCCCGACTGATGTCACCCGTTCTCATCCTCTGCCCTCTATCCTCAGCGGCCATCTCAATCATCCCATCCGCTTACCGCCAACCGCTAATCGCTTAAACCTTTCGTCTCCTTATGCGTATCGCCATCACTTCCGGCTACTTCGACCCGATGCACCGCGGCCACCTGGAGCTGCTGGACCTCTCCCGCGCCCAAGGCGATGTGCTTTGGGTCATCGTGAACACCGACGCCCAGGCGGCCCTCAAGAAGGGCAAGGCCTTCATCGATCAGGACACGCGTCTCGCGGTGACGTCCGCCCTGCGGGTCGTCGACCGGGCGGTGCTCTCCGTCGACACCGACGGCTCGGTCTGCGCCACGCTCGACTGGCTGATCGGCGAAGCTAAGGCCCAGGGGCATGAGGCCGTCTTCTGCAAGGGCGGCGACCGTAACGCCGGAAACATCCCGGAGATGACCGTGCTCAACAAACATGGCGCGAAGCTCATCGACGGCCTCGGCGCCAAGATCGACAGCAGTTCCCGCATCATCGCCGGCGCGAAAAAGCCTTCCGCCTGACCCCATCCTTCTCTACTGAAACAAGACATGAAAAAGCGCGCGCTCATCACCGGCATCACGGGCCAGGACGGCTCCTACCTCGCCGAATTCCTCCTTAGCAAGGGCTACGAGGTGCACGGCGTCATCCGGCGCTCCTCCACCTTCAACACTTCGCGCATCGAGCACCTCTACATGGAGGACCTCGTCCGCGACATCCACACGAAGAAGATCCAGCTGCACTACGGCGACCTGGGCGACGCGACCGGCCTGATCCGCCTCATCGGCGACATCCAGCCGGATGAGATTTATAATCTCGGCGCGATGTCCCATGTAAAGGTCTCGTTCGATATCCCCGAATACACCGCCGACACCGACGGGCTCGGCACGCTCCGCCTCCTCGAGGCCGTCCGCATCCTGAAGCTGGAGAAGAAGGTCCGCATCTATCAGGCCTCGACCTCCGAGCTCTACGGCAAGGTCGTCGAAGTCCCGCAGTCTGAGACGACCCCGTTCTACCCGCGAAGCCCCTACGGCGTCGCCAAGATCTACGCCTACTGGATCACCCGCAACTACCGCGAGGCCTACGGGATCTTCGCTTCCAACGGCATCCTCTTCAACCATGAGTCGGAACGCCGCGGCGAGACGTTCGTCACCCGCAAGATCTCCCTCGCGGTCGCCAACATCATCCACGGCCGCCAGGACTGCCTCTTCCTCGGCAACCTCTCCGCGCAGCGCGACTGGGGCTACGCTCCCGACTTCGTGCAGTGCATGTGGCTCATCCTCCAGCACAAGCAGCCGGACGACTTCGTCATCGCGACGGGCAAGATGTATACCGTCCGCGAATTCTGCACCCACGCCTTCCGCCGCGCCGGCATCGAGCTCGACTGGCAGGGCACGGGCGCGGAAGAGAAGGGCGTCGACCGCAAGACGGGCAAGACGCGCGTCGCCGTCGACCCGCGCTACTTCCGCCCGACCGAGGTCGAGCAGCTCCTCGGCAATCCGGCCAAGGCCGTGCGCGAGCTCGGCTGGAATCCGCAGCAGACCTCCTTCGAACAGCTCGTCCAGAAGATGGTCGATCATGACCTGAAGATGGTCGCGCACCAAAACCGCTGATGGACCGCGCCGCGAAGATCTACGTCGCCGGTCACCGCGGTATGGTCGGTTCGGCCATCGTCCGCGCGCTCCGCGCCGCCGGCCACACGGCGGTCGTGACCCGCACGTCCGCCGAGCTCGACCTCCGCGACGGCGCCGCGACCCGTGCTTTCCTCGCCGCGGAGCAGCCGGCCTATGTCGTCATGGCCGCCGCGCGCGTCGGCGGCATCAAGGCCAACTCGGCCCAGCCCTACGACTTCCTTTACGACAACCTCGTCATGGCGGCCAACGTCATCGAGGGCGCCCGCCTCGCCGGCGTGCGCAAGCTGCTCTTCCTGGGCTCGAGCTGCATCTATCCGAAGCTGGCCGCGCAGCCCATCCGCGAAGATTCCCTGCTCACCGGCCCGCTCGAGGTCACCAACGAGGCCTACGCGGTCGCCAAGATCGCCGGCATCAAGCTCTGCGACCACGCGCGCGCCCAGCACGGCTGCGACTTCATCAGCGCGATGCCCTGCAATCTCTACGGCACGGGCGACAACTTCTCCCTCGAGAATTCCCACGTGCTTCCGGCGATGATCCGCAAGATGCACGAAGCGAAGCTCCGGGGCGACGCATCGTTGAAACTCTGGGGCACGGGTACGCCGCTTCGCGAGTTCTTGCACGCCGACGATCTCGCCGAGGCCTGCCTGATGCTCCTCAATCGTTATTCCCAGCCCGGCCACATCAACGTCGGTTCCGGCGAAGAGCTCACCATCCGCGACCTCGCCGGGCTCGTCGCCCAGGCCGTCGGTTTCACCGGCCGCCTCGAATTCGACCCGTCGATGCCCGATGGCACTCCGCGCAAGCTCATGGACGTCTCGCGCATCCGTGCCCTCGGTTGGAAGCATCGTATCGCCATGGCCGACGGCATCCGCGACGCCTACGCCTGGTATCTTGCCAATTCCGCCGAAGCGCGGAAGTAAAGGCACGCTAGTTGACCGGTTGAAAGTTGGCCGGCTGGCAAGAAATGCATCTAGGTAGGGACGGCCCTCCGCACCGTCCGCACGCGCATTAGGTAGCGACGGCTCTCCGAGCCGTCCGTTCGGCGGGCTCGGAGAGCCCGCCCTACCTCAACACCCCGGCCAATCCTCCGGTCTCCGGTTCCCCTTTGAGTTAATGCCGCTCCTTCCGGCCAACTGGCCAACCGATCAACTGATCAACTTCGTATCTCCCCTTGTCCACGTGCCCACGTGCCCACTTGTCCCCTAATCTAAAAATGCCCTCCGTCACCCTCTGCATCCCCGCCCGCATCGCTTCCACGCGCCTGCCTCGCAAGGTCTTGCTCGACCTCGGCGGCAAGCCCGTCATCCAGCATGTCTGGGAGCGTGCCAAGCAGGTCCGTCAGGCGGATCGCGTCGTCCTTCTCACGGATTCCGAAGAAGTCGCGGGCGTCGCGTGCGGTTTCGGCGCCGAGGTGCTGATGACCGATCCGGCCTGTCCTTCGGGCACGGCGCGTATGGCCAGCGTCATCGAACATCTCCCGGGAGATTTCTTCCTTAACGTCCAGGGCGATGAGCCCTTCATCCAGCCAGGCCTCCTCGACGGGCTCATCGCGCGCTGGAAGGAGACGAAGTGCCCGCTGGTCACCGCGGTCTCGAAGATCCACGCGACCGAGCGCCTGCTCGCGACGAGCGTGGTCAAGGTCGTCCGCGCCGAGAACGGGGAGGCGATCTACTTCTCGCGCAGCCCGATCCCGCATCTCCGTGGCGCCGAGCCGTCCGAATGGGTCACGCGCCGCGATTACTGGGCGCATATCGGCGTCTATGGCTACGACCGCGCCACGCTTGCCGGCTACGCCCAGCTCAAGCCGACCGAACTCGAAGCCGTCGAATCCCTCGAGCAGCTCCGCTTCCTCGCCCACGGCCTCACGTTCCAGACCGTCGTCACCGATTATCATCCCGTCGCCATCGATACCGCTGAAGATCTCGAAGCCGCGCGACGCCTCTTGGCGTAAACAGGCATCGTGGGTTGATTGGTTGATTGGTTGGCCAGTTGGCCAGACCAAAAGCATTTCGGGTCACAGGTCTCGGCCCTCAGGTCTCTGGTTCAGGTTATCAGGTACAGGTGCGGGTGCCGGGCAAATTCAGATTCCGAACCTGTCCCCGAACCCGAATACCTGAACCTGGCTCCCGACTGCTGAGACCCGAAACCTGAAAAGCTTTCTAGCCCCAGCCCTAGCTCTGGCTCTAGCCCTAAAAACACCTTTGCACTTTTGCACAGGAGCTCCGCTCCGATTTGCACCTTTGCACTGCCTCTAGCAGCCTTATCCATTCAGCCCTCAACGCTGCCCTCTACTCAGTCCTCTTTCTTCCACACCCATGTCCACTCCTCTCCAATCCGCCCGCGCTCTTCTTCAGGCCGAAGCCTCCGCGCTCGCCGAACTCGCCACGCGCCTTGACGGCGCTTTCACGCAGACGGTCGATCTCATCGCCGCGCACCCCGGCAAGGTCGTCCTCTGTGGCGTCGGCAAATCCGGTCTCATCGGCCAGAAAATCGCCGCGACGCTCTGCAGTACGGGCACGCCGGCCATCTTCCTGCACGCCGCCGATGCCGTGCATGGCGATCTCGGCATTCTGCAAGCCGGCGACCCGGTCGTGATCCTTTCTCGTTCGGGTACGACGGCCGAGCTGGTCCGCCTGATCCCCGTCCTCCGCTCCTTCAAGTCGCCGATCATCGCCATCGTCGGTAACACGCAGTCGCCCCTCGCGACCCAGGCCGACGTCGTCCTCGATATCGGCGCCCGCCCCGAAGCCGATCCGCTCGGTCTCGTTCCCACGACGAGCGCGCTCCTGACCCTCGCGCTCGGCGACGCGCTCGCCGCCGCGCTCATGACGAAGCGAGGCTTCGGCCCTTCCGACTTCGCCCGCTTCCATCCCGCCGGCCAGCTCGGTCGTAACCTGACCCTCACGGTCGGCGAAGCGCTCCAGCCGCTCGAACGTTGCGCGGTCGCCAAGCCAGGGGACGCCCTCCGCGATACGGTCATCGCGATGACCCGTCACCCGCACGGCGCCGCCTGCGTGCTCGCGGCCGATGGCACGCTCGCCGGCCTCATCACTGACGGCGACCTCCGTCGCGCGCTCGGCCGGGGCGTCGATCTCAACTCCGCCCGCGCGGCCGACATCATGACGGTCAATCCGATCCGCGCCCACGCGCCGATGTCGCTCGCCGAAGCGGCCCGCATCATGGAGGACCGCCCTTCGCAGATCTCCGTCCTCCCTGTCACCGACGCCGCAACGCATCGCTGCCTCGGCTTGATCCGGATCCACGATATTTATCAGGCGGGGATTGTCTGAGATGCTTATGCAAAAGTGAGATGCAGTTTCGGGTCACAGGTCTCGGCCCTCAGGTCTCTGGTTCAGGTTATCAGGTGCAGGTGCGGGTGCGGGTGCAGGGTGATTTCAGATCCCGAACCTGTACCCGGACCTGAAGACCTAAACCTGGCTCCCGACGGCTGAGACCCGAACCTGAAAAGTTTTCTAGCCCCAGCCCTAGCTCTGGCTCTAGCCCTAAAAACACCTTTGCGCCTTTGCACTGCCTTTAGCCCTGTCCGCCATTTTTAGTTCATGCCCTCTCGTTCCTCCCACTCCTCTTTCACCGCCCGTGAGCGCGCCGTGATGCTCCTCGCGGGCCTCGTCCTGGTCGTCGCGCCGTGGGGCTGGGCCGGCGTCGTCCTCTGGACGGTCGCGGCCGCGCTCGGCTTCGCCTCCGCCGCTTTCTTCGCCGTCTTCGCCGAGGCTCGCGCACAGCGCGTCGTGATGGGTGTCGCCTTCGTGGGGCTGCTGGCTGCGCTCGCCTTCGCCGCTTCCGCCGGCCACGAGTCGTTCACTTATCGCTGGCTCGACCACGTCTGTTTCCCTGCCGCGCTGCTCGCCGGGTCTTCGCTCTCCTGGTTCTTGTTGTCGCGCGACCTCGTCTCCCGTCCTGCGGCCGAAGCACGCGGCGAACTCCTCCGCTCGGTCCCTTTCTGGGCCGGCGTGGCGCTCTTCGCCTACTTCGCGGTGCAGGACTTCAACGCTTGGGGCGTGGCCGTCGATCGCGAAGCCTTCTGGGCCGCGCAGGGACTGCCCGGCATCGACGTCGGGCAGTTCGACGTCCGTCTGCTCGATCACGTCCGTTGGTTGCCGTCCGGACTGAACGCTCCGTTCTCCGCGGCGGACACCATGCAGCCGCCGATGAACGCCTGGCGCCTGATGATGACCCTTGGCGCGCCCTGGCTCCTGCTGCTCGCGCTTCTCCATGGCCTCCGCCGTCGCCGGGCCTATGTGTTCCTGTGTTGGGTCACCTTGCTCGCCGCCCTTGCCGTCGGAGCCTTCGGGGTGCTCAACCAAAAATCCTACGGCACGGTCCTCGGCTATCCGGTGCCGAATAACACCCAGTCCTTCGGCACGTTCATGAACCGCAACCACGCCGGCGTCTATCTCTACCTGCACGCGGCCATCGCTCTCGGCCTGACCCTCTGGCACATCCGCCGCGCCGGCGACAATGTCTTCCGCGGAGGGCCGCACCTGGCCGCGGCCTTCATCGCCTTCGCGCTCGCGCTCCTCGCCGCGCTGACCAACAGCACCGGCGGCGCGGCCGCCGCGCTGACGCTCCTGCTCGTCGCGCCGCCGCTCGCCTATTGGTTCGGCTTCCCCGGTTCGAGCGGTTCGCGTCGCCGGATCATGCTCATCACCGGCGGCGCGCTCGCGCTCTCCGCCGCCTCGGTCCTGTTCGTGGCGGACCTGCAGCCGATCATCGGCCGCTTCAAGACGAAGGCCGCCAGCTATCAGGCGGCCGGCGTCGACGACCGGGCGCCATTGCGTCGGGCGACCTGGGCGCTCGCCACCGAAGGAGGTTGGTCCGGACGTGTCTGGGTCGGCTACGGCGCCGGCTCCTACCGTTGGGTTTCTCCGCCCTACCAGGCGCAGCAGAAGGAACTGCAGCGCGACGGCAAATTATTCTACCGCGCCCTCCATGCGCATAATGACTGGCTCGAGATGCTCGCCGAGTGGGGCGTGATCGGCCTGCTGCCGGTCCTCGCCTTCCTCGGATGGCTCTTCGGCCGGCTCGCCCGCGCTTTCCGTCCCGGGCATCCGGAGACGTATCCGCTCGCGCTCGGGCTCATCCTGCTCGGCCTGCACGCCACGGTCGACCTGCTCTTCTGGTTCACGCCGCTGATGTTCACCGCGGGCTTCGTACTCGCGGCGATGGCGACCTTCACGGAGCAGTCTTCCTACGAGCAGGACCGGGCTCTTTCCTGATCTTGCGTCAGCTCATCCAGCATCTGGGTTCGGGTCGCACCGAGCTCCTCGACGTACCCGCGCCCGGTCCGCGTCGCGGCCGCCTGCTCGTCCGCGCCCGGCGTTCGCTGGTCTCATTGGGCACGGAACGGATGCTCGTCGAGTTCGGCCGCGGTGGCTGGCTGAGCAAAGCCCGGCAGCAGCCGGAGAAATTCCGCGCCATCCTCTCTAAGGTTCGCAGCGAAGGCCTCTTTACGACGCTCGCCGCCGTCCGCAGTAAGCTCGCCCGGCCGATCCCCCTTGGCTACTGCCACGTGGGCGTAGTCCTGGACGCGGGTCAGCTCGCCGGGTTCGCCGCCGGCGACGTGGTGGTCTCGGCCTCTCCGCACGCCGAGGTCGTCTCCGCCGATCCGGCCTTCGCCGCCCGCGTCCCCGCCGGCGTCTCCGCCGACCACGCGGTCTTCACGCCGCTCGCGGCCGTCGCCCTGCAAGGCATTCGTCTCGTCTCGGCGCAGCCGGGCGAGACGGTGGTCGTCATGGGACTTGGCCTCATCGGTCAGCTCGCCGTCCGTCTCCTCCGTGCTCGCGGTGTCGAAGTCGTCGGCATCGACCCCGACGAATCCAAACGTAACGTGGCCGCACAGGCGGGGGCCACGGCGTGGAATCCTTCCATGCCGCTTCCCTCGGCGCTTGCCGCCGGCGCGGCCGGCGTGCTCATCACGGCCAGCACGGCTTCTGACGAACCGGTCAACCAGGCCGCGCGCCTCTGCCGTCGCCGCGGCCGTGTCGTCCTCGTGGGCGTCACGGGACTGACGCTCAACCGCGCCGACTTCTATCAGAACGAGGTCTCGTTCCAGGTCTCACGCTCCTACGGTTCCGCCGACCCGGCCGATCCCTCGTCCGCACGCGCCAACTTCGAAGAAATCCTCGCGCTCATGGACTCCGGCACGCTCGACGTCGCCCCGTTGCTGACTTCGCGTCATCTGTTCGAGGCAGCGCCCAAGATCTACGACGACCTCCGTCGTCCCGGCGCCTTCGGCCTGGTCATCGAATTCGCCGTCCCGGACGCAGGCCTCGCCCGCACTCTGTCCGGCGGGGATCGGGATAGCCGTACCGTCGGCGTCATCGGTTGCGGCAACTTTGCTTCCCGGGTCCTCTTGCCGGAACTACGTCGCCAAGGCGCTTCGCCTTCCGTCTTCGTTTCCGCCAATGGACTTTCCGCGCAACTCCTCGCCGGCTCCGCAGCGACCGCGACCACCGATGTGGCCGCGTTACTCGATCACCCGGGGTTGGCGAAGGTCTTCATCGCGACCCGTCATGACGAGCATGGCGAACTAGCCCGTGCCTCCCTCGCTTCCGGTAAGTCCGTCTGGGTCGAGAAGCCGCTCGCGCTGACCGAGGCCGACCTCGACGCCACGATGGCCGTTGCCAGCGCTTCGGCGTCAGTCCTCGCGGTCGGCTTCAATCGACGCTTCGCGCCGCTCGCCGTCCGTCTGTGCGCCGCCCTCGCGGCCAAGTTCGGCCCCCGTCGCTTCACCGTCGATATCAACGCGGGTCGCCTGCCCGTCGACCACTGGACGCTCGATCCGCGGCAGGGCGGGGGCCGTATCGTCGGAGAAGCCTGCCATTTCGTGGACCTGCTGCGCTTCCTCTCGGGTAGCGCCATCGTCTCCGCTCGTGCCTTGTCGCGTGATGTCGACGGCCAGGATGGCGGCTGCTTCCAGCTCACGTTTGCCAACGGCGACGTCGCCACGCTGAACTACCGCACCGACCTGCCGGCTCACCTGCCGAAGGAACAGATCGCGGTCGAAGGCGAAGGTTACTCGGCGGTCATCGATAACTGGCGCTCCCTGCGCTCCACGAACCTCTCCGGCGCCTCCGCGCTTCCCGCCTGGCTCGGCGGCCCCGCCCGTGGCAAAGGCCATCGCGAAGCCCTCGCCGCTTTCCTCGCCGGCACTTCCGTCCCCCTCGCCGAGCTCGAAGAAGTATCCCGTTGGAGTATCCGGATGCAGGGGATGAAGGCGTGATCTGAAGTGTAAAAGTGCAAACCGGCCTGGGGCCTGTGCAAAGGTGCAAAAGTGAGAGACAAGATTCAGGTGGCGGGTGGCAGCCCCGGGTGGCAGGTGGCGGGACTTGGGTAGGGATGCGATGACATCGCATCCGTCAGGCGCCAGGGCGGACGCGATAGTGATCACGTCCCTACCTCAAGATCCCCCAGCTAATCATCCGGTCTCCGGTTTCCCTTTGAGACCTGTATCTCTCTGGTCAACCGAGCCTCTGAGCCTCCGGGCCTCTAGTTTGTATCCCCGGCCAACTGGCCAACTGGCCAACCGATCAACTGATCAACCCCGTTTCTACGTCTGAGCCTCCGAGCCTCTGGTCAACTAAGCCTCTAATTTGTCGTCCGGCCCTCCGGTCCTCCTACCCTCATGCCCTCTCAACAATCCTTCACCTCCCGTGAACGCGCCGTGATGATCCTCGCGGGTCTCGTCCTGGT
>Ga0209599_10000427_pt1 | contig 27950 bp, 31 predicted proteins | sample Shrwel_input2_FT_FD_187534 | JGI IMG/M metagenome (GOLD analysis project Ga0209599, IMG submission 187534) | Subsurface microbial communities from deep shales in Ohio, USA - Utica-3 well 1 S input2 FT (SPAdes) (version 2) ...
ATATAACGAGATTGTTAATAAGTTTCACTTTCATTATAATTGTTTTATTTTTAGGAATTGTTGTTTTTAACAAATCTGAAAAATCTTTTATAGATACTGTATAAAATTCACACAAAGAGAAAAATTATTTAATCAATAAAATCAAAAATATGCTTGCCTTAAAAGCTGAAAATATATCCAAACAATATCGCCTCGGACAAGTGGGAACGGGAACTTTAACACATGACCTCAACAGGTTTTGGCATCAGATCAGAGGAAAGGAAAATCCTTATCTTAAAATTGGTGAAGCCAATGACAGGAGTTCTAAAGGGTCTTCTGATTATGTCTGGTCTTTGCATGATATTGATTTTGAGATTCAGCAGGGAGATGCTGTAGGAATTATTGGAAGAAACGGTGCAGGAAAATCTACTTTATTGAAGATTCTGAGTAAAGTAACCAAACCGACAACTGGAAAAATCTATACTAATGGCAGAATTGCTTCTTTATTAGAAGTTGGAACAGGGTTTCATCCAGAAATGACAGGTCGAGAAAACATATTTCTGAACGGCGCCATCCTAGGAATGACCAAAAAGGAAATCAAAAGAAAATTTGACGAAATTGTAGATTTTTCAGGAGTAGAAAGATACATAGATACACCTGTGAAGAGATATTCTTCAGGAATGTACGTTCGTTTGGCATTTGCTGTAGCCGCACATTTAGAATCTGAGATATTAATTGTAGATGAGGTTTTAGCCGTCGGTGATGCTGAATTTCAGAAAAAATGTCTTGGGAAAATGGGTGATGTAACAAAGGGAGAAGGAAGGACCGTTTTATTTGTGAGTCATAATATGGCAGCAGTAAACGAACTCTGCAAAACAGGAATATTATTAGACCAAGGTAAAGTTTTAATACAAGATTCAATCGACAAATGTATCGTCGAATATCAGAAAAAAAGTGGTCATATATCCTTTTACGATAAGTTGAAAGATAATTTTGCAATTGAAAACAAAAACATTTCTGTAAATAAATATTCTGTAACCCCTATTGAAGGGAATGTTTTAAATATAACATCCGGTGCTCGTGTGAAAGTAGAATTTACAAGTAAAATTAAAGCTTCAACACTTGACTTATCTTTCTATTTAAGAAATTCACATGAAGTTACGGTAATGAGTACAGGAATTATGGTCTCATCAACAGGTGAAGATGGCAAATACTCCGTTATATTTGAAATTCCATCCAACACACTGAATGAAGATGGTTATTATTTTGAAATGTTTTGGGGAATAAATCGATCTGAAGTGGCGTTTGCTACAGAAGCATTTGGATTTGAAATAAATGGTATCAGAAACCAATTTGGTGAAATATTAAAATCTCCAGGGGTAATATTCCCCATCATTAAATCCACAATAAAAAAACTAGAATAGTTTTTAAAAGAACAGCTAATGAAATTTTTGACTCATGCTATTAAATATTATTTTTTCATATAATCGAGCAATGCAGTTAAGTTACTTAATTGACACTACATTAAAACGTTTCAAAAATTTTGAGTTTGAGACCGTTGTTCTATATCATACTACAGGAGATCACCATGATGGATACAAAAAATTAATTGAAAAATATAAAGAATACAAGCACATAAAATTTATAGAAAGAATTAAAAGTCCTTTCGATCCATCTCTTTTTCAAACATTCAATTCAAAATCAAATATTAAATTTTTTATTGAAAAAAGTTTAAAGAACAAAAATAGTGACCTTTTTAAATGGCAACTTGAAAGAATATTACGTAAATCAAAACATGAATTAGTAATGTTTAATACTGATGATGGAATATTTTATCAAGACACCTATCTGAATGATGATATATTGAAAATTTTCAAAAATAACCCTTCTGAAACTTCTTATAGGATGTATGTAGGAGACAATATTATAGATTTTCCAAATTTTGTTAAAAACAAAGGCAATCACTATGAATGGGATTATTATGCAGAACAAAAAATTACACATTGGACTTATCCATTTTCTGTAGACGGAACTATTTACAATGCTAAAAACCTGCTTAGAATATTAAAAAAGATATCATATCACAACCCGATCACTTTGGAAGAAAGAGCCGTACAATATATAATGAGACATAAGTTATTAAGAAATGGATTAGGACCAATAAATACAAATTTAGTTGGTACGATACTAAACAGAGTTTCGGTAGATTCATTTAACCCCACTCTCGACATTAGTATAGATTTTCTAAATCGTAAATATATTGAAGGCTATGAACTTTTAATTGAATTACCTAAAAAAATCGATATGGTTAACCTTGTTCCGCAAAGTGTTTCTATTGTAAAGAACAGCGTGATCGAGCTAATTTATAAATATGATGAAAATGGTCAACAAGTTCAGGGGAAATATAGTAATGAAGGCTCTAAAAAAGAATAAACTCTAAAACATGACTCCACATTATTTACATTTTAGCAAAATAGGATCACAAAATTTAGGCTATATTTCTGTTGCAGAAAATCTTGAAAACATTCCTTTTGAAGTACAAAGAGTTTACTGGACTTATTTTACGCCACAAGATGTTACCAGAGGCGGTCATGCTCACTTGGCTTTGGAGCAGGTCATTGTAGCAGTTTCAGGAACAATTACTTTTATGACAGAAGATTTAGAGGGAAACAGAACTGAATTCGTTTTAGATAGCCCAGAAAAAGGACTTTATATTCCCAAACACATTTGGAGAGATATTAAATTTTCTCACAATGCCGTTTTGCTTTGCCTGGCTTCAGAAAAATATACTGAAGCAGACTACATACGAGAGTATGATAATTTTTTAAAACTAAAAGATGAGCATTAAAATTCATCCATTAGCTGATGTACAATCTTCTAATATCGGAGTTGGTACTTATGTATGGCAGTTTTGTGTTATTCTAAAAGATGCGCAAATAGGTAAAAACTGCAATATCAACTGCAATGTTTTTATTGAGAATGAAGTTTTTATAGGAGATAATGTCACTATAAAACCTGGAGTTCAGATCTGGGATGGAATAACCTTAGAAGACTCAGTTTTTATCGGGCCAAATGTGACATTCACTAATGACCTTTTCCCACGCTCAAAAAACACAGAGTACGACATGAAAAAAACTTTGGTAAAAAAAGGAGCTTCCATTGGTGCAAATGCCACTATTTTGGGCGGTGTGACGATTGGTGAAAATGCGTTAGTGGGAGCTGGAAGTGTAGTTACTAAAAATATTCCTGCTAACGAAATCTGGGCTGGAAATCCAGCGATTTTTTTAAAAAAAACATATGATTAAATTCCTTGACCTTCAGAAAATAAACCTTCAGTATCAAGCTGAAATAGAAGCCCGACTCTTACAAACCTTTCGGAGCGGATGGTATCTTTTGGGGAATGAAGTAAAAAACTTTGAAGCAAACTTAGCTAATTATATTGGTTCTCATCATGCAATTGGTGTTGCGAACGGTTTAGATGCGCTTCGACTTATTTTTAAAGCATATTTAGAACTTGGTCAGTTAAAATTCGGAGATGAAGTAATTGTTCCCGCAAATACTTATATCGCTTCTGTTTTAGCCATTACCGACAACCGTCTAAAACCTGTTTTCGCAGAACCAAATATTGATCACTATAATTTGGATATATCAAAGATTGAAGCTTTAATTACTCCAAAAACAAAAGCCATCATGGTGGTTCATCTGTATGGGCAAATCTCCTGGTCGGAAGAATTGGAAGTTTTGGCAAAAAAATATAATTTAAAAATCATTGAAGATAACGCACAGGCAATTGGCGCAGAATGGCAGGAAACAAAATCCGGGAATCTTGGTGATGCTGCAGGATTTAGCTTTTATCCTGGGAAAAATTTAGGCGCGTTGGGTGATGGGGGTACAGTAACGTGTAAAGATGCTTTATTGGCAAAAACAATAAGAGCTTTAGCCAACTATGGTTCTGATGAAAAATACATCAATAAATATCAAGGTTTAAATAGTAGATTAGATGAAATTCAAGCGTCGGTATTAGATGTAAAACTCAAATATATCGATGCAGATAACAATAAAAGAAGAAAAATCGCCGAAGAATATACTGCTGGAATAAAAAACGACAAAATTATTTTGCCAATTTTACCTTCTCAACCGAAAGAACATGTTTATCATCTTTTTGTAGTTAGAACCGCAAAAAGAGATAGGCTGCAAAAATATCTTGCGGAAAATGGTATTCAAACCTTAATTCACTATCCTATTCCTCCACACAAGCAGAAGGCTTATAAATATTACAATAATTTGTCATTTCCTATTACAGAGAAAATTCACGATGAAGTTTTAAGCTTGCCGATAAGTCCTGTAATGGAAGAAAAAGAAATACAAAAAGTGATTGATGTTATAAATAGTTTTTAAGAATGAATAAGCCATTGGTAAGCATCGTCGTTATATCCTATAATCAGGCGAAATATATTAAAGAAAATTTGGATAGTCTGAAGGCTCAAACTTATCCCAATTGGGAATTGATTGTTGCTGATGATGCTTCACCAGATCATTCTGTAGAGGAATTTAAAAATTGGTTGAAGGAAAACAATGTAAATGCAAAAAAACTATTTCACACCAAAAACACGGGTCTTGCAACGGTTTTAAACGAGGCTGTAGAATTGTGCGAAGGAGATTATATTAAAATAATCGCAGCTGACGATTTTCTACATCCAGAAATAATTGAAAAATCGGTAAAATCTTTAGAAGAAAAAGGTGATGAATACGGAATGGTTTTTACAGATACTTTCGCCATCAATAATCATTCTGATATTGTAGAAGATATTGCAGATTACAATTTTTTAGGTAATACAGATCCTCGTATTTTCAAAAAAGAACTGTTGAAGGGAAACAGAATTGCTGCACTTACAGTTCTAATGAGAACTAAAGTTTTGAAAGAAACAGGAAAATATGACTCAACTTTCATTATAGAAGACTATTATCGGTGGCTGAAAATCAGTGCCAAATACCTAATTGCTTATATTCCCGAAAAATTAGCATACTACAGGATACATTCTCAGAATATATCAAAGATTAAAGAAAAAAAAATTGAAATGGAAGCAATTCACTTGCAAATGATATTTGATAAAGAGGGCTTTGCAAGGAAAAATATAAATAAATATATTCTGACATCTTACATTTCAGGACAAAAATTCACGAAAGATTTCATCCATGCCTATCAAGATTATCCATTTTATATTAAAAGACTTTATTTTGCTATAAAATTTAATCTTCCGATTCCAATTTATAAATTTTTAAATAAATTTGTTTAAAGATGAATCCAAAAATTTCAATAATAATTCCATGTTATAATCAGGCAGAGTTTCTGAGCGAATGCTTACAGTCTGTTTTGGATCAAACCTACTCAGATTGGGAATGTATCATAGTAAATGATGGCTCTCAGGATAATACAGAAGAAATAGCTTTGCGATGGAGCCATCTGAATAAATCTTTTAAATATGTCAAAAAAGAAAACGGAGGACTTTCTTCTGCCAGAAATACAGGTATTGAAGTAGCAAAAGGAGAATGGATTTTACCATTAGACTGTGATGATAAAATAGCAAATCAATATTTGGAATTGGCTGCAGAAAAATTTGACAAAGATTATTCCCTGATCTATTGTGAAGCCGAATTTTTTGGAGATAAATCAGGAAAATGGGAGTTGCCTGATTATAGCATGAAAGAACTATCTATTGGAAACCCTATTTTTTGTAGTGCATTTTTCAAAAAAAAAGATTGGCTAAAAATTGGCGGTTATGATACAAATATGGTATTTGGAATTGAAGATTGGGAATTCTGGATATCACTATTAAAAAATAATCAAAAGGTATATAAAATTCCTAAAGTTTGTTTTTTTTACAGAATCAAATCTCAATCAATGATCACGGAATTACGTTTGGAAAATAAAATAAAGATGCTAAAATATATTGAAGCAAAGCATATCGACTTTTTTCATCAACAGCTGGGTAGTTTGCATCTTTTAAATAAAGAAAAAAATAATTATAAAGCACTATTTGAGAATTCAAATCGAAAACTAAATAGTAAAAGATATAAGCTAATAGATAATTTTTTTTCAATATTTAATAAATGAATCAACTCGCCATTATCATTCCTTATTACAAAATAGATTTCTTTGAGGAAACTCTTAAGTCTACTGCTAGTCAAACAGATAAAAGATTCTCATTATATATTGGTAACGATTTAAGTCCGAATGACCCACTTCCACTCATTCAAAAATATTTTGAACAGGACGAATACAGATATTTTGACTACGAGGAAAACTTAGGTGGCAAAAATCTTACAATGCAGTGGGAACGTATTTTAGAAAATGTAACTGAAGATTGGTTTTTGATTTTGGGGGATGACGATATGATCGCAGAAAATTTTGTTGAAGAATTTTATACAAGCCTACCTGAAGTAAATCATCTCGACATCTCAGTAATTCGCTATTCTCAGATTTGGATTGACGGATCTAATAAACCCATTTCTAAGCCAACTTATTTTCCAAAAGTAAATACCACAAAAGATATCTGGAGAAGTAAATATTTTGATTATGTTCCTAGTAGCTTATCAGAGCATATTTTTAGAAAAGACACCTATAATACTTATGGTTTCTATAAATTACCTTTGGCTTGGTACAGTGATGATATAGCAATTTTACAGTTTAGTCTAAATAAAGGGGTTTTTTTCATTAAAAACTCTTCTGTAACAATAAGAATATCAAATTCAAATATCTCTGGTAAAAAAGATAACGAGGCTCAAAAAAAAGAAGCAAAATATCTTTATGAAGAATTTATTCTAAATCACTATTCTCATTATTTTTCAAAAGCAGAGCTGTTAAAAGCTGTAGACTTACATATTTATGAAACTTGGAAAGCAAAAAGAACACTAAAAATAAATTTATTCAAAATTTACTTCAAATCCAAAAATTGGTTTCGTCTGTTAAAAACACCTAAGACATATTTTAATTTAAACTATTAAAAGATGAAAAAACTCCTACATTATGTATATTATTTTTATTTGACGAGAACAAGAAAAAACATCAGACAACAAAGGAAAAATCCTTTGTCTATACCTATCCTGATTATTAATTACAATCAGCTTTATTTTCTACAAAAACAAATTGATTTCTATAAAAGACGAGGTTTTCTCAATATCATAATTGTAGATAATTGTTCAACTTATCCCGAATTGTTAGAATATTACAAAGAAATACAAAATTCGGTTTCTATAGAATATATGGACAAGAACTACGGACACATGGTTTTCTTCAATAACAAAAAATTGTATGAGAAATATGCGAGCGGATATTACATCATATCAGATGCCGACATCATACCAAACGAGGACTTGCCCAAAGACTTTTTGAATAAAATGATTCATCTCATTGACAAATATTTTTTGACCATAACTAAGGTAGGATTTGCTCTGAGAATAAATGACATTCCTGATCATTACATTTTAAAAAACAAAGTGACAGCGTGGGAAAAAAACTTCTGGCAAGAAGAAGTTGAGAAAGATATATATAGAGCAGAATTAGATACGACATTTGCTCTTTACAAGCCAAACTATCCCGAAAAGTTTCATATTAATAATTTCTATCGTGCTCTTCGTATTGCAGGCGATTTTACTGCTCAACATGGTGGTTGGTATATTGATAGTAAAAATCTTACCAGTGAGCAGCTTTTTTATTATAATTCATCTTCCGCATCTGCTTCATGGAAACATAATGACGATGGAAAAATAGTTCATCAACAATCCAATATTAGCTATACGAATGAATAAAGTTTCCATTATTGTTCTTGCATATAAGCAACAAGATTTCATAGAAAAAGCAATTCGTGGAGTTTTTATGCAGAAAATCGATTTTCCTGTAGAATTGATTATTTGTGACGACTGTTCAACAGACAAAACTGATGAGGTTATTCAGAAAATTATCTTAGATGCACCGCAAAATATTACAGTCAAGTATTTTCGTCATCCTAAAAATCTAGGCTCTACTCCTAATTTTTATTTTGCTCTGAAACAGGTTACAGGAAAATATCTTGCTTTTTGCGAAGGTGATGACTATTGGTTTGATGACAACAAACTACAGCTGCAATATGATTTTATGGAATCTCATCCCAATTATTCTATGTGTTTTCATAATGTTATCAATATTTCACCGGATCCTAAAATCAATAATACCCCATTCTCAAAAATAGAGAATCATGATTATTCTGCACTTGAAATTTATAATAATTGGTTGGTTCATACTACATCTGTTTTCATGAAAACTGAAACACTGCAAAATGATGCTGTACAAAAAACCTTGGTAAATTATGATCTTTTGTATTTTGATACCATTCTCTATATGGCAAATTCGCTCAACGGTAAAATTAGAGGGCTTAAAGAAAGTATGACTGCCTATCGCAGACACGAAGTTGGACTTTCCCATGGAATAAACTACAACCGAGATCTGAGACACAATCAGTTGGATCAAATAATTGGTGATTATTATGGCGATAAAATTAAAGAATCTGCAGATTGGCAAATATTTTCGAGAAGCCGAATCGCTTTTGAAAATTTGCTAAAAGAAAAAAGATTTAAGCTAGCCTTCCAGCATTTAAAATGGATCTTAAAAAAGAAAAAAAATCTCAAAATATATTTAAAAAAGAAATATCTATAAATTATTAACATCTGAACTAAATTGCAATACAACCTCATCTATAATAGGAAATAGAAAAGTTATATGATTCTAGACTTAATTTCACAATAGCACTTGATTAAATTCATAAATTTGAAAGTTTACACAAAATATATTTGAAAAAAATGAAATATAAAACGATATTAAAATGGCTTTTCCCTATTCTATTGTTGGCCATTGGATGTAAGGTACAGAATACTCAATATAATTGGGATGTAGTATTTTATTGTGGCGCAATCTTTAATGATGTTGATAATCCTAATACCTCACGAAAAGAAATGATAAAGGCTTTTGCAAATTCCCCATACATTGATTATGAAGATCAAATTGTGCCTAAAACTCAGTATGGCAGAGATGTTTTTAATAATGATCAGTCATATGAAGAGCAATATGCATTTTATGATATTCGTGTAGTTTATATAAAAACTATTAAATTTATTCATGCTATTGGAGTGGATGCTGTTTATTCAGTCTATTTAGCCTCACTATTCTATGCACTATCTGCTGTGATTGCTATATATTTTTTTTGTTTTGCTATTACACGGAACATTTTTTTTTCTTTCATAGTAGGTTTATTTGTTATTTTAAAACCAGATTTTAAAGAATTTATCACATCAAGTCCAGATACGCTATCAGCTTTCTCTCTTATTTTACTGGCTATGATGTACTTTTCACAAAAGAATTGGCTTATCTATATGTCTGTGATATTCAGTATTCTTTGTAGAACCGATAATATTATTTTCATCGGATTCTTATTTGTATTTACATTGATAAAGAACATCATTGAAAAAGAAAGTTTGAGGGTTCCTGTCTTTAGTATAATTATATCGCTATTTCTCTATTTTTTTATTAATTTATATTATAATAATGCAGGATACAGAGTTTTGTATTATCACACCTTTATAGAGCATCTCAGCTTTCCACTTACACAACCAAAAACAATATCATTTACCAATATATTTAAAAGATTGATACCTGAAATTCCATACTTCATATATCCTCTCATGTATCTTTTGGGTTTAATAATTATTGTTAAGGGACGTTATAAAAACATTTTTATTCATCCGGCATTGCTTGTAACTTTGGTTGCTATTAGTACATTTGTAATTAAATTTTGTCTATTTCCTTCACACCAAGCACGATTTACATTCCAATATGAGTTGATAGGAGTTGTTGTCGTTGTTTATTATTTTAAAGAATCCTTATATTTATTTTTTAATTCTGAAAAGAAGAAAATATGAAAATTGGTTTTTACAGTTCGATGCATTTGGATGACAAAAGAAACTGGTCTGGTACAATGTATAAGATGTACGAACAGATTTCTAAGCTTGGTCATGAAATAGAATGGATTCCAAAGCTTACTCTCTCTTCAATTGAGGAAAAACGATATAAAAATCTGGAAAATTGGTATCAAAAGATATTCAAACGAGGATATAATCAACATATCAATTTTTATAAAGCCAGAGTAATTGCAAACAAAGTTGATCTATATTTAAAAAAACAAAATTTTGATGTCATTTTTGCTCCTACAGCCATTAATGATTTTGCTTTAGTCACTACAAAAACACCCATCATTTATTTGAATGATGCCAATGTGGGGCAGCTTTTAAACTACTATCCTTACTACTCCGGCTTCGGATGGTTATCTAAAAAAGAGACAATGTTGATAGAAAAAAAAATGTTGCAAAGAGCTACTGTAAATATTTTCTCGTCAGAATGGGCAGCAGATTATGCCATTAATCATTATGGAATACAAAGAGAAAAAGTGAAAGTATTAAAATTTGGAGCTAACCTGAATGTTCCAAAAAACTGGCAATTCAATAAACATCTAAATAGTGAAATCACCTTTTTGTTTCTTGCCGTAGACTGGATCAGAAAAAGAGGAAATCTTGCATATCAAACAGTAAAAATTCTTAAAGAAAAAGGGTATAATGTGAAAATGCAGATTATCGGATGTAATCCTCATCTGGAAGAAGAATGGGTAAATATTATTCCTTTTCTAAACAAAAATAATCCTGACGAATTACTAGAAATTCAAAACCATCTTCTGAATTCTCATTTCCTTTTTGTACCTACGCAGGCAGACTGTACACCTATTGTTTTCTGTGAAGCTGCAGGATATGGACTTCCTGTTATTTCTACTAACACTGGAGGAGTTTCTGCACATGTGGAAAATGGAAAAACAGGTGTTTTACTTCCTGAAAGTTCTTCTGCAATAGATTACTCAGATGCCATAGAACCTTTGCTATTAGATAAAAGTATAATAGAAAAAATGTCAGTTGCATCACGGGAAAAGTATGACAAAGAATTGAATTGGGAAATGTGGGGAAAAACTATGTCAAATTTACTTTTAAATATAAAGCCATCGTAATTTCTATGATTAATAAAAAAGAATCTTGGGATCAGTCTTTTAAATATTCTTTTAAAAATAAGCTAAAAAATCTATTTCACCCGAACATACTTCAAAATAAAAATTATATTAGTTTTCTAAAACAAGAACAATACAATTCATTCTGTAGGAAATGTATACAAAATTTCGATATAACTAACAATCATTCAATTAAAAATTATAACTTTTACCATCCTAATAATATCTTTATAACAGATTTAGAGACCTTTGACGTATTAGAAGAATTTACATAAAAAACCTATCATGTTGTGCATGAGGATATTATAGAAATATACAGTATAAAGAACTGGATTAGGAATACCTTTAATATCGATAACTATATTGCTATTCCAACACCAAAAACAAATATTGCTTCATGAATCTAACTATATTTACACCCACCTACAACCGTGCTCATCTACTGCCTAAGCTATTTTGTAGTCTTCAGAAACAAAACATAAGAAACTTTGAATGGCTAATCGTAGATGATGGATCAACGGATGATACAGCACAAACAGTAAAAAGATTACAACATGAAGCCAGTTTTCCAATTACCTATATTTATCAGGAAAATCAGGGTAAGCATATAGCCATTAACACTGCAGTGAAAGCAACATCAAACGACTTATTTCTGATCATAGACAGTGATGACGAAATGATCGAAAATTCATCAGAAAAAATTCTAAAAATCCTGCCTCCTTTTTTAGAAAATCAAAATCTTGCTGCGATCTGCTTCCCTTTATATTCAGGAAATACAGAAATGACAATGACAAATAAAAAAACTAACTTCGATCAGGTAATTCTAAATTCGATTGAGCTGCAAAATGAATATGGAATAACTGGAGAATTTACCTATCTATTTAAGACAAAGATTTTAAAACAATATCCTTTTCCTTATTTTGCTGGAGAAAAATTCATGAAAGAATCTATCATTTACAAAAGAATAGACCGCATTTATAAAAACATGTATGTCAATCAGTCTATTGTAAAAGGTGAATATCTGGAAGGTGGGCTATCTTCCAATTTCAGGAAATTATTAGAAAATAATCCGAAAGGAAGCGCTTTGGCTTATTTAGAAACGGTAAACGACCAACGCCTGAATTTCGAAGAAAGAAAAGAAGCCTTTAAAAACTATTGGTATTTTGAAAATTTGTCTAAACAGTACTCCGTACTGCAACGTTTACTACGTATTAAAAATAAAGACGTTATCTTTGATTTCATTTTAAAAAAACTCAAATGATTGGCACTTTACTATACCGTCTGAAAGTTGCATGGCAGCTTCTTACTGGAAAAATAAAATATATTCCGGATACCAGAAATAAAACTTTGATCCTCAAGAAAGATATAGACCATAAGATCTCAGAATCTATCAATCAATTGGATATTGAATTCGTTTTTACGGAATTTGGAGAAGAACGCATTAATGGCGGCGGATCACATTTAGACCCCAATGATCGCTTACAACCTTCACTGAGTGGTATAAAAAAACACTTTCCCAATGCTCGAATAACTGTTTATACAGATTTTGACTGGAAAGAAACTGCAGGAATAACTATAAAAAAAGTAATCTCACCAGTAACAGATTCTAAACATCCGAGATTTGGTTACAGAACAGTAGATTACTTCAAATTTTTTGCACTATCTGAGGCAACAGCAGATTTTACTTGCGCTTTAGACAGCGATATGTTTTTTGTTAACGAAAACATTTACTCTCTGGTTTTCCTCACTCAAAAATTCGGATTTTGTGCTGCACAGAATGTAAGACAAATTTTTAATTTAGATATAAGAATTTCTAAAGATACTCAGGATATTCGTGATGAAAGCTTAGGAAATGGTTACTCATACAACCAAAGTCCCATGACTATATGGAAAAACGACGTTAATGGTACAACATTCTTTAATAACTGTGCAGAAATTATGCAGAAAGATCCATCAAGAGCATCTCTTGTGATGTGGAAGGCAGCGTGGAAAACAGGTTTGTATCCTTATGTACTACCAAAACAATTCTGCGTTTGTGATGGAGACGAAGGATGCGGTGATGAAATACTTCTACATATTGGTCATAAAACCGTAAAAAATTATTACAAACTATAGAACACCGAGAATTGAAAAAAAATATTTTATTCATTGCTGATAAACCAGATTGGGCATACGAATTTATGGTTAAAACATGGGTTCCATATCTTCAAAAGGAGTATAATTGCTATATAGCCTATCAGCAGGATTTTGCCATAAAACCTAATAATACTCATTTCGGAATCAAAAAAAACATCTATAATTTTCTTAACAAAATTAGAAGCCTATTATCAAAAACCGAAAAAATTTATAAAATATCTGATAACGATAACTTTTTTTACCCTGTATACAAAGTACCACCAGTTTACCAATACAATGAGAGTTTAAACAAAATCCCATCAGAAATTGTTCATTTTGATCTCATTACAGAGATGGCTTTTTATTTTCAGTATATCGCAGAGTTTCCGTTTAAAGCATCCAAAAAAATTGTGGGTATTTTTACTGATAAATTTCCTCATGACGGTCCGAATTATGATATAAAAGAAAAAACAAATCGTGATCTCTTGTCAAGAAAAGACTTTTATAATAAATATTTAAAATCTTATCAACACATCATTGTAGGAGGTGGAAATTTATTAAATGATTACAGACATTTAACCGATAAAGTTGATTTTGTGTATGGCATATACGGACAAGAAAACTTTATCGAAAATCAAAATGTAGGAAAAAAAGAATCATTAACTATTGGATGGACGGGCACTCCAGACCGACCAATGAAAGGATTTAGAACAGTTATAGAGCCTGCTATAGAAAATATTAAAAATACCGGACGGAATGTACGATTAAAAACGAAATTCTCAGGACCCTATGAAGACCTGTATAATTTTTATTCTGATGTAGATTGTGTAGTAATAGCCTCCGATGCAGATTCTGGACCGTCGATGTACGCAGAGGCATGTCTGTCGTCTGTCCCGTCAATCTCTACAAAAGTTGGTCTTCCGCTATCATTTTTACAAGATCAAAAAAACGGTATTCTTATTGATCGCTCAATAGAAAGTCTTGAAAAAGCACTTATCGATTTGTATGATCATAGAGAAAAGCTTATTTCCTTTTCCGAAAATGTTAAAAACGATTACATGACAGTAATGGATAATAAAATTACCGTTAAGTTCTTTATAAACATCATAAAAATGTATATTTAAAAATTGCAATACAATATATTATGAATGTCCGTAATTAGTAATAATTTAGTTTTTAACAGTTTTTTTGTCATTCACTAGGAATCTAGACTGCTTTATTTACAGTGTGTTGAGATTCCTCTGGAATGACAAAATGACTGCTGATTTTACCGTTATGATTAAAAACGGATATTCAAAATTTAATTATCAATTTGTTATTGTAACTTTTTAAGCAAAGAATTCTGTATTTTTGTAGCAGCACTCATCTAAAAGCATCTATTTTTCACAAACACAAATTTCCATAATGATTATAGGTAACGGACTTATCGCTAACCTTTTTAAAAACCACGACAGAGAAAATGTTGTTTTCTTTGCATCCGGTGTTTCAAATTCTCTGGAAATAAGACCAGAAGAATTTCTTCGGGAAGAAAATTTGATTAAAAATACTATCGCTGCCAATAAAGATAAAATTTTCGTTTATTATTCAACGTGCAGCATTTACGATTCGTCTAAAACTGGAAGTGATTACGTCCTTCATAAATTGAAAATGGAACAAATCATAAAAAATTCATGCGACAGATTTTTAATTTTGAGAGTAAGCAATGCTGTAGGAAAAGGTGGTAATGCCAATCTGCTGATGAATTATATCGTAAATGCAGTGAAGAATAATGAGACTATCAATGTTCATACAAAAGCGACAAGAAATTTGATTGATGTAGAGGATATAAAAAAAATCACGCTTGATCTTCTCGATAAAAAAGATGTCAATAAGATTATAAATGTTGCTTATATAAATAATTATTCAATTATAGAGATTTTGGAGATTATTGAGCGGTTTTATAATAAAAAAACCAACCTCAATCTTACCAATAGTGGATCAGGTTACAATATTGATGTTGAGGATATAGGAAATTACTTCACTGAAAATAATGCCACCGATAAAGAAATTTATCTGGGTACAATTTTAAAAAGATATTATTCTGATTTATAAATATTTTATCTATGATTGATTTGCCCCTTATTTCTATAATTACGACGTACTACAACTCCGTGGAACTGGGCGATTTTGTAAAAAAATCAATGAATTGTTTATTAAACCAGACCTATCAAAACATAGAATTTATATGTGTAAATGATGGTTCTACAGACACTACATTACATAATTTGGAGTATTTTGCAAAACAAGATTCCAGAATCAGAATTTACACAAAAGAAAATGAAAAGTACGCGCAATATTCCAAAGCATACGGTCAGGAAAAAGCTTCTGGTGATTTTATTTTCCTTTTTGATCATGATGATCTTATAGACCTCGATACGATTGAAAAGTGTTACAAAACATTTCTTTCTTATCCTGAGCTTGATATTGTAACACCAATGGTTATTACAAAATTCACCAACGGACATATCAAAAATATCCACAATATTTACGCATCAGATTCTTTAGAATTTAAATTTAAACAATATCCAGGATCTAAAATCATTGAAGATACGGTAGGAAAATATGACAATCATATAAGAGGTTTATACCGAAAAGAAATCTTTAAATCTCATTCTTTCAGCTTTACAGAGCCCCTTTTAAATGCTGATGAAATTGTGGAACGATTGATATTCGAAAAGGCACGTTTTATAGGCTCTTGTGATGCTGTTTACACTCATTACATTCATCCAGACTCATCTGCAAAATTGCTTTCGCCAAAAAAAATTGACATTACAAGAACAGATTTTTTGTTGCGCAAAATCTTCTTACAAAAAGGAATTTATGAACCCCGAAAAACTATTTTCGAATTTACAGCTTATAAAAATCTAGTAAATGCTATTAAAATTTTTCATCTCTTTTCAAAAAAAATGACGTCGGAGGAAAAATTGCTGCAGAAAAAAAGACTTCAGGATTCTTATTCGTCCCTTGATAGAAAAACTGTTATTTCTCAGTTCAGAGGAATTGCTAAGATATATAATTCGTTTTTGCTTTCAAATTTTTCGTTAATGTCATTTTTCTATAAATATAAAAACTAAAATTATCTTTCAAAACGCCAAATAAATAACTTTGTTGAAAGTTTTGCCGGAATATTCTGGAAAAAATTTTTCTTTTTTATCCCAAAAGATATATCTGAATTGAAGTAATCTAAAAAACTTAATTTTGCAAGTTTCTGCATTCGTGAAATATTAGTAGAAAGATACTCTCTATCTTTCATTGCTTTCCACTGCATGATAAGAACCATTTCTTTGAAAAGTATTATTTTCTTCTTAATCAATTCTTTAATCGAAGTATTTTTTTCTTCATTATAAGATCTTGTAAAATGTTCTAAAATAGTAAGAAAATTCTCGAAGTTCTTTCTTTTCCTGTTAAAAATCACCGATTCTCCGTGTAAATAATATAGATAAGTAATATCATCAATAATCGCCAGAGTTTTTGTTTTCAATAATAAATGAAAAAACCACAACTCATCCTGAGCAAATAATCCCGGTACAAAAAAAATGTCCTGATCAATAATAAAATCTTTTTTTATAAGTTTATTCCACGATGAAGATGGGAAATCTCCATTACTGTATGCAGAAAATATTTCCAGATTGTTATTATAATATTTTTTTAAGGATGAGGTAGGAAAACCGAAATCTTTCGTGGTATTATCAAATGTGTTAATCCATCGGTTTTGAGCAATAATAATTTCCGCATCGGTTTTTAATGCATGATTGACCAATAACTCTAAACAATCTTTGGTAATCTCGTCATCGCTATCCAAGAAATAAATATACTTTCCTGATGAATTTATGATACCTGTATTTCTTACAACGGACAGCCCTGCATTTTCTTCATGCTGTATAATCTTTATATCGATCTCTTTATTTTCTCTTATAAAATCTGCAACCAAAAACATACTGTTATCTGGTGTACAATCATTTACAAGGACGATTTCAAAATTTCCATATGTTTGATTTTTTACTGATTCCAGACATCTTATTATATACTTTTCACATTTGAAAATGGGAATATTGACACTTACTAAAGGTCTGCTATTATTCATCAGATTGTTTGTTATTAATAAATGACGAAATTATAAAGAATTTTAATACTTTTGAATGAAAAACATTTTTAGATGAAAAGTATTTTAGGCTTTATATTTATAAAAATAAAAAATTTCGCAGACAATTGTATTGCTGAGAAGAATAAAAGCCTTTTTTTTACAAAAAAAAGTTCTATTCATTCCTCCTTTAAAATTGGTAAGAATAATTTTTTAGACATTTCTCCTCATGCCGAATTTGAGATAGGCGAAAACGTGATAATCAATCAATCAAATTACATTACAGTAAAACGAAATGCAAAACTGATTATTGGTAACAATACTTATATCACGAGAGCAACAATTTCTTGCCTTGGTGAGATAGAAATAGGAAACAACTGTATTTTGGGAGAGGGAATGAAAATTTTTGATCACAATCATCAATATACAAGAGACCCCTTTTTCGTGTCAAAAACTGATTTCAATATTGGTAAAGTAAGAATGGGTAACAATGTCTGGACTGGTGCAAATGTTACCATTTTAAAAGATGTTACCATTGGTGACAACTGTATATTAGGATCGGGAGTTTTAGTTTATAAAGATATTCCGAGTAATACAATTGTAATGGCAAAACAAGATTTAATTTTAAAGCCAATCTGATCTATTGCTTAATCACTAAAAATCCTAATAGCTTTTTGAATGAAGATTGTTTATTTTATCCCTCATCTACGCGAATCATCTGGTATCAATAGGGTTCTAAGTATTAAAGCCAATTATTTGGTTGATATTTTAAATTATGAGGTCACCATCATAACTTACAGGCAATATGAAAGTTCTGTTTTTTTTCCTTTTAGCTCCAAAGTAAAATTTATTCATCTGAATCTTGACGACCCAACTTTCAGGCTAAAATCTTTAAGTTTTTTTGAAAGAAGAAAAAGCCTTAAAAAATTTATGCGGTCATATAAAGAGTGGGTAGAAAAGTTTCTTACACAAAACCAAGTTGATATATGTATTTCTACAGTTTTGGGTGCGGAATATAAATTTCTTTACAAAATAAAAGATAACAGTAAAAAAATCTTAGAATTTCATTTGAATTTTGAAAATTCACCTTTGAAGATTTTGACGCAGCCTTTTCAGATCTCAAGAATAAAGTCTATACTTCAAATTAGAAATCTGCAAAATAAGCTGTCGCAATATAAAAGAATTGTTGTATTGAGCAATGGCGATGCAGGAATATGGAAATTTTTTTTTCAAATATAATTGTAATTGGTAATCCTTTAACAATCGATCTAAATTGTCCAAAAGCTCTTTTAGTTAATAAGACATCGATTGCAGTAGGAAGATTAGAAAAAGAAAAAGGATTCGACCTTCTTATCGATGCCTGGAAAGTAGTAAAAAAAAAACATCCTGAATGGATTCTTAATATTTTTGGAGAAGGAAGTTTACATGATAGTATTCGTAAACAAATTGATGATCTCAACTTAGCAGATAGTATTTTTCTTAAAAAACCTGTTTCAAACATTGCAGAAAAATACATTGAGAGTTCTATTTTCATCTTAAGCTCCAGAAATGAAGGGTTTGGATTGGTTTTATTAGAAGCATTGGCATTAGGAGTACCTGTTGTGTCATTTAATTGCAATTTTGGTCCGGAAGAACTCATAGAAGATGGTCAGAACGGATTTCTTGTAGAAACAGGAAATACTGAGATACTCGCAAAAAAAATTATCACATTGATAGAAAATGAGAATGTAAGAAAAAAATTTTCTGAACGAGCTTTAATAACTACAAAAAAATATGAAATCTCTAATATAATGATGAAATGGGATGAATTATTTCAATCACTCGTAAATAAAACTGAAGCATGAAAACAAAAAAAATAACAGTAGTAATGTCTGTTTTTAATGCAGAAAAATATCTTGTAGATGCAGTAGAATCTATATTGAATCAAACCTTTTCTGATTTTGAATTCATCATATTTGAAGATGCCTCCACCGACAATTCTTTGCAGATACTTGAAGAGTTTGAGAAAAAAGATAATCGAATCAAACTGATCAAAAATACTGTAAACCTAGGTGTGAAAGGTTTTATAGCCAATCTGAATCGCGGTTTAGAAATGGCAGAGACAGAATTTATTGCACGCATGGATAATGATGATATTGCTGAGCCTGATCGCTTTGAAAAACAGTTAAACTATCTTGAAAAAAACAGAAACATTTTCATGGTAGGAAGTGATATCCAACTTATTGATAAAGATGGCAACAATATCAGGCTACTACCTGCTATTTCTTCTGATAATGATATCAAAAAAAATATGCTAAGAAAAATAGCAATGTACCATCCGGCTTTATTATTTCGCAATGATAAAAAAATTAGATATCGTGAGAAAATGTATTATTGCGAAGACTATGACCTTTATTTTCAAATGATTACAGAAAAATACGCTTTTGGAAATATTAACGAATCTCTTTTAAAATATAGGGTTTTGGATGCATCTATGTCAAGAAAGCAAGATAAAGTTATCAAAAATCTTTTCATCAATAAGGCTAAAGAATTCTTTAAAGAGCGCTTAGAAACAGGTCAAGATTCTTACGACAACTTTGATCCCAATGAATATCTAAACATTTACACAAAACCTTCAAAAGATTTAGTACAAAAATCGATTATTGTCGCTAAGAAGTATTATGACTATGAAGGTTTTTCAAAAATGGTTGAGCTTTACAGAAATATCAGTAAAGACTCTTTTTATTTTAAAAACAAATTACTTTTACTATCAGGAAAAAAAATTTTTCTTCTCAATTCAAAATTTCTAAATAAACTTACCTGAATAATTATAAATTATATTCAAAAATATAATTAAAGTAATATAATAAAAAACCACAGACTATAATAATCTGCGGTTTTTTACTTTAATTTTTTATTACAACTCCTGCGTATTTGCCGTCAAACTCTATAACGTGGGGTTCAAGCCCCTTACTTTCACAATAATCTTTAAAAGCTGCATTGTCACCAATATCATCGCTCATAAAGACACCTCCTTTTTTCAATTTATCCCACAATAATGTGTATGCCCAGATTCTGCCGTCATACGTTTTATCACTATCATAATGTATTACATCAAAAGAGTTTGCTTTAGCAATTATTTTAGGAAGAGATTCTTTGTCCGCAAAGCGATAAAGATCCCAATTATTTTTATATTTTTCCGGAATTACGCATCCCACAAAATCTTCACTCTGATTTTGCATAATATATGGCATATCTGAACTGAAAAGTGTTCCGTTTCTCTTTACTAAAGATGCAAGAGCTGCGAATGAAGACCAACCATAAGCAACGCCTGTTTCTACAGAACTTTTTGAAGAAACATATTCATTGATATAATAAATAACACTCAAAGAACCTGCGCCGCCCATTTTTACAGGCGTTCTTTCCTGAGCCTGTAAAGCCGCCTGATATTCCTGAGGAAAGATTTCCTGAAAAGAAATAAAAGGTATTTTAAGAACTTTTTCAATAAAATCCTTTTCAGAAACCGCTAATTTTTTACACCAAATTTCAGCTTCTTCTTTGCCACGCAAGGCAGATGAACGATTAAAAAGATTTTTCCAGATTTTTCTCCTTAACTCAGGATATAAATCGGGACGCTTAAGATATCCAAAAAATGTTGTTGCAATTTCAGCGACTTTACTCATACAATTATGTTTTGAGATGCAAAAATACAAAAGAATTGCTCAAACAATCTTATATTTGTTTTTTTAAGAATTATTTTTTTGAAAACCACACAAATGCATCAAAAAATAAAAGTACTTTTCCGCCACAGATCTATGGAAATGGGAGGCGTAGAAAGAGTTCTTATAGATCTTTTAGAAAATCTTCCAAGAGATCTCTTTGATATTACATTTTTTCTCACTCTCAATCAGGGTGAACTGAGAAGTGAAATCCCGAAAGACATCAACATCATCACTTTCCAAAAAGGAAAAGAAGATATGAGCAACAATAAGTTGATCCGAACAGTCCAACTTGTAAAAAGAAATCTGACTCTTCTTTTTTACCGTAAAAACCCGAAACTACTTTACAAAAATATTATTAAAAAAGATTTTGATATTGAAATTGCACCCACTTATGCGGAGTTTGAAAACATTCTGGCAAGTCCTTTAAAATCAAAAAAAATTGCTTGGTTTCATACGGATGTTAGTTATGATCCAAATCAGAAGAGAGTTTTAAACCGTATTAATAATCTGAAAAAATTTGATTGGGTGATTTTTGGTTCAAAACAGACAAGAGACATCATTAAAGATCTTTATAATATAGAATATCCTAAAAGCTGTGTGATTTACAACGCAATCAAAATAAATGAAGCCAGAAAAAAAGCAGAGGAGTTTCCTGTAAATTATGATGTACATCCCGTATTTTCTTCAATGGGAAGACTTCACAGCAGAAAAAATTATCATACCTTGATCAACATTCATAAAAAAATTTTGGATGAAGGTTTTTCTCATTCTATTGCTGTAATTGGTGGAGGAAATGAGATGGATAATTTAAAAAAACAAGCTAAAGAACTTAATGTGGAAAAAACATTTTTATTGCTTGATACCCAAACCAATCCTTATCCTTACATAAAGAATTCAGATTATTTTGTGTTACCTTCAGAATCTGAATCTTATCCTTTAACGATTGGTGAAGTAATGGGGCTTAATATTCCGATTATCAGTACAAATGTGGGCGGTATTCCTGAAATGATTGATCATAATATAGACGGCTATCTCGTAAATCCTGATGAAAAATCAATCTATGAAGGGATGAAATTATTTTTAACAAATTCTGAAATTCCCAATAAAATAAAAAATAACTGTGGAAAAACGATAGATAAATTTGATAATCAAAAAATCTATGATGATGTAACCGAGGTTTTTCTTAGCCAATATCAAAATAAACAATGAACGTTCCCAAAGTAACCATTCTCACGCCATCTTACAATCGTGCGCATACGTTGCCACGAGTTTTTGAGTCTTTGCAGAAACAAACTTTTAAAGATTTTGAGTGGCTTGTTATTGATGACGGCTCAACAGACAATACTAAAGATTTAGTTGAAGAATTTCAAAAAATTTCAGATTTTAAAATCCGTTACTATTATCAGGAAAATCAACACAAATTTTTAACATTTTTCCGAGGAATTGATTTAGCCGAAGGAAAATATTTTTCACCCCTGGATTCAGATGACGCTTTACCTCTGGATTCTATGGAAATCTTGGTAAATACGTGGGAGAATATTTCTGAAAATCAGAATATTGTTTTTGTTTCAACACTTTGCGAAGACCAATTCGGGAATATCGTAGGTGATAAATTTCCGAAAGACCCTTTAATCTGCAGTATTTTTGATATGCGTTATAAATACAAAATAAAGGGAGATAAATGGGGAATGGGAAAAACAGAGATTTACAAAAAAATGAAATTAAACTTTGGAGATCTTGCCGGAAAAGGTTTTATTCCTGAAGGTGTTTTTCAATTTCAGTTTGATAAACTTGGGTTTCATTACTGTATTAACAAAGTGACCAGAATCTATTTTCGGGATAAAAATGATGAGCAATCTCTTGCCAATCAATTCTATGATAAAAAAAATGCATTTGGATTAGCAGAAAATTACAAAGCTTTTTTAAATACTTACAGTTCAAAAATATGGAGCAATCCTGTACCAATCATCAGAAACTTCGGAGGATACATGAAATTCGCTGCAATCGACGATAGAAAATCCAGCAAGGTTACAAATGATCTTAAATCTAATCTATTGAAGATATTATCTGCTGTTTTTTATCCAATTATTAAAAAAATGCATTAATGGAAAAGAGACTTTTATTTATTTATTATCAAAATATAAAGGCTGGAGGAGTTTCAAAGGTATTGTCTAACCTTGTAAATGAACTAGTAAATGAGGGTTATAAAATTGACATTTTGTTTCTCATGGAAAAGCATAAAGATTTTTATCCTATTGACTATCGTGTTACAAAACATTACGTGAATTCTTTTGCATATTGGACATGGTCGTTAACTGAATTTAACCGACGAAGGTTAAGATTTATCCCAAAGATTCAAAGCGTCAATAATTATATTTATCAATTGGGTGCTACCTTATTGATGAATAAATGGTTAAAGGAAAATCACAAAAAATATGATCATATAATTTCATGTTGGTATAAATTATCTTGTACATTGGCTATTAATAAAGACGTAAGTCACAAAACAATAGCGTGGGAACATATAAACCATCAAGTAGGAGGATTTTTTTATAATAACTTAAAATCAAAATATAAAAATCTGAAAGCTGTTGTGTCTCTAACAAAAATAGGTTTTGAGTATTACAAAAAAATCAATCCTAAGTCTTATGTGATTCCAAATATCATGTCAGAAACATTTGAAGAATTAGAATTTATCCCAACACATGAAAAGGAGAATATTATCTTAATGCCAACACGTTTAGACCATGAAAAAAACGTTCTTGATTTCCTGGAAATAATAAATGATACTGATTTAAAAAATTGGAAAGTGAAAATTTTTGGAGATGGCACGCAAAAAGATCAACTGTTGGATTTCATTCGTCAAAAAAACATGTCTAATGTGATGATATATGGTGCTATTTCATCCTCAGATATCATTAAAGAATTTAAAAAAAGTAAAATCGTTTGTTTAACTTCTCTTAAGGAAGGTTTACCAACTGTACTTATAGAGGCAATATTTTCTTCAAATGTTTTAATTGCTTATGATTGTCCAAGTGGACCTGCAGAGATCATTAATGAGAACAATGGTTTTCTGATTCCTCTAAGAGATAAAAATGAATTTAAAAAGCAATTGGCTTATCTTATAGAAAATCCCGAATCGCTTAATAATTTAATGAAATCAAGTTTTTCAGATTCTAAAAAATGGAAAAAAAAATCTGTAATAGAAAAATGGAAACTCATCTTAAATTCGTAAAAAATGCTTTTAATTTCTGTCATAATACCGATTTATAATACCGCTTTATATCTTGAAAAATGTATAGAATCTGTAATTACACAGTCATACTCGGATTTTGAATTAATTCTTATCAACGATGGATCGACAGATAATTCAGGTGAAATCATTGAATATTATAGTAAAAAAGATTCAAGAATTATTGTTATACAAAAAACAAATACTGGCGTTAGTGATACCAGGAATATTGGGATCAGGTCTGCCAAAGGAGAAGCAATTTGCTTTATTGATTCTGATGATTGGATTGATGTTGACTATCTCGAAGTTTTTGTTAAAAATTTCCAAGATCACGATACATTACTTATTCAAAATATAAAAAGAAATGGAGAGGTAAAAGACAAATACATCTATAGGAGCTATAACGTTTATGATGAATTTGATAATCTCTTTACAGATAATAAACTTTTATATTCAGGAGGTCCGGTTGCTAAATTTTACTGTAAGTCTATATTGTCAGATCATAACATTTTTTTTGATAATAATGTTTCTTATGGAGAAGATTTGATATTTTTCTTAGATTATATTAAACATATAAAATTCATCCGATTCTTAAATACAGCCAAATACCATTATATTCATAATACAAATTCTTTAAGTACCAATAGAAATTATTCATTAAACAATTATGCAATTGTTCATGAAAAAATAATGAAACTGATTGACTGGTCTAAAAGTAAAAATCAAAAAACACTAAACTATGTATTCTCAGTTGATTGGGATATTATAGAATCCGGCATCGATCAAAACTTACATCTTCCGAATAGTAAAATACAACAAGAATTATTTTGTTTCAGTAGATCTCTTAATAAAAAACATTTTCACTTTGCTAATTTTAATAGAAAAATTATTTATTTATTACTCAAAACAAGAAATATATTTTTACTGAAATTTTACAAAAATACTTTGGCAATATTAGTCAAAAATAGAAATTCAAAAGCATAATAATAACCATATGATATCCATAGTTACGGCATATTACAATCGAAAAGAACTTTTACGAAAAACATTGTTAAGTATTTCAAAATTTGATTTTCCTGAACCTGTAGAGTTTATTGCGGTTGATGACGGCAGTATAGAAGAAGAAAGAATTGAAGATCTTGCTTTAGAATTCACATTTCTTAAAGTTGTACGTATTGACAAAAAAAAGAAATGGTATAACAATTCCTGTATTCCTTTTAATGAAGGCTTCCGTAATGCAAAAGGAGATAAGATCATCATACAAAATCCCGAATGTTATCATTTCGACAACGTTATTGACTATGCATCTAAAAATCTTTCAAAGAATGAATATCTAAGTTTTTCTTGCTTTGCTCTCGATAAACAAACAACAGACTCTTATTCAATATATCCCAAAGAAATTATAGATAGCTTGATTACGAATCCACCGCTAGATAAAAACCAAACTGATGACAACATTTGGTATAATCACTCTAAATATAGACCCGAAGCATTTCATTTTTGTGTTGCATTAACAAAAAAAGATCTGGACAAACTACAAGGTTTTGATGAATTGTTTTCCTTGGGGATAGCTTTCGATGATAATGAATTCGTAAGAAGGATAAAAAAAACATTGAATATACAGTTTATTGATGAGATTCTTGTTTTGCATCAAAATCATTATAAACCTGAGTCAACATCTTATGAAAACAGAAAGTGGGGATCATTTTTATATGCACTCAACAACGTATTATATAGACAAAACTTTGATGCTAAAATAATAAATCGCTACACAAAAAAATTAAGTATTACACAGAAAAAAATTATACTCGTTCCTTATATTACCTATAGATTACTTTCAGACAAAGCATTTTACAGATTATTGAAAGGTAGAATCCTTAAAAGAATAGCTTAAAAACAAAATGAAAAAAAAGAAAATCCTCATTCGTATTGGTTCCCTGCGTCACGGAGGCGCAGAAAAAGTATTAGTAACCTTCCTCAAAAATCTTCCGAATGATCTTTATGAGATAGATCTGCTTCTCAATTTGTATTCAGGAAAATATCTGAATGAAGTTCCTGACTGGATCAATATTATTTATCTGAACAAAGGTGAAATGATAACGACAAACCGCCTTCAGGATATTCCGGAAAAGGCAGCACGAGTGATTTTTCAAAAGGTTTTAAAAGAATTCCCGGATCTTCTGTATACGTTTATTCTAAAAGATAAGAAATACGACATCGAATTTGCTGCTATACACGGAATGAGAGACGAAATCCTCCACTCTACCAATCACTTTTCAAAAAAAATTATGTGGATTCATAATGATCTTTCGCAGGTAAAAGAATATACAGATGAAGAAATACGTAAATTTTTCAGATTTGATAAAGTAATGGTGATCTCAGAAAAGATAGAAAACCTTTTTTTAAATTTAGCTCAAAATGAATCTGAAAAACAAAAGATTGTAAGAATATACAATCCTCTTGATACAGATGAGATTCTCATCAAAGCTGAACAACCCGTTGTGAATTATGAATTTGATAAGAATATTCCCACCTTCATTTCCGTAGGAACAGTTTTTCCTCAAAAAGGATTCGACAGGCTTTTGAAAGTTCACAAAAAACTGCTTGATGAGGGTTTCAGACACAAAATTTTGATTGTAGGAGACGGCTACGATTTTGAAAATATTAAAACCCTGAAATCACAATTAGGCGTTGACAAAACTGCAACAATGCTGGGTTTTACAGAAAACCCGTATCCATATTTTAAAAATGCAGACTTTTATATTTTAAGTTCGAGATATGAAGGTTTTCCCACGGTTTTGTTTGAGGCGATAACTTTGAAAAAGAAAATCATTGCTACTGAAGTTTCCGGGGTAAACGAAATGCTGAACAATGGAGAATTGGGTCTTATCACAGAAAATTCTGAAGAAGGAATTTATGAAGGAATGAAAAAAGCTTTAACTGCACCAGAATCTTTTAAAGGATATCAAGAAAAAATGCAAACCTACACAATGCCTTTTAATCTCCAAAATTCGGTTGAGAAAATAGTTTCTGTTTTAAATAATTTATAATTAAGATTTATTATTAATAAAAATAAAACAGAATCATTAAATTTGCTGTATGCCCAAAAATTATTCAATCATACAAAAAGATTTTTACAGAGAAAGTGGAGAATGGCTTTCACCGCTCCAGATTTTGCTGAAATGCATTAATCCTAATCTTCATTTTATTTACATTTTAAGAAAAGCGCAAAAATTCAATAAAACTCCTGTCCTAGGACTTTACTGGAAAATTGTTCTGAGACATTTTCAGATTAAATATGGCTTTCAGATTTATCCTGAAACGCAAATTGGGGAAGGATTTTATTTAGGTCATTGGGGAAGTTTGGTTATAAATCCTAAAGCCGTTATCGGAAAAAACTGCAATATTGCACAAGGTGTTACTATAGGGCAGCAAAACAGAGGAAAAAATGAAGGATATCCTGTAATTGGTGACAATGTATGGATTGGTCCGAACGCTGTAATCGTAGGAAGTATTACCATTGGCAATAATGTTTTGATAGCTCCCAATTCTTATGTAAACACAGATATTCCAGATAATTCTATTGTTGCAGGAAATAAAGCAAAAATATACCCCACTGTGAATGCCACAGAAGGATATATTAACAATAGAATTTAGTTTAGTTTATTATAATTTTAAAGGTTTTGCTTTTCAAAAAATATCATTAATTCTATAAAATATTATCA
>Ga0209599_10000428_pt1 | contig 27934 bp, 21 predicted proteins | sample Shrwel_input2_FT_FD_187534 | JGI IMG/M metagenome (GOLD analysis project Ga0209599, IMG submission 187534) | Subsurface microbial communities from deep shales in Ohio, USA - Utica-3 well 1 S input2 FT (SPAdes) (version 2) ...
AGATTTTCCATCTGTTGCGTCGTCAGGCTGTGCGTCCGATCCGTAAACCGCTGGTGATCATGTCACCGAAAAGTTTGCTGCGGCATAAGCTGGCCACCTCTGAGCTGTCCGAATTGGCGGAAGGCCGCTTCCAGACCGTATTGAGCGAAACCGACGCACTCGACGCACAAGCAGTTGATCGTGTGGTGATCTGTGGTGGCAAGGTCTATTACGATCTGCTCGAAAAACGCCGCGAGCTGGGCATGAATAACGTGGCCATCGTGCGGGTTGAGCAGATCTATCCGTATCCAGAGACGCGTCTACGCGAAGTATTGGCACAGTATCCAAACGTGCAAATGATCAAGTGGTGTCAAGAAGAGCCACAAAATCAAGGCGCGTGGTCATTTATTGCACCACTGCTGTACAGCACTGTACATGATGTATTACCAAGTATTCCCGTGCGTTACGCCGGCCGTGCTGCTTCAGCCGCGCCTGCGTGTGGCTCACCCAGCTTACATGCCCGTCAGCAGACTGCGTTGATCGTAGATGCTTTGGGGATTATCACAGAACAGCAAGGAGATGCCTAAGATGGCCGTCGAAATTAAAGCCCCCGTGTTCCCTGAGTCTGTTGCCGATGGCACGGTCGCAGCATGGCACAAAAAAGTTGGCGAAGCGGTCAAACGTGACGAAGTCATCGCAGACATCGAAACCGACAAAGTGGTGCTCGAAGTGGTCGCGCCTGCCGATGGCGTGTTGAGCAGCATTGTCAAAGCCGAAGGCGAAACCGTACTGTCGAATGAAGTGTTGGCGATTTTTGAGGCGGGCAGTGCAGCAGCTGCACCGGTTGCAGATGTGGCCGCCGCACCTGCAGCACCAGTGCCTGTTGCTGCCAGTACCGCCAGCAGTTCAACTGACCAAAGCCCAGCCGTGCGCAAAGCCGTTGTCGAGCAAGGCATCAATCCTGCCGATGTACAAGGCACTGGTCGTGGTGGCCGTATCACCAAAGAAGACGTCGCCAACCATAGCCCTGCGTCGGTCGCCAGTGCAGCCGCACCCAGTGCGCCAGCCAGTCCCGCTTCTGCCGTACCGTTGTCCTTGGCGATTGGCGAGCGAGTCGAGAAGCGTGTGCCGATGACGCGTCTGCGTAAGCGTGTTGCTGAGCGTCTGCTGTCGGCCAGCCAAGAAACTGCCATGTTGACCACGTTTAACGAAGTCAACATGAAACCATTGATGGACATGCGCAAAAACTACCAAGAGCGTTTTGAAAAGCGTCATGGTGTGCGTTTGGGCTTTATGTCGATGTTCGTGAAAGCCGCCACCGAAGCCCTCAAGCGCTTCCCAGCCGTGAATGCCTCGATCAGTGGTGATGACATCGTCTATCACGGCTACTATGACATTGGCGTCGCGGTGTCCTCAGATCGTGGTTTGGTCGTGCCGGTACTGCGGGATACTGACCGTCTGAATCTGGCCGAAACCGAAAAAACCATCATGGAATACGGCAAAAAAGCCCGTGACGGTAAGCTGGGCATCGAAGACATGACCGGCGGAACATTTACCATTTCTAATGGTGGGGTGTTCGGTTCGCTGTTGTCGACCCCGATCTTGAACCCGCCACAGACTGCAATCTTGGGCATGCACAAAATCCAAGACCGTCCGATGGCCGTCAACGGTCAGGTGGTGATTTTGCCGATGATGTATCTAGCACTCTCCTACGACCATCGCCTGATTGATGGCAAAGAAGCCGTCAGCTTCTTGGTCACCATCAAAGACTTGATTGAAGACCCAGCGCTGTTGCTGCTGGATCTGTAAAGCGTTTCGCCCTGCATCGTCGATGTGGGGTGGTTTTTTGACATTTTAGGACAATAGGAGCAGATCCGCATGTCCCAACAGTTTGATTTGGTCGTGATTGGCGGTGGCCCGGGTGGCTATGAAGCAGCGATCCGTGGCGCACAACTCGGCATGAAAGTCGCGTGTATCGAAAAGCGCATCCACAAAGGCAAGCCCGCGCTCGGCGGAACCTGCCTCAACGTCGGTTGTATCCCCTCAAAAGCCCTGCTGGATTCATCGCATCGGTTGGAAGCGACCCAGCATGATCTGGCCGTACATGGCATCAGTACCGGCGAGGTCAGTATTGACATCGCAGCGATGCAAGCGCGTAAAGACAAAGTGGTGGATGGCCTGACTTCTGGCGTGGCAGCACTGCTTAAAGGCAATGGCATCGTCTGGCTGCAAGGCACCGGCAAGCTGAAAGCCAACAAAGTAGTGGAATTTAGCCCACTCGATGGCTCCGCCGCCGAAGATATCCAAGCCAACAATGTGATTTTGGCGACTGGCTCGGTGCCGATCAATATTCCAGTGGCGGTGGTCGATCACGATCGCATCGTCGATTCAACTGGTGCGTTGGAGTTTAGCGAAGTCCCGAAGCGCTTGGGCGTGATTGGTGCAGGCGTAATCGGGCTGGAGTTAGGTTCGGTCTGGCGGCGTTTGGGCAGTGAAGTCACCGTGTTTGAAGCGATGGATGCGTTTTTGCCGATGCTGGACAAAGCACTGGGCAAAGAAACACAGAAAGTCCTGAAAAAACAAGGCTTAGATATTCAGCTTGGTGCGAAAGTCTCCGGTAGTGAACTGACCGCTGATGGCGTCACTGTCAGCTACGAGCAAGCTGGTGAATCCAAAACTGCGCAGTTTGACCGATTGATCGTCTGTGTTGGCCGTAAAGCCTATGCCGAAGGTCTATTGGCGGATGACAGCGGCATCAAGCTGACCGAACGTGGTCTGATCGACGTGAACGACCAGTGCCTGACCTCAGTCGACGGCGTGTATGCGATTGGTGACTTGGTGCGTGGCCCAATGCTGGCGCACAAAGCCATGGAAGAAGGCGTAATGGCGGCCGAACGCATCCACGGCCATGCCGCACAAGTGAATTATGACACCATCATCGGGGTGATTTACACCAGCCCCGAAGTGGCATGGGTCGGCCTGAATGAGCAAGAAGCGGTCGCCAAAGGCATCGAGGTCAAAACCGGCCAGTTTGCCTTTGCGGTCAATGGCCGTGCGCTAGCGGCCAACGAAACCGCTGGTTTTGTCAAATTTGTCGCTGATGCCAAAACCGATAGACTGCTCGGCATGCACGTGATCGGTGCAAATGCTGGTGACATCGTGCATCAAGGCATGATTGCGCTGGAGTTTGTCTCCAGTGTCGAAGACCTACAACTGATGACCTTTGCCCATCCGACCCTGTCGGAAGTGGTACATGAAGCGGCGCTTGCAGTGGACGGTCGTGCAATTCACGCCATCCAACGCAAACGTAAATAAGCGAAATCTGCCGAGTTGATCCTCGGCAGTTTTTTTGATGCACTTGGGGATGACAAGGAAAACCCATGAATCTACATGAATATCAAGGCAAACAACTGTTTGCGCAATACGGTCTGCCTGTAACCACAGGGATTGTTGCCAGTACACCCGCCGAAGCCCGTGCTGCTGCCGAAAAAATCGGTGGTGATGTGTATGTGGTTAAAGCGCAAGTCCACGCCGGTGGTCGCGGTAAGGCCGGTGGTGTGAAGCTGGTCAAATCACTCGATGAAGTCGAACAGTTTGCCGAAAAAATGCTTGGCACTCGTCTAGTCACCTTCCAAACTGATGCCAACGGCCAGCCGGTCAATCAGATCTTGGTTGATCTGCCTGTAGACATCGCTGATGAACTGTACCTCGGTGCAGTGGTTGACCGTGCGACCCGTAAAGTGGTGTTCATGGCCTCAACCGAAGGCGGTGTGAACATCGAAGACGTGGCTCACGAAACCCCAGAAAAAATCCTGAAAATGGTCATCGACCCATTGATCGGCGCACAAGCTTATCAAGGTCGTGAATTGGCTGGCAAACTCGGCCTAAACGCCAAGCAAACCCGTCAGTTTGCCGACATTTTCCAAAAGCTGGCCAAGCTGTTCGTCGAAAAAGATCTGGCCTTGCTGGAAATCAACCCGTTGGTAATCAAGACCGATGGCGACCTATTCTGTCTGGATGCCAAAATCGTGATCGACTCGAACGCGGTGTATCGTCATCCTGATTTGAAAGCGATGGACGACCCAAGCCAGATCGACGAGCGTGAGCGTATCGCCGCACAATTTGAGCTGAACTACGTCGCCCTTGAAGGCAATATCGGCTGTATGGTCAATGGTGCTGGTCTTGCGATGGCGACCATGGACTTAATCAAACTCAAAGGCGGCCAACCAGCCAACTTCCTCGACGTGGGCGGCGGCGCAACCAAAGAGCGCGTGACTGAAGCCTTCAAAATTATCCTTTCTGATACCGCTGTCGAAGCCGTGTTGGTGAATATTTTTGGTGGGATCGTCAGTTGTGCCATGATTGCCGAAGGCATTATTGCTGCGGTCAAAGACGTCGGCGTAAAAGTGCCAGTCGTGGTGCGCTTAGAAGGGAATAACGCCGAACTTGGCGCAAAAATCCTACGCGAATCAGGCCTAAATATTACTCCTGCAACATCGCTAGACGATGCAGGAACTCAAGTGGTTAAAGCGGTTGCCGGAGCATAATCATGAGCGTACTCATCAACAAAAACACCAAAGTGATTTGCCAAGGGATTACCGGCGGCCAAGGCACCCTACACACTGAGCAGGCGATTGCTTACGGCACACAGATGGTCGGCGGCGTGACACCAGGTAAAGGCGGCACAACCCATTTGGGTCTGCCGATTTTTAACACCGTACAAGAAGCGGTCGAAGCGACTGGCGCGACTGTGTCAGTGATTTATGTGCCTGCGCCATTTTGTAAAGACTCAATCCTTGAAGCAGTCGATGCAGGGATTGAATTGGTGGTCTGTATCACCGAAGGCATTCCAACCATGGACATGCTGTATGTGAAAGAGTACATCCTGCAAAAAGGCGGCGTGCGCATGATTGGACCAAACTGCCCAGGTATCATCACGCCAGGTGAATGCAAAATCGGTATCATGCCCGGTAGCATCCATCTACCCGGTAAAGTCGGTATCGTATCGCGTTCGGGTACATTGACCTATGAAGCGGTCAAGCAGACCACTGATCTGGGTTTTGGTCAGTCGACTTGTATCGGTATCGGCGGTGATCCGATTCCGGGCATGACCTTTATTGATGCGCTGGCGTTGTTCCAAGACGATCCACAAACCGAAGCGATTATCATGGTCGGTGAGATCGGTGGTTCGGCTGAAGAAGAAGCAGCGGCCTTTATTAAAGCCAACGTGACCAAGCCAGTCGTGTCGTATATCGCGGGTGTGACTGCACCTGCCGGTAAGCGGATGGGACATGCGGGCGCGATCATCTCTGGTGGTAAAGGCACTGCCGAAGAGAAGTTTGCTGCACTGCAAGCGGCTGGTGTGAAGACTGTCGATAACCCAGCGATGCTGGGCGCGGCACTGGCTGAGATTACTGGCTGGAAATAAGCTGCTAGTCTGCGTTTTAGGTTAATGAAAGAGGGCGCGAAAGCGTCCTTTTTTGTCCTTATCCGTCAGGGTCAACTGACAATATTTGTCAGTAGGCCAAGCAATTGAAGCTATAAAACCACCAATATCTGCAACTATTCTGAGTCTTGTCCAGTGATTAGACCAGTCAGTCATATTTCATCAAACAGTGACATTCAAGGACTACACTAATGGCCTAAGTTTTGCTTTGTCTTAAGCATAAACGCTGGACGGCTAGGAGCTGCTGTTAATGTCTCTATCTGGGACGATTGGCAAAGGAATGAAAACCGTAAATGCAGCACTGCTGTTGCTAGCTGGTGCGTGTATGTGTGTTGCACAGTCAATACATGCTGCGCCACGTGTCAACGTCAATATCAGCTTTGATCAGTTTACCGATGGCTCGACCGTGCAAGCCAGCAACTTTGCCAACGGGACGTGGTCATACTTTGACGATGAATCCTGTGTCGGTGGGGGCAATAGTAAAAAATGCGTGCTGGGTTGGCGTTCAACCATCACTCCGCTGACCTCAACTGACCGTATCGAAGTGGCGTATGCCAGTACCTATGGCTACACCAACAGCACCCGCGTGGTTGCTGAGGTCAACTCCACTGCACCATCACGCTTGTACTATAACGTGTGCTTGGCGGAGGGCGAGAGTCTAAACGTCGCTTATCAATTTGCGCCGCGTTCCGCTGCCGGTACACAGCAGGTGCGGGTTGGGCTATGGCCGATTAACAGTGGCTATTCTGCCACGCCGTTGTCATTTGCCAACTCAGCAGCGCGTACATTTAACACTGCCACCAATCCGGGTTTTACCCCGCAAACCGCAACCTTGAGTGCGCCGACGGCCGGACAGTATCAGCTCGGTCTTGAGGCAGTTCAGCCTGCGACTGGATCACTGGGCAATATCATCGACGACCTCACCTTTACCCTGATTCCACTGATTGACTTAGGGCGTACTGGCACGTTTACCCTAAAAGAAGGCAATGCCAACGAAACTGCTAAAGCCCTGCGCCTGCGCATTAACGGAACTGTACCAGCAGGTGGGATTACTGTTGCGCTCAGAAGAACCGGCAGTGCGATCAACCAAGATATTCAGCTTGGGACGCCGACCGGACTGGTCAATACCACCCCGACCATCAGCCAAGCCAATGCCGATACATGGCTAGTATTTGTACCGGCAGGCGCGTATGACGCCGGTGAATTGGGCGACGATAATCGATATGGGATTACCATTCCGATTGTCGCGGTGCAAGATGCCGTGCTTGAAAACCCCGAAACCATCAGTTTTCGATTGTCTGATCCGGGTGTGGATGGCTCGACCGGTGGCGGCTTATGGCGCAGTGCCAACCCAATCTGTGAGGGCGATACACAAAAAGAAATCGCCTATGATATTTTGCCCGCAGCCCGCGTGGTGATTGCGCAAGATAACCAAAACACCGACCCGCGCAGCAACGAAAACTATCAGTACAGCATCGAGATCGACGGCCAATCGGCCAGTAACAGCCAGCAGTTTGCTTACTCAGGCAATAGTAGTCAGCAGGCTGGACCAATCCTATTACCGCAAGGGACTCACATACTGACATTTAAACAGTCCGTGTTGGGTACACGACCGGTCGGCAGGATCAGTCCCTATCAAGTGCGTCTAATTTGTAGCAACAGCAACCCAGACACGACCGCGACTGTACCCAGTGACACGGTGGCGACGACATTATTTATTCCGTTTGAGCAGTCCAAAACCGTTACCTTACAAAACTTAGGCGACGGCGATTACATCACCTGTCGTTTTGAAAATCGTAACGAAACCAGTAGTTTTTTAATCAATGGCCGAGTGTTTGACGACAATAGCGGCACAACTGGCAACGCCAGCGCCGCTTATAACGGCGTGCAACAATCCGGTGAGCAGGGGCTTGCAGCAGTCACACTCACGCTGAACAACTGTAACGGCACAAGCTATGGCACGACCGCAACCGATGCCCTCGGCGATTATGGCTTTACCGTACCACGCAGTATCCAGCCGAACGCCGCCCTGTGTGTGACGCAGACCAATTTGACCGGTTATACGTCGGTGAGTGGTGGGGTAGATCCACCCAACAATCGTTATAGCTATTCGCGCAGCCTTGATCAATTACGCTGGACAAATGCCAATACGGTAACTGGCGCAACCGTGGTCAATTATGATCGAGCCAACTTTGGCGATGCACGGCTGGGCATGCGCCTGACCAGCGATGGTCAGCAAACCATCCGTGCCGGTGAAACAGCCAGCTATGCCCATCGGTTAAGCAGTGATGCCGTGCTGATCCCCAGTTTTACCACCCTGAATACTGCACAACCGGCCAATGCCGCCGATCCCCTGTGGGCACAAGTATTATACCGAGATGACAATTGTAATGGCGTGATCGACAGCAATGAGTCATCCGTCGCACAGCAGCCGTATGGGCAGTTGTTGCCGGATGCCACGATTTGTGTGGTGCAACGCGTGAATGCTCCTTATGCAGCGGCTTCGGGGGCGAGCTTACTCAGCTTATTAACAGCGCGTTATCAGGCGACACTGGCCGATGGAACCATACTGAGTGGCGACGGCAATACCCGCCAAGACCTGACCTTGGTCAGCAATGCTCGACTCGACATGACCAAACAAGTGCGCACGGTCAGCAGTTGTCCAGCAAGCAGTAGCGAAGCGAGTGCCTTCAGCACGCAAAATACAGCCCGCTCAGGTAACTGGTTAGAATATGAAATTCGCTATCAAAACAACGGCACAAAAGCACTGAGTCAAGTGGTGATTAAAGACGAGCTACCCACCACCACGCAGTTTGGGGCAGCTTACTGCCAGCAAGTCCCATCGGGCAGTAGCTGTCAACTCACGCATAGTCCAGCGCTGAGCGGTGGCAGTAGTATTCGATTTTTGATTAGTGGTGGTGTACAGCCGAATATGAGCGGCACAGTACGATTTTGCGTCAGAATACCCTAGGCAAAATTGGGTGTGATTTACTCGTGCTGAGTTGGTAGAGCATGGACTTTCTTACCAGTCGTGATAACAACCGGATGAGTTGCGTTGCTTTACGCTTGTTTCTGATCAAAAATAATTAAAACAGCGCGTCGTACAGCGACTGTCTTGGCGATAGATACGCAGATTACCCCGTATCGTAGTGCATCTGATAGGGGCAGCCTTCGCAGATTATATGCAAGGACAGATCAAATCTAAGGAACATAATATGCGTAAAAAATCGACGAGCTGGACAAAGAGCACTAAAAATGTCCTGTATGATGGACTGATTTCGATTCGTGAAGCATTTATTTATTTAATTCCTGTTGTCATTTTTTTTAATCTGATGGTATTGGTGAGCAATGCGGTTAAAGCTGCAACAGGCTTGGATTTTAATCGATTAGAGTATTTTAATGCTCATACCTACTTAAATTTTAATATTTATTTGTTTCCATTATTTTTCATGTTGTCACTGTCTTTTGTGCTGGCCGCACAGCGCAAGCTGGATAAAATTTATGTGCTACTGCTGGTTTTTTCTTGTGTTGTAGTCTTTCATGATAAAAATCTAGAGTTTTCGGGAGCGACGCAGTCCGGCTTGTCGATCACTTCTGTGATATTTGTTGCTTTTTTAAGTGTGTTTTTATATGGACGTTTGATCCAGTCACGATTTTTTGATTTTGCACGCAATGATGGCTTGCTCAGCTCACGCATGATTCTGTCGATCAACAATATTATTCCGATGATTTTGGTGATCGTTGGTTTTGCGCTATTACGCTGGCCGTTCGATCTGATCACAGCTCAGATCACGCAATATGTTGCCGAGCAGTTTACCCAGCCGAGTGAGTTGTTGTCGGAGCAGTGGTTATTTGTACTGCATTTCTTGATTGCACAAGTCGCTTGGTTTTTTGGGGTACATGGCTCAAACGTTGCCAATGACGTGTTTTTATGGCTCAACATTCCAGCTCTGGAGTGGAAGAGTTATTTTTTGGCGTTCGCCTATATGGGCGGTTCGGGCGCGACGTTGGGGCTGGTACTGGCGATCTTGATGTTTAACCAGCGCAGTAATCATCGTTTAATTGCCAAATTGAGCCTGCCGTTTTCACTGTTTAATATCAATGAAATCGTGATGTATGGTTTGCCTGTTGTTCTAAACCCATTGTTTTTTGTTCCGTTTTTTATTGTGCCGTTGGTTAATTTTGGCTTAAGTCTGCTGTTCTTGCATTATGGTTGGATCGACATCACTAATACTGACGTGTCATGGATGGTGCCGCCACTGGTGAATATTTATCAGCTTACTGGCGGGTCATGGTCGGCAGTGGCGTTACAAGTGCTGGTCATTGTGTTAGACGTGCTGATGTATGCACCGTTTGTGCTGATGTCGACGCTCAAGGACGACAAGGTTGACCGGCTTTTTGGGCTGATGAATCAAGACGCGGGCGGTTACATGCAGGAGATTCACCATGATCAGAGTGAGCGGCGCTTTATTCAGCACCAACAAGATAATTTAGACTTTATTGCTAATGTGGATCGAACTTTTGATCAGCTGAATGATGGGCGATTTTTGTTGTATTTTCAGCCAAAGTACAAAATAGATGATATGCAGATTTGTGGCCTAGAGGTGTTGATACGTTTGCATGATCGTAATGGCGTGATTCAATCGCCAAAATTTATTGATACGCTACATCAAGCTGGATTGTCGATAGCACTTGATCGTAAGATTTTATATTTGGTGCTGCAACAGATTAAATGCTGGGAGAGTCAGGGTTTTGATTATCCGATGATCTCAATTAATATCGATAAGCCATTTTTGTTGGATGAAGGCTGTATCAAAGAGTTATTGTCCTGTGCGCAGCAAGTCACTACGCGACTACAGGTCGAAATTACCGAGCATTCATATATTTCGGATGTGGATAAAATGCTCGAAACGGTCGGTCGTTTGCGTGCTGCTGGTTTACAGGTGGCGATTGATGATTTTGGTGCAGGCTATTCATCGTTGACCAGCTTGATTTATCTCAATGCTGATGAGGTGAAGTTGGATCGGGAGTTTGTGTTGGCGTGGCAACGTGACCCTGCGGCAGCACAATTGTTGATTCAAGCCACTTCGACGTTATGTCATCAGTTGGGTTTTCGAGTGGTGATTGAGGGGGTGGAGACGGCAGAGCAGTTGGCGGTGATGCAGCAGTGTCAGATAGATGTGGTGCAGGGATATTTCACCGGCAAACCGATGTCAGTGAAGGATGTGGAGCAGTTGTTACAGCCGAAGCCTGCGGGAGATTCGGCAGTCTAGGGTTAGTCGTTATACCAGTGCAGCAGACCCGCTTACATCAGACCTTCAATCGGTAGCCAGCCCGCCAGCCACGATAAGGCGCGTTTGCCACGACTGGCGGGTTCGCTGTGATGCTTAATCATATGATTGGTTGGATTTTTTTCGAGCCAGATTAGGTCGCCATTCGGGTCGAGGCTGACCTGATAGGCGATCCGTAAAATATTGCCGGAAAACACCTGATCGACCAAGTCAGCAGCTTCGCGACTTTCGACCATCACGCCCCATTCTGCGTTAATCAATACAGAGCGCGGATCGAGGTTCATCGAGCCGACATAGGTCATCCGACCATCCCAACTGATCGCCTTGGCATGTAGGCCGCTACGCGCATTCGGTTTGGTTTCGCGGTTGCGCCATTTGCGAATCGGGTCAGCATGCGCATCGGGCTTGAACTCATACAGTTGCACCCCTGCTGCCAACAGTTGCTGCCGCCGCCGCGCATAAAAATCATGCATCAGCGCCACATCGGTCGCAGCCAATCCATTGGTGAGAATCCGAATGCGCACGCCGTCTTTGGCCAGTTTGACCAATTCATCCATGCCGATATCAGTGGGTACGAGATACGGCGAAATAATATCCAGTGAGCGTAACGGGGTTTGACTCAGCGCCAAAATCTGTGCGCCAATCGTCTGCTCAAAGGGCAGCGCTTGCACCACTTTGGCAGGTATATCGCCGACAAATACGCTACGTGTCGGCAGTGATTGGCTATTGAGTAAGGTTGGATCTGCTTGCTTCGTCGTCAACCAGCGATCCAGCGGGTGCTGAGTGTCGATGGCATCCAGATAGACTTTGGCATCCGGTGCGGCTGCGGCCTGATCGATCTGTTGCAGGATGCTCTGTTCAGCGGCGGCATCGTCGGTCAGCAGGCCAATCACCGGATAGGCGAGCCGATGATTCCAAAACCGATCAAAGGTTTGTCCCATCGGGTGTAGTGCTGAACCTGCCAGCATCACGTCGAGATCCGCAAAAAAATACTCAGGACTGACCCGATAGTACGAGTCGGCCATATTGCGCCCGCCGACGATCATCACTTGCCCATCGACGATCAGAGTTTTACCGTGTAGGCGGCGCTGGGTGCGCGAAAAATCCAGCAGATGGTTCAGCATGCGCTGCTGTCGATAGCCAAACGGATTAAACAAGCGCACTTCAAGGTTCGGTTGTCGCGCCACCGCCAGCCACAGGGGATCAAGTCCGACGGTGTTTTGGTCATCCAGCAGCAGTCGAATCCGCACGCCGCGTTGTGCCGCTTGCCGCAGTTCGTGCAGGATCAGCCGTCCAGTGGTGTCGTTGTCCCAGATGTAGTAGGCCAAGTCGATGCTGTGTTGCGCGCGCCGAATCAGCTGTATGCGCGTGGCAAATGCCTCGAGCGGGTCAATCAGCGGATACACCATGTCGTCACGCTGCTGGCGCGGATCGAGCGAGTGCAGTTGCGTGGCTTCAAGGCTGTAGCTGAGGGGGGCGTTCGGTCGCGTCGGTAGGGTGTTGCAGGCGGGTAGCAGCATGACCAACAGCAGCAATAGCATGCCCAAGATTAGCCGTAGCTGGTTTTGGGTGGGTCGCATCACGGCTGTTGTCATCATGGTGGCGCCATCAATTCCAATTTGTGATTTAGGATAAAACAAAAACAGGCTGCCGCTGTGACGTTTTTTGTAGATTGGATTTAAAAGTGCTGTTTATGGCTATTAGGCTTTGTGTTTTGGCACAAATTTGACTGACCCCGAAACGGTATGACGAATAAGCTTTTGCTTGCCGTGAAACATGATCAACATCAACGTACGGCACGGTGTACGCGCTAAGCATTTCTGTACGTCGCCAGATCGGGGTATGTATAGGCAACAAAAAAGGCCTAAACCGTTATGGCTTAAGCCTTCATGCTTTATACGAAGCCTTAACAACTACATATATGTTTAACTGATTGGTGGTCGTGCGGCAACTGAACTCGATCTATAAGTATATGTATTTTATTGGTTTTAAGTATTGTGAATTTTCTGGGATACACCACAGGATACAGATTACCGGCTGCTGGGGTATTTTTGGACTGTTTTTGCCCTCGATAGGCTGGCTGTGCGCGATGGGTGGCGGCTGTGCTGGCCGTGCGCGTCGTGTCTTTTGACTGGTTCGCACTCGATAGGTTCGCGGCTTGGTTCGCACCGAAAACGCCTGTTTTGTGATGTGAGAAAATCACACTTCACTTTCGGCTGTCTTGGTTGCGTTTGGATCGCGGGCAAGCTGCCGATGTGCGGGTTTCTTTCGATCCTGTAACGGTGGTCAACTTGACCACCCCATGCGCGTTTGAATTGTGAAAGGGTGGCATTTGAAATGCTGTCCACTGGTTTCCACTGCATAGGTTGCCAGTGAGGTTGCCACGGAAAACGCCTGTTTGATCTGGCAACCAATTGCCGATGTTTCACGGTACGCACTCGACTGGTACGCAGTGAGGTACGCACCGAAAACGATACTTTTTAGAGTTGCGCATGATCGGTTGCGCAGTGAGTTGCGCAGCGAAAACGCCCTTTTGGATTTGGTATCCACTGGGGCGGTATCCATGCTGGTATCCAGCGAATGCACTGATTTTGAAAACAACCCCATGCAATGCGGGAAAATCCCTTATTTGGCGATGGTGGGGGGGATTTGGCAAAGTGGGATAATCCCACTTCGACGGGGAGGTTTCGGGGAGGGTTGCAAGGATCTCGACCACCCAAAACAAAACCGCCCACAGTGGGGCGGCTAACGTCATCAAAACCTGTCAAAACACTACATTGAAAACAGGTCACGCCTGCATTGCATCAATGGTCACTTGATCGCGCTCCAGCTTCTCGACAATGGCAAGTCGGACAAATTCGCTACGGTTGCCGAATGCGGGGTGTAGGTTGTGCCGCTCGGGTCGCGGGTAACGCTTGCTGGTCAGTTGGTCGATCTCTCCGACAATCGACACGGGTACAGACACAATCAGGCGGCTGACGGGTTCGCCCTCGAATTTTCTACGCTTCGGCATGTTATGCCCTCCAGTGATGATTTTTACGCGCTATAAAAAAGGCTGTGCCTATGAATACAGCCATTGTGAAAACGATCTATTACGGGTTCGCATATGCCGAACACATGCTAATCATGCTAATTCTGCTAATGTTCGGTGCGAAGCCTTATTCTACGGGGGTTTATCATTAGCAGTGGGGTTGCTAATGATCTGCTAACGCTACCCCCATGCTCTGAAAAACTAGCGTAGCGTTAGCAACCGTTAGCAAGTGGACTGCTAACGCTAAAGCCTTTAACAGCAAGGGTTACAGGCTTTCATTAGCATGATTAGCATCATTAGCATGTATCTGCTAACTGAATAGATCAGGATTAACCGCAATCATCTGTTTTCGTCCGTGCATTTCGCCACGCACCCGATTGGCATCGCACAATGGCTTGAGGGCTGCATTCAATGCTTTAGCCTTTCTCAGGGCGGCAATCGGACAAAAATGCATGACATGCGCCCGTGCCAGTGAAGTTACGCCCTGTCTTTTGCATTCACTGATTAACCACGTTTCTAGCCGTTGTGCCTGTTGGTCGGCTACCGATACTTGGGCGGCATCGGCATAGCGTAGCCATTCATCCAATGAGTATTGGACTACAGCACACGCGCCCCGCATGGCGGCTTCATCGATCAAGGTCTTTTGCTCAAAACAGGCAAATACAGCAGCCACGCGGCGGGCAAGCTCTCCAGCACGTCCGGCAAAAGCTCGCATATACTCATATTTGCCCTCGGCTTTTTGTAGTCGCTCACAGTGATTGTAAAAATCAAGCCAAACATCAATAGCAGCGTCGTCTAGCTCCAACACGGGGCGGGAATTACTGGCAATCTCTCTAAAGTCTTGCATACTGATTGGGTCGCTTGGGTCAGGCAACAAATTGCCGTAGTGTTCCCAAAAACGTTGTAAACGCAGATCCGCATAGGATTTGCTGCGCATACGTTCACGGGTCTGGGGGCGGTCACCTGCCAACGACTGGGGGGCGGCAAAGATAAAACGCGGTAAAAAGCCTTGTCCCCTCAATAGAGGATCAGTTAGGGCTTCACGCAATACTTCACGCTGTCCCAATAGATTGAACATCAAGCGAACATCGTAAACCGTCCCGCTACCATTGGCGTTTGATTTAGATCTAAACCGATCAGCCATGCCCTTATCGAAAAACTTCACCAATACCGATAAGGCATTTTTCATGGTGTCACCTTTCATGGTTGCACCACCGAAAAAATGGCCGCCTTCGTCGCTAATCCATGCGCCATTGGTTACGCCTGATTCAACAAAAGCACTAACAATCGATTCAATGGTGGCATCGGTAAAAATCGCCTTTGGGTTTCTGGGCTCTTGCACTTCGTCCTTGCAATTTGGGTCATTCACTTGGGCGTAATAATCCTTCATATCGGTTGCGTATTGCTCCAGCATTAACCGTTCACGCTCTTTGATTACCTTGTCTGCTAGGTCATGACATGCGCTTTTACGGTCACCACTTGCACCCTCGGTCAGAATAAACAAACTACACGGCATCCCCTCGGGTTTGTGAAGGTCTGGGGCGTTCACATGGATCTGTGCGATATACGCCATTGTCCCCAATACACATTGTCCCGCTAATCCCATCGGGGCTTGAACGTGCCATGCAATCGCTTGTATGGCATCGCGGGCAATGGCTGGGAATGCTTCAACAGGGTACACGGGGGCGGGCGGCTCGACTCCACCAAGCGGCTCGGGCTCAGGCCACGGGTCAAACGCCATGCCTTGTCCATCCTCCATTGGGGGTTGGACGGTTTGTGCTTCAACGATTGGCGGTTCAATCTTCACCACCGGTAAGCCTTGTATGTCTGCTGCCGTGGTGTCTTCACCATCCATGCCGCGCATTTCAACAAAATTCATTACGTCGCCATGCTCAGGCAAGTTTAGCGGCTCGATGTCGATAGCCCACAGATCGCACTGTAAGCCGCTGAGAATGGCCGCAATATCTGACTGATACTTGATGCTGGGGTTGTCGTTATCGCGCCATATGATCACGCGCCGCCCTGCCAGTGGCTGCCAGTCAGTTGTATTTGTTGAACTTGCGCCGCCGGATGTGGTGGCAATCAAACCAAGTGATGCCAGAAAATCGGCTTTCTGTTCACCCTCGACCACCCAAACCGCTTGGCCTGCATCGCCATTCAATAATTCATGCAGGCGGTATAACGGTTTTTTGCCGTTGCCACTGGGGTACACGTCGCTGAATTTTGGCTCATACTGGATAAATTGGCCGCTCATGGGTCGATCAGTTTTAGGATTCAATCGACCATCATTCACACAAAACGCCCGCATTTCTTTTTTGGCGGTGGTGTGATTTTTGGCGCGTGTTTTCCAGTACACGGGCTGGCCGTGCGCGTCGGTGTAGGTGTGAACGGTCAATACAGCACCGTCTGCAATCGCGCGGGAATGCAGGTATTCAGCGTATGCCAGTGCCTGCTGCTCTAGGTCATTGGCTGCTGCTGCTGTCGCTTGTGGCGGCTGCTGGGGCTCAGGTGGTGCGCTGTCGAATAGGTCTGGGGTCTGGGGACAACGATCAAGACTGCTCATGGCTGTTCGCTCCATGCGCCCAATGCTTTACAGGCTTCGATAAAGGGTAGGCCATGCCGTGCCATGTGAAAGGCAATCACGTCCCCGCCTTTGGCTTCACACACCATGCACTTATAGCCGCCGGATCGGATATTGATTCGCAAGCTGGGGGATTTGTCATCGTGAAATGGGCAAAGGGTTGTACGCCATTCCGTTGTGCCGATCAGTTTTAGGCCGCTGGTATCACGGTAGTATTCAGTTGGTGAAGGCAATAGGGAACGATTCAGGGCAAAGCGTTTGCCTGTCCGCTGGCCGGTGTATGTGGTGCGTCGTGGGGTGGCGTATTTCATGCTCATACGCTCCCTTCATCGCCGTAGTTGTTGACGTATGCCAGTGCTTCACTGATCACGGCTTGTAGGCTGTGGATCGCTGCGATTTGAATACGGTTGTTCGGTAGGTCGCATTCACCAACATAGCCATAACGCAATGCAGACAATGAACCGCGCACACCGTCGAGCCATAGCAGAATGGTTGTCCATACATGGCCGTTGGCCTGTTCGTCTTTGGCTAGATCGTCATATGCCCACTGTACAAGGCTTGCTGAGGTCTTGAGGATGCCCACAGCTTCGGCGTTGGTGAGTTCGGTTGCAGTCGGCTCTAGGGTGGTCTGAATGAGATACAGCAGGCCATTAGCACCGGCTAGGTGAAGGCTTGCGCTGTCGATGTGTTCGCTATTGAATGCGGTTTTTACAGACGGATTTTGGGCGGGTTTAGTCATGGTGTGACTCCTAACTTTGTTTGAGAAGTCACCAAAACCTGAGAAGTTAAGGTGACGGGATTCACTCTCGGCAAGTTAGAACCGCCCCGCATATTCGCCATTACTGACTTATTTTGCGATGTCATCCCGTCATAGACGGATTGCAGGCGTAAGGCCGCTGCCAGCCGTGCGCTGCTGGGTTGCTCGACTTGAGAGGTCGCACAATTTACAGGCATAAAAAATCCTGAATGACGTTCAGGGGTGACGCTAACTTGTTTCGAGAGGTCTACAGAATACGCCGGATTCATACACAAGGACAAGCCAAAACAGCCGCCCACGATCACCACCAAGCGAATAGCACTATTCAGCCATGCGTTCATCGTTGCATCCCTCCGATCAAACTACGGCGCATCTGTCGCAATCCTAGGCCGGTGATTTTCTCCAGTAGTCGAATCACACTTTTGCTGTGAACAATCACATACGGCTGTTCTAGGCTGTCGGTGTATTGGCGAACGGGTGCAAGGTCTGGCGATTCAAACCGCTTGAACGTGTCAAACGCCATAGGATCGCCTTCGGTGGTCAATATGTCGGCTTCATCGTCCGGCTGCTTAAGCGTGACCACCAAATAGTATTCTTGCGGCTGCATCATGGTTGCACCTCTGAATCCGGTTCTAAGATGTCCAGCATGTCCACTGCCAGTAGGCGGATTTGTTCGGGGTCGATTGGCTGCTGTGTGTCTTGGTGGTGGTGGTAGATTTCTAACAGAGAAAATGCAGCGTCGCGCATTGCATCAAGGGCTATTAGATTTTCCTCATATTTCAATTCAATCTCACAAGCCTGACCAATCCCTTTCTGTAATAGCTGGCCTAGTTTGGCGCGTGATTTGCGGCTGTATTCGGGATTAGTAACGTCAAGGCCGCGTGATACTTTGCCCAGTGCATTCATTCGATTGGTAGCAGGTTTAAACATAATCGGTTCACCTGTTTGGGTTAGGATGGATTGGTGATTAACTTTTAGCGTCTGCATATATGCCGCTATAACGCTCAGATTTGGCCGGTAATGGCGTTTGGTATATTGGCGGGTGTGTTTCATCATGGCCGCCCTCTATACGTCATTGGCGGCTGTTTGGTGCGTTTGGCACTTGGCTTGATGCCAGTTCAATAGCTGCTGATAATCGAAATAGACAGGGGCTTGTTTGCTTGTGCCTTCTTTGATCGGCTGGGGAAACGTGGGGTCTTTCTTGATCAGTTTGCGCAGGCCTTCGCGGCTCAGGTCGAGTAGCTGGCAAGCGGTTTGCTGGTTAATGCGGATTTTCTGAAAGGTTTGCATCTATACACCTCCATAAGTGGTAGATGATTATTTTTAGCTATTGTTTTTTTAAGATAAACTGTTCTACGCGTAGAGTGAACATTCTACGCGTACGACGTACGCTCTACGCGTAGAGTGTAAAGTCAGGACTTGCGCTTTTGTTTTTCATGTTGGCTGATCCAGTTGTAAACCGTTCGGTATGGTTTATCTGTTTCAACAGAAATATGCGCTGCTGCATCAGATATTGAAGCCCATCCAGCTTTTGTTTTTGGGTTACCTTGTTGCCAAGACTGAATAATAGAATTTTTTTTAATTTGGTTTTCTTCAGCGTTTTTTTTGTGCCGTGTAGAGATTGCCTTGATTGCTTGCTCTGATCGATTCATTGCAATAAAACGCGGTTCAACAACTTGTTTGTGGTATACCGATGTAGACACATTTGATAAAGCAATAAATGCGTCCAGTATCTTGTCTGAATTTATCTCAATTTCTTTGGTGTAAATTTCGCTTATACAGGCTTTTGGATTTAAGATGTTTAGGCCAAATCCTGTAGGTAACACAGTCCGTGACGCACTCAACCTCAAGCGAAAAAAAATAATTCTGTATATGTTAATTGCCGCTAAAACCAGTCTTTGCTTTCGCCACTCCTCTTTGTCTGTATGTGCTAAATCGTGATCATACATATACGAGTGCCAAAGAATAAGATTTAAAGAAATTTCAGAAAAATATCTGTTATAGTAATCAAAATCATAATTTGGATTAGCTTTTGCACATATCTGACATATTTTTTCGTGCTTTTTCCTAAAATCAATAGGCAGTTCTTCTTGCTGCAAAATTTCCCCAATCGTTTTTGAGAAAAGTTCTTCTGAGACAATCATCAACGCCACCCTCCAGCGCCCCTAAAAATGGTCGCTAGGCAAGCGATTAGGGTTATCGTTTTCGGGTGGCCGCCCTATGCCTAGCACTCTGATTCTATGCCGCTATACAGCACGACACAACACCATACGCCACAACACACAACCATACGCGACAAGCCGTGACCGACAAGGCGCAAATCTGCATTTTTTTACTCTATAAAAAGGGGCTGTAAGATCATCAAAACAGCAAGATTACGGTAAGGTCTGGGGCTGATCTAACATCCATCATCAACACCCTTTGATGACACTCTATTTTTACCCTAGCTCCATGAGGTTTAATTCACAAAACGCTTTTTTTTCATCTTTTAGACAAAAAATTTAATTGAAAACAGCATCTTAAAGATTACTTTTATCTAGCAACATCAACATGAAACCGCAAAAACATAAGTTGCTGTTTTATATAAAAAACCGCCCTCGCTGGGGCGGCTGATTTTTAGGGGTTTTTGCGGTGTTTTACTGATGATTTAGCCGTCGATCTGGGTCACTCAATGTCTAACTTTGGCAAACCCCGCACGATCTTTAAGGTTTCTAGGCTGACGGTAATCACGCGCTGGAACAGTTCCAGCGGATAGCGTGCATTACCCATCGTTTCGATTGCCCAGTCGTTTGCGTCGTTGACGATGCCGCTGTCTTTGTCGGTTTTGACCGATTGGCGCTCCATGACCCAGTCGAGCGCGGCTTTGCCGTTGACGACATAGTCGTAGGCTTCGAGTGGGATACCGCTCAGGGTGATTCTATGGTTATAGATCACGGTGGTTTTATCAAAGCGGTCGTCGCCTTTGCCTTTACCAAATTTCATTTTGGTGACGTAGAAGTCTGCGTCGGTGAGTTGGTCTAGGTTGGTGTTAAAGCTGACTGGATAGGCTTCTACGGTTTCGTAGTTGAGGTGGTAGTGGGCTAGCTGGCGGCCTGCGTCGCTGAAGTGTTTAAAGTCGGCGTAGGTTTTGACGCGAGGGATACGCGGTAGTTCTTTGCTGAGGTTGTCGGCGTAGCGGGTGCGGTAGTCTTCGCTGTGTAGTAGGCCGTAGATGTAGTAAAACAGGTCTTCTTTGCTGATTGTTTGGCCGTTGGTTTGGCTGGCGTAGTAGTCGGCAAAGTGGGCTAGGCCGTCGTCGGTGATGGCATCGCGGCGCACGAGTTTTTTTGGTTCACCAGAATTTACTGATGCTTTTGGTTGTTCAAACAAATCGCCCTGACTGATAGGTTGGCTCATTTTTCGCTCTCCTCTTCGTAAATATACATCGGAAAGCATTGAGCATCGCCAATTAGGTGCAAGTCTGGAAGACAGTTGCTCATCAGTGCTGAGAATCCTTTGCCCCCTGTTACCGATAAACATATAACCAGATTTTCCGTCTGATCTACGCTGCAAGTTGTTGATTTGTGGTATAATTGCTGCTGTTCGCTGCTGTTCGCTGCTGTTCGCTGCTGTTCGCTGCTGTTCGCTTCATAGATACTTAACGGAAAGCATTGCCCTTTAGACACCATTTCCAAATCAGGCAAGGTATCTGTTATCAATGCGGTGAATTCTTTAGTTGCACCACGACCCGTTACCGAAATAACCCGATTTTCACTTTCCGCTGTTGGAAAAATCTTAGGCATTTGATATGGCCGATGATTGAACATAGAATCAAAATAAAACCATTCCTTACAAAAAGGTCTATAGATACTCCTTACTATCTTTTTGTTATTAAAACTTGCAAAAACACCTCGTTCAACTTTTGGAACAAGACTACTAGACCATTTTATTTTTGATTCATCAAAATTCAAAAAATCTGCTACACTAATTGATGGTTCATTTTTTTTGAAATCAATATAACGGCGAACCTCTGAATTATAAAAATCAATAAAATTCGACATATTACCTGTCAACGCCTTGCTCGAAAAATTATAAACCCAGTTATCCCTGTTGGTCTGAACACCACAGGAGTATAAATTGAATAAGACTACACTTTTTTTGTCTTTTTTATCTCCTAGACTAATGAATTTATCAAAGCTATCATCACGCTGACCTAACCAATCACCATGCTGATCGGGTGTAATCACTTGCCACGCCTGTGCATCAGTTACCGATTGAATGCTGGCAAGCTCTGAAATTTTGTCTAATTTTTCCTCGCGGCTCAGATAGTCGCCAATGTCATAAAAATGAATTTTGCCTGTTTCGGTGGCATTTGGATTTTTGACGAGCAGACTAACTGCAATCGGCGTGCGTGTGCCTTGACCGAATACGTTATCTTTTTCCTTACGACGTTGCTCACCAGAAGTCCGTGCATTACCACGTAAATGAAAAACATATAGGCTGCTAAACTCATCACTTAACGCTTTTCTCAAACCATCGGCGGTATTGGCCTCAATCCAACCTGCATTAGTAACAAAACCAATCACACCTTGATCACCGACCCGATCACTTGCCCAGCGAATCGCCCGAATATAAGAATCATACAGCGCGTTTTTATTGGTTGCATTGGAACGATCTGCATAGGTTTCTCTGATTCTTTGATCCAAATACGGATAGCTGACGTTGGCATTATTATCGTTTGCGCTTTCCTGCCCCGCCGAATACGGTGGATTGCCCACAATCACCCGAATATCCAGATTCTTCTGCTTCGTCCGCCGTGCGCTATTATCCACCAGCACTGCACTGACCAAATCATCCTTCTCATACATCTGAAAAGTATCGGTTAAACAAATGCCCTGAAACGGCGTGTACTCATCAATCACCCGCCCATGATACGACGCTTCGATGTTAATCGCGGCAATGTAATAGGCCAGCAACACAATCTCATTGGCGTGTAACTCATGCTTATACTTATGCACCAACTCCGCATCACTGATTAAATCACTCTGAATCAAGCGACTAATAAACGTCCCCGTCCCCGTAAACGGATCAATCACATGCACACCCTTGCTGCCGATGGTCTGCCCAAACTCCTGCTGCAACACATCATTGACACTGTGCAAAATAAAATCCACCACCTCCACCGGCGTATACACAATGCCCAGCTTCTCCGTCATCTTCGGGAAGGCATTGCGGAAAAACTTATCGTATAACTCCACGATGATTTTTTGCTTACCTTCGGCGGTTTCGATGCCTTTGGCGCGTTCTTTCACACTGTCATAAAAACTGGTGAGCGTGTCGGCTTCCTTGCCCAAACGATGCTCGTTCAGCGTATCTAAAATCTGCTGCATCGCCAACGACATCGGGTTTTTACTGGCAAAACTATACTCATCAAACAACGCATCAAACACTGGCTTGGTGATCAAATGCTGCGCCAACATCTCCACGATCTCGCTATCACTGATCGCATTGTTCAGATCATCGCGTAACTCCGCCGCAAACGCCTGAAACGCCGCAATCTCAGCGACGTGTTCGGGATTGTCCAGAATGCCCTGAATCCGATCAATGTGGGTGCGGGCAATCTGCGCAATATCGTTTGCCCAGTCCTCCCAGTGGCGACGGTTGCCGCATTTTTGCACCACTTTGGCATAGATCGCGCGTTCAATATCGCCAATCTCAAACTCTAGCTCGGCCTGTTCAGGCATGGCGGCCTTGTTGCTGTCCGACCCAATCGACTGACCACCGCGTGCCGATGCCGCGCGTTTTTTACGCTGTTGCTGCTCCTTCGTGCCGGTGCTGGCCTTACTGCGTTTGTTTAGCTTATCGGTGACCGCGATCACTTCCATTTTGGATAGCATGGACTTGTTCAGTTCCAAATCCATCTTGTTGACCATCGCATCAAAACGGTCATCATGGCTGCGTAACGCCTGCAACACCTGCCAGACTACTTTATAGGTCTTGTTGTCGTTGAGGGCTTCGTGTGGCTCCATACCCGCCGGAATCACCACGGGTAGAATCACATAGCCACGTGTTTTACCTTCGGCTTTGCGCATCACCCGCCCGACCGACTGCACCACATCAACCTGACTGTTGCGCGGGGTCAAGAACAACACCGCATCCAGCGCGGGGACATCGACCCCTTCGGATAGACAGCGCACATTGGATAAAATCCGGCAGGTATTGTCCTCGCTGGTGGCCTTCAGCCATTGCAGCTTGGCTTCTTTTTGGCTGGCATTCATGCTGCCATCAACGTGTTCAGCTTCACAGCGTAGCCATGTGGCAACCTCACCCGCTTCAGCCGACTCACCCTCTTGATAGGCTTCGACCACCGCTTGAAACATACTGGCGATGTTTTTTGAGCTGACCTTGTGGGTTTTTGATTTTGGATTCGGTTCAATCACCTGACAAAATGCCACCGCACGCTGCATCGGATGGGTATCACCGACCAAATCTTCTTGGGTGTCTTGTTTGGACAAGGCTTTCCAACAGCCGATAATCTTGGCCGCGTCATCGACTTTAAGCTGGTTGTTGTCATCGGCCAGTAGTTTTTGAATGCGGCGATCCACGTGGCTCTGATCAATCGCCAGCACAATCACCTTGTAATCACACAGCAATTCACGCTTGACCGCTTCGGAAAAACTGATGGTATACAGTTCATGGCCGTATAGCGTCGGGTCGTCCATTGAGCAGATGGCGACTTTATCGGTCTTGGCACGCTCGACGGCCGCTTCACCATAAATGCGTGGGGTGGCGGTCATGTAAATGCGTTTTTTACCGTGAATAAACGCGTCGTCATGCACCCGCACAAAGTTTGATTCGTCATCGCCGTCAAAAGTCGCGCCGGTGGTGCGGTGTGCTTCGTCGCAGATCACCAGATCAAACTCGGCCATGTTGTGCTGGTTTTGCGCTTCGCTAATCACATTGATCGAGTGATAGGTGCTAAACACCACACTCATGTGTAGCGCGTCATGCCGTGCGGTCATTTCCTCCGCCAAGCGTTTTGGGTTGGTGGTAGCCGGATATTGCAGTTCGTGGGTCAATAGCTGTGGCGCGTCATCATCGGCGCTGTGGCGTTTCTTTTTGCCCACGTCGCTATCACTACACACCGCAAAGCTATGCAGTGGGGTATCGGATTCTTGTGACCATTCGGTGAGGGTCTGCGACAACAGCGACAAGCTCGGCACAAGGAACAACACACGCTTGCCACGTCCTGCTAATTTTTCGGCAATCTTTAAGCTGGTAAAGGTCTTGCCCGTGCCACAAGCCATGATCAGCTTGCCACGATCGGCACGGCTTAAGCCTTTTTCGGTGGCGGCCAGTGCGGTGGTTTGATGCTCGCGTAAGGTTTTTTTCGGTTTAAGTACAATCGGCTGGCGCGGTTGGTATTTTTCCCATGCAATTTGACTATTTTCTAGGGCGTGCAGGTCGATCTTGCTGACGGCGGGCTGTTGCTCGGCCAATGCGTCTTCGGCGTGTTTTGTCCACTGCTGGCAAGTGCTAACGATGATGCGGTGGCTAAAGTGTTTTTTACCGGATGCCGTAAAGAAGCTATCAATATCGCTTTTTTGTAGGCGGTAATCGGTGGCGTATAGCTTGCATTGAATGGCGTGAAACTCGCCCGTGCCGCGTGTGGTGGCAACCAGATCAATCCCCGCGTCCGCTGTGACCGGCAAACCTTGTGCCTTTGCCCAATCGGCATAGGTGCGGACTTCGCTGTAGCGATCTGTATAGTAAGGCTCAAACGCAAAATAACGCAGCATCAGTTCTTCAAAGTATGTGCCTTTTTCGCGTTCAGATTTAGCCGTGTTGCGATAGGTGTCTAAAAGTGTGTGAAGTGCGCTCATCTGGTCAATCTCTACTTACAGGCAGATGGAAAAAAATTGGGTAGGCAAAAATAGCAGGCAGAAAAAAGCCCTGAACAATCAGGGCTTTATCTTACAATTTTGGTGGAGATGGCGGGAGTCGAACCCGCGTCCGCCAGCACTACGCCCACGAATCTACATGCTTAGTTATCGTCTATTGCTTTAACCGCTCACAGCCCAACGAACAGGACGTGAGAAGCGATTCCTTAGAGTTGACACCATGCCGCAGGACAAGACAAGGTGCGGTTCTGTGTGCGTGCGCAGCGTCCGGCTCAATCGTCCACAGACAAACAATTGGGCGGGAAAGCAGCCCTTAGGCTGCTAGTGCGTAGGTTTCGTCGTTTGCGACTATTAAAATGCAAATTTGATTAACGAGAGAAAATGCGCTCTCGGCATGCATCATTGAGTTTCATCACCAGCGTCGAAGCCAGAACATCCCCAATAGCCAAACGATAATAGCATATTTGTCCAAGCAGATCAGTCAGTTTTGTTATCGTTTTGTCGGGTCGAGTGCGTTATGGTCAAGCCTGCGCCACCCCCTGAGATGATGGAGTCCATCTAATGGCAAAAAACGACAGCTCAAGTATCAGTTTTACTGCGTATTATACTGGCGAGGTCTGGCGACAATACGGGCTTGCATCGAGTGCGTTTGCCACACCACAAGGCAAACTGCTCTACACGCTTGGCCAGCCGCTCGAACACACGGCGCGTTTTTTGGCCGGTGCGTCGATCCAGACCACATTACTACAACGCCATCAGATTATTGATCATGTGGTCAAGCAAGCCATCGAACAGCATGGCGTAACGCAGATTATTGAAATCGCTTGCGGTCTATCGCCGCGTGGTACGCAGTTTTGTCAGCACTACCCTGACCTGCACTATATCGAAGCCGATCTGCCGGACATGCTGCAACACAAGCAAGACCTGCTGAGCAAACATGGCTTGCTGAGTGCGCGGCATCGGGTGGTGGCGATCGATATTTTGGCAGAAAGCGGCGCGCTGAGTGTGGCGGAGGTCTTGGGTGGACTGGATCAACGCCGCAACACCTTGGTGATTACCGAAGGCTTGGTCAATTATTTTGCACTGGCCGCGATCAGTGGCTTTTGGACACGTTTGGCCGATGCGCTACATGCGTTTCCCAAAGGCGGCTACGTCACCGATTTATACCCTAATTTTACATGGCATCCGATGGTGAAGCTGGTGAATACCTTTGTGCATGGCTTGGCGTTTGCGACCAGAAGCAGCGTGACCCTGCATTTTGAGCATCAACAGGCGATTATGGCTGGATTTGCGGGCTGTGGTTTTAAGCACACCCTCGTACATATCCCTGAAGCCTATTATCAGCAGCTACCGATCCCGACCCAGCGTATCGCAAGTTTGGTTCGGGTGGTCGAAAGCTGGGTATAACACGACAAACAGCGTTCTGGCTGATTCAACCAGAACGCTGCCGTGGCTCACAGGCCAACAGATCCTAGGATCATGCAGGTGTGTATTCGTACTTCACGCTATAGCTGATCGAAAATCCCGCCTGATTAATCGTCGCCGCGATGGTGCCGGTATTGCCACTGAACGAGCAGCTATTCAGTGTGTAGCCGTTTGGCAATTGCTGCAAGACATCCTGCCCACCACAAAATTCTTGCTGATTGGCGGGTTTAGGAATTTTAGGGATATTGATGGTCGTGGCGACGCCTGCCACTGTGGTCGTGACCTTGAGATTAAAATCACCCGTCGGGATGCCACCGCCGGTATTGTTAAAATCAATCGTGATGCCGTTGACATTGATATTGTAATTCCAGCTAAAGGTCTGATCGTTCACGGTATAGCTGACATTACAGGCTTGCACGCCACACGCATAAGAGATCTGGACATCGTCTAAGAAGTTGTCAAATTTGTTGTTGGCAGTCGCAGCAAATTTATAGTTAAACACATTCAGGCTGTTGACCTCTGCTTCGGTCAAGCCATTGCTGAGCATGGTGCTTTTAAGGTTGGCGACCACTTCTTTGGCCGCTTGAATGACTTTGGCTTCGGTGATTTGAGTGACTTTTTCTGCCCATGCGGTATAGAGATCGGCTAGATTGGCTTGTGCGTTGGCATCATAGAGCGCCGCAGTGGTCAGTTGGGTGACGTTGGCATAACCTGCATCGACAGCATACGAATACAAGGTATTGGCGCTATTGTCGTTGAACGCGCGAATCAAATACGGCGCACCTTTGGGCACATCGACACTAAAGGTGCCATCGGCATTAATGGCCACTGCGCTGGATTTTTTGCCTTGTGCGTTGACGACCTCGACTTTGCCGACAAAAGGTTTGCCGGTCGCAGCCACTCCTTGGATCTTGGCTGTTGCTACCGCAGGTGTACTGGGGGTCGCATTACTGGTTTTTGGGTCATCATCATTACAAGCCGCGAGCAGCATGGATGCGCCGATCAACATCGCGCAGCACAGTGTTTTTTTCTGAATACTCATCATCAATCTCCTTGCATAAAAAATTGCGCCAAGCCTTTTGACGTCAACCGACTAAAGGTATTTTTGAGTAGAGTTTAATCTCAGCGGAAGCACAAGGATCTGAGCAAAAAATCACCCAAATGGGGGATCAGGCGAGATTGATTGATTATTATTGCTTAATTGGGTGTTGGTCGTGTGAGTTGTTCTAAATTAACCAAGTAGATCATCGCCTGTTGCTGGGTCTGTCCGCACATCTCAAAGGCAGGCTGTAACGTGCCACAAAACAGCGGCCGCTCTGGCAAACCAAACAATCGGCATAAATTCTGCGCATCCAACTGCACGCAGCGCACACCGGCGGGTTTGCCGTTTGGCATCTCTGGAATCGGACTGGTGATACTCGGGGCGATGCAACACGCCCCACAGCCTAATCGACATTCACACGGCTCAATAGGCATACACGGCCGTCGCAATCGCGATGGCTTTGCCCTCATTGTTGTGCAGATCCATGCGCATGGTGCAGCCT
>Ga0209599_10000429_pt1 | contig 27896 bp, 21 predicted proteins | sample Shrwel_input2_FT_FD_187534 | JGI IMG/M metagenome (GOLD analysis project Ga0209599, IMG submission 187534) | Subsurface microbial communities from deep shales in Ohio, USA - Utica-3 well 1 S input2 FT (SPAdes) (version 2) ...
GCAATGCCTTCGCTATTTTGTTTGGCCAATAAATCGCGTAAGTAGGATTGTGCCGTTTCGGTGATGTTGATATTTAAATTGCTCATAATGCTCTCTGTAATGAACGATATTTTTGCGATTATAACTTATTTTTACAATATCCGACTATAACAGTCGGGTTTAGTAATTGTTTTATGCGTAAACAAGACATTTTTGCTAAAATGACACTCCCTGTTTTTTGTTAATGATATTTAAGCCATGACTTCTTCCCGTTCAGATGTATTAAAAGCCGCCCTGCAACAACGCATTTTGATTATTGATGGTGCGATGGGAACGATGATTCAACGGCATAAATTGCAAGAAGAAGATTATCGTGGCACACGTTTTGCCGATTGGCCACATGATGTTAAAGGTAATAATGATTTATTGGTTTTAACTCAACCGCACATTATTGCAGGCATTCACGATGCTTACTGTGCGGCGGGTGCTGATATTTTAGAAACCAATTCTTTTAACTCAACAGTAGTATCGCAAGCTGACTATCACATGGAAGCCTTAGTTTCGGAACTTAATGAACAAGCCGCTCGTGTGGCGCGTGAAGTGGCCGACAAATGGACAGCCAAAACGCCCGAAAAACCCCGTTTTGTGGCAGGTGTACTCGGCCCTACTTCGCGGACTTGCTCTATTTCACCCGATGTCAATAATCCTGCTTTTAGAAACGTCAATTTTGATGAGTTAGTCACCAATTATTTGCAAGCTACCGAAGGCTTAGTCGCTGGCGGTGCCGATATTTTATTGATAGAAACAGTGTTTGACACACTTAACTGTAAAGCGGCTATTTTTGCAGTACAAGAATTTTTTAAGCGTACTGGCACAACCTTGCCTGTGATGATTTCGGGGACAATTACTGATGCCTCTGGCCGTACTTTATCAGGACAAACCGCCGAAGCCTTTTGGAACTCAGTACGTCATGGCAACTTGTTAAGTATTGGTTTTAACTGTGCTTTGGGTGCAGACGCGATGCGCCCATACATTAAAGAAATTAGCGAAAAAGCCGATACCTTTGTCAGCGCACATCCCAACGCAGGTTTGCCGAATGCCTTTGGTGAATATGACGAAACACCTGAACAAACGGCGGCCATGGTCGGTGAATTTGCTCAAAGTGGTTTAGTCAACATTGTCGGAGGCTGTTGTGGCACGACACCTGAGCATATTGCTGCGATTTATAACACAGTAAAAGATTTGCCACCGCGCCAAGTACCAGAGATTGCCCCTGCCTGCCGTTTATCAGGTTTAGAGCCGTTTAACATCACCGCTGATTCGTTGTTTGTGAATGTCGGTGAACGTACCAATGTGACTGGCTCAAAAAAATTCGCGCGTTTAATTCGTGAACAAAACTACGCCGAAGCCTTAGATATTGCCCGTCAACAAGTGGAAGGTGGCGCGCAAATTATTGACATCAACATGGATGAAGGCATGTTGGACTCACAAGGCGCGATGGTGACATTTTTAAATATGGTTGCCTCTGAACCTGATATTTCGCGTGTACCGATTATGGTTGACTCCTCTAAATGGGAGATTATTGAAGCGGGTTTAAAGTGCGTACAGGGCAAACCCGTTGTTAATTCTATCTCGTTAAAAGAAGGTCATGCCGAATTTGTCGAAAAAGCGCGTTTGTGCCGTCAATATGGTGCAGCGATTATTGTCATGGCTTTTGATGAACAAGGCCAAGCCGATACCGCCGCACGTAAACGTGAGATTTGCGAACGCTCTTACCGTGTGTTGGTGGATGAAGTGGGCTTTCCTGCCGAAGACATTATTTTTGACCCGAATATTTTTGCGGTAGCGACTGGCATTGAAGAACACAATAACTATGCCGTTGATTTTATTGAAGCAACAGGCTGGATTAAGAAAAACTTACCCCATGCGATGATTTCGGGCGGCGTGTCTAACGTGTCGTTCTCGTTCCGTGGTAATGAGCCTGTCCGTGAAGCGATTCATGCGGTGTTTTTATATCACTGTATTAAACAAGGCATGACGATGGGTATCGTTAATGCTGGCCAATTAGCGATTTATGATGATATTCCTACTGAATTAAAAGATACGGTTGAAGATGTGATTCTTAACCGCAATCAAGGTAATAGTGGTAACGAGGCCACCGAAAAACTGTTGGCGATTGCCGACAAATACCGCGAACATGGTAAAACTGGCGATAACATAGCCCCTGAAACTTTAGAATGGCGACATCAATCGGTAGCCAAACGGTTGGAATATGCACTGGTCAAAGGCATTACCACCTACATTAACGAAGATACCGAAGAAGCCCGTTTACAGTCCGCTCGCCCCTTAGATGTGATTGAAGGCCCTCTAATGGCAGGCATGAATGTGGTTGGCGATTTGTTTGGTGCAGGCAAAATGTTTTTGCCACAAGTGGTTAAGTCGGCGCGGGTGATGAAACAAGCCGTAGCTTGGCTTAACCCCTACATTGAAGCCGAAAAAACCGTGGGTCAAACCAAAGGTAAAATTTTAATGGCCACCGTTAAAGGTGATGTGCATGACATTGGCAAAAACATTGTGGGTGTGGTGTTAGGCTGTAATGGTTATGACATTGTTGATATGGGCGTGATGGTGCCTTGCGAAAAGATTTTAGAAACCGCGATTCGGGAAAAAGTCGATATTATTGGTTTGTCGGGATTGATTACTCCTAGCTTGGATGAAATGGTCTATGTGGCGCGTGAAATGCAACGTCAAGGCTTTAAAATTCCGTTGATGATTGGTGGCGCGACCACCTCTAAAGCCCATACTGCGGTAAAAATTGACCCACAATATCATAACGATGGCGTGATTTATGTCACTGATGCTTCGCGTGCGGTGGGTGTGGCGACTTCCCTGCTCTCCCCCGAAATGAAGCCCGTCTTTTTGGCTGAACGTAAAGCCGAATATCAAGAAGTGCGTGAGCGTCACGCTAATCGTCAACCTAAAGCCGCTAAACTCAGTTACGCACAATCTATTGCCGAAAAATTTAGTTTAGATTGGAATAATTACACCCCGCCTAAACCGAAAAAATTGGGCGTAGAGGCATTAAAAGACTATCCACTAGAAGACATCCGTAAGTACATTGACTGGACACCGTTTTTTATTACATGGAGTTTGGCGGGTAAATTTCCAGCAATTTTACAAGATGAAGTCGTGGGCGTAGAAGCGACACGTTTATTTGCTGACGCTCAAGCTATGCTTGATAAATTGATTAACGAGAAGTTATTAACTGCCAATGCGGTGATTGGCTTTTGGCCAGCCGCTCAAGTCAATGATGACGATGTTGAAGTGTATGCCGATGAGTCAAGACAAACCGTGATTCAAACCTTGCATCATTTACGCCAACAAAGCGATAAAGTCAGTGGTAAACCCAATTATTCACTCGCTGACTTTATTGCCCCCAAAGCCAGCACTGCACAAGACTATATTGGTGGTTTTGCGGTAACGACAGGTTTGGGTGCGGAACAACTCGCCAAAGCTTATCGTGATGCAGGTGATGACTATAACGCCATTATGGTACAAGCCCTTGCAGACCGTTTGGCCGAAGCCTTTGCCGAGCATTTACATGAGCGCGTGCGTAAAGAGTTTTGGGGTTATCAACCCGATGAGCAACTGGATAATGACGCACTGATTAAAGAAAAATATATCGGTATTCGTCCTGCACCAGGCTATCCTGCTTGTCCTGAGCATAGCGAAAAAGCGACCTTGTTTGCGTTATTGGATGCCAAAAATAATACAGGGATTACGCTAACCGAACATTACGCCATGTGGCCTGCGGCGGCGGTAAGTGGCTTTTATTATTCTTTACCACAAAGCACCTATTTTAATGTGGGTAAAATTGATAAAGACCAAGTACAAAGCTATGCACAACGTAAAGGCTGGGATATGCTAAAAGCAGAAAAATGGCTGAGTCCAAATTTGGGCTATGAGCCAAGTTAAGGCTTGCATCAGTTATCATACTGGGTTGTATACTCAACCCAGTTAATCAACTTAATAATGACAATTTGGAAGAAATCATCAACATACAAGCCTCGCCTCAAATAATAACTTGCCTACAAAAAGAACTTACACATGTCCAAACCGCTAATAGTAAACCCGCCCAGCCCCAAACAAAACGGCATTCTAGCCGCACTGCCCGCTAAAGATTATGAACGCATCTTGCCTGAGCTTCAGTTTGTTGAAATGCCCTTAAAGTGGACAATGTCTGAGTCAGGCGACCACGTCAATTATCTACACTTTCCGACCTCGGGCATTGTGTCACTGATGTATGCCTTAGAAGATGGCTCGACCAGCGAAACAGCACTTGTCGGTAACGAAGGCTTGGTAGGAATTTCTATTTTTATGGGTGGCGAAAGTATGCCCACCAGCACCGAAGTACAAAGTGCAGGTCAGGCGTATCGACTCAGTCGTAAAGTGATGAAACATGAATTTTCACTAGGTGGACAACTGCAACATTTGGCTCTGCTTTTTACCCAAGCATTGATTTCTCAAACTTCACAAACGGCGGTATGTAACCAACACCACTCACTAGACCAGCAAATGTGCCGATGGCTATTGATGAGTATGGACAGGTTAAATAGTAATACCTTACTGATTACTCAAGAGGCATTAAGCAATTTGTTGGGTGTACGCCGAGAAAGCGTGACTCAAACCATGGGACAATTGTTAAAAGATGGTTTAATTACTCGCGCTCGTGGTCGGATTACTGTCATAGACCGCCCTAAACTTGAGCTACGTGTCTGTGAGTGTTACGGCGTGGTTAGAGATGAATACGCAAGGCTATTGCCAAATAAAAAAAATTCTCAAGAGTAATGCCATTGACAGAGGCGTGAAAGGCTTCGTATCTTTAGTCTTTCATTGAGTGAATGACTTACGCGCTTATCGCTTAAATTGCGGTGCAATGCGTAAGTCTTGTAAATATACACTCATTATTTATATTAGGTTTTAAAAATGCTCCTTACAAAAATTAGAATGTTAGTCGCCGTTTTGACATTATCATGTATATCTTGCTTCAATCCCACTTTTGCCAGTGATGATAATGAGTTAGATGAAATTACCGTACAATTAGGTAACGAATGGCGGTTGGTTAAAAATGATACCCGTCGTGGCATTAAAGCCTATGCCAAATTAGAAAATGACAAACGCTTTCGCTCGTTTAAGGTAGAAGCAACGCTTAATACTTCGATTGATGTGCTTGGTAGAGTGTTGTTTGATTTTGATAATTATTTTAAATGGTATTGGCAAGTTAAGGACATCAAACTCCTTAAAAAAATCAGTGAAACCGAACATTATTTGTATATTGCCCACAATGCGCCACCCACTATTCCTGATCGGGATGTGATTTTACATACTGTTATTGAGCCATATTCTACTCAGCGTCCCTATGTGGTTTTTAAAGTCAAAGCGATACCTAATTATATTCCTGCCAGACCACCTTTAATTAGAATGTTAGCCGAAGATATGCTGCTCAAAATGACACCTATTGGTAATAAGGTAAAGCTAGAAGCCGAGGGTTATGTTGACCCTAATGGTAATGAACCTGTTTGGGCAACTAATTTTATTCAGCGTAGTGCGCCCTATTCGATTATCAAAGGCTTGCAATATATGACCACTTTGGAGCAGTATCAAAAACCTGCCGATAATCCTGAGTTTGTTTTGCGGGTTAATTAGTTGTACAAATTGAGCTTAGTCACTAACCATGATTTTTTGTAGGGTGGGTTGACGTAGGAAACCCACCGTTTGAAGATGATGGGGTTTGAGACTCTAGTCTTATTACGCTTTTTATCGTATTCCATACGAGCAAGTGCTTACAACATCAATCTTGGCATTAGGATTATGAAACAAAATAAATCTAAACTAACCATAGCCATCCTAACAATACTACATAGTGCTATATCTACAGCAAATCAGGACGCTATTATTTTACTCAATACTGAACGTGAATACCTTCCTAATACCTTTATTAATAATAAAAAAGAATGGTTAGGATTATATTGTCAAGAGAACTCTTGTCAGCTAAAAAAAATAAATGCTATTGTTAAAAACTCAAAGTCTCAATCCGAAGGCGTATTGGGCTTAGAAGATATACAACTCATTAAGTTTAATAATTCTCCTTTGGCTGCATTTCAAAATATCAATAATTTATATGAGGGTTTTGTAACTACGAGTTATATAAATACAAATAATACATCTATTCCCTTTAATAAAAAGGGTTATTGGCTCTTGCCATGGAAATCGCAATCTTTATCAATCGTCAAACGCTTATCAACTAAAACACAAAATTTTCGTTATTACCTACAAAGTGCTCAGCAAAAACAATGGTTATTTGATACTGATTTTAGAGGCCATTATGGTGATACCATTGCCCCAATTGTTACTTGGGTGGGTGATTTAGATGGAGATCATTTAGTTGATTTTATTATTGACTTAGGTGATGTAGATTGCTCATTTGGTAGCATGTTGTTTTTGTCATCAATGACCAAAACTAATCAACTTATTTACAAAGCAGCAGAATTTATAGGGACACAGCCAGCATGCGGTTGCTAAAATCGAATCTAGCACAAATAATTGTTACATTGCTAATGTACTTTGCATTTTTCTTTTTAACTCCACTATTATTTATTGATTACATGGATTTTTCAAGTAAAAGCGAAGCTGATTTTCGTAAAAAAACAGAAAATTTTTATTTTCAACATCACAACAATGACTTTTATCCTTTAAAAACTAAAGATGGTAATATTTTAATTTTAGATCGTCACAATTTCACTTTGTATAATCCATTAAATTATACAGCCAACCATTATAATGCAAAATATACGGAGTGTTCAACATCCAAAGCACAACAAATTGATAATGATTTATTTTTATTATTATTTGAAAATTGTGCCAGTCAAATTTGGCACAAAGGTAATAATACTTATGAAAATGCTTTTAATATAGAAAACCTAGAAAACCCTATTTTATTAAATAGGGCTAATCAAGACTGGACGATTATTTATAATACAAACCATAATGGAGGTATTTTAACACATATTGGCTTATGGAATCCTGAAAGAAAAATATATAATACTGTCACTTTACCGCACTACTTAAGTCATTACACCGCAATACTACTTGATACAGATAATATACTCATTGCTGGCGGCCAAGAGACACTTGATACTGTAGAGTTAGATATGGATTGTTTGCCAACATGCCAAGCAACATTCGTAGGTATTTTTAACGAAGACTATTGGCCAGAAAGTGCTAATAATTTTGCTTACATCTTTAATCTGACAACTAAAACTATTCGCAAAACAGCCATCAGTTCAGAGAAGTTAGGATTTTCTTACCATGACACAATCGTTTTAAAAGAAAAAAATCATATTAGCTTTCTAGTATTAGACAATAATATAAAGTTGCATTATATACATAGTTACAATACTACCAAAGACTCATGGTATCATGGTAAAGAATTTACGAATTTACTTGCACCATTTAATTTAGAAAATAAAAGTATTATAATCTTGAAAGACCATAGAGTGTTAGCCTCTTATAATTTATTGCCAAAATATAAAGCAAATTTTTGTTTACCTTCAAATTATGTTGACACTAAGAACGAACATGAAATTTGTGAGGATTTTATAAACTATCCAAAAACAATTATTGATAATCATCAGATAATTAGAATTGGTGGTATTTATAGAAAAAATAATAATAGCTTGATTAAACATTATCAGCTTAATAAAAACTCTGTAAAAAAACCTTTTTATCCACAATACTTTTGGCAAAGATTAGTTGATTATTACCAAGCCCTGTATATTAAATTTATAAATAATGTTTAATTATACTCCCCCTCACCGCATTTGCTCTCCCACTACAAACAACTTTACCCGTTGCATCAATCGTCAAACGCAACCGCACCGCCTCTTTAAACGCTTGCAACTCATCAACAGGCAATGCCACTAAAGTTGAGCCTAAACTCGGGGCTTGTAACACAATCGCCCAATACTCATCAAAACTCGCAAAAACACGCTCAACCACAATCTCTTTTGTTTCAACATCTTGCAACCCTGATTGCCGCCACAAATCACACAAAACTTGCCGATTTGCCGCATTAGGACTCGGCGGTAAAGGTGCGCTAATGCCTCGCGCTTTTAACTCCAGACGCAACACCTCATAAGGAAAACCGCCACCCATTAAATCCCACCCATAGGCAGTAACTGTGCCACCCGACTTAACCACTCTAACCATCTCCGCCACGCCTTGCGCTGGGTTTGGCACAAAAAATATCACTAATGGCATCACCGCCACATCAAAACTATTGTCAGCATAAGGCAAACTCATGGCATCGCCTTGCTCAAAATGGGCAGTGTGTAAACGAGTACGCGCATAGTCTAATTGTGCGGCTGAGGGGTCAATACCATGTATATTGTGAGGGGCGCAACGGTCAACAATCATTTGGGTAAATGCGCCATTGCCACAACCCACATCAAGCCATTGTTGGTTTGGCTTTGGGGCTAACCAGTCTAAAAAGGCGTTACCTGCAAGTTGACTCCATACGCCCATATAACGCTCATAGGCTGCGCCGTCAGTGAATTGGATTTGGTTGGTCATTGCAATATTTCCTTGATTATTTGTTTGTATTTAGGACTTTAATATCAAATGGATAACACTTAAAATCAAGCTAATTTAAAGACTTATAAGACAAAAATGTATATCAAGGACTCTAACATGTCAGCTTTTAATGAATTCTTAACCACACAAAAAGATTTTTATTTGCCTGCAAAGGTTACTAAAGACACAGGATTTGGTTATTTCTCTGTCAAAATTCCACTAAGCCTTCCAGTCACTGACTCAACAGATATTTTGGTTTCAGAGTTTTCTGTTAAAGGAAACAACACACTTGTAGTGAACAACCACGTTAAAATTAAATTAAAAGAAGTTCCTTGTCATAGAGATAAAAGACAAGATGGCTCAGAGGCATATCATCCTAGACCCAAAGCCACACTACAAGATACAATAGATAAAATAGAATATGATGAGCAAATAACTAAATTAAATAATATCCGTACAGCCTTTGACGAACCGAATGGGGAAAATATTAAATCTCTCAAACAGTTATTTTCAGAGGCTCATAATTGGTTTTCTTTCAAATCCACAGACCTTTATTCAAACTTTGAAAAATTTAATAGCATACTAAGTAAATTAGAAGAAACAACACAAGCCGTCACTGCTGAATTAGACGCATATAAACTCACAAATGCAGAAGTGATACAACAACTTAAAAAAAACCAGTCACTTGAGGCAGAATTTAAAAAAGCGCAAGAAAAACTTCAAACAAAACAGGAAAATATTGAAAAAGAACAAGAGGCTATTCACCTAGAAAAAGTACATCTTGTTGAGCAACAACAAGCCATACATCATGACATAACCCAACTCAAAGCCTGTGGCTTATATAAAACTCTTTCAAAAGAGGCTGAAAATACCGCAGAAGATTTTAACAGCGAAAAATTTCATCAAGCCCTCTCCTACCCTCAATCGCCATTGATTGAAAAATCGTTTCAACTTGCTCTTGTTGGCAGTCTCATTCGAGGTCGGCTAATTTTACTAGAAGGTAGTGTAGGCGTAGGCAAAACTCATTTGGCCGAAAATTTTGCCACTCGTCTAGGTGGGAAATCAGAAACAATCCCTGTTAGACCATCATGGATAGACAGCAGTGATTTATTTGGTTTTTTTGACCCATTATCACGCATATTTCGCCCTGCCAGCTTTACAGAAGCTATTTGTAATGCTCCCACAGACCGTGTTTATCCCGTCATTTTAGATGAAATGAATTTAAGTAGGATAGAAAATTACGGTGCAGACTTATTGTCTCGTATCGAAAAAATTGCTGATAGTCGTCTTATAGATAAACAACAAGACCAAGAAGATATGTTACAAATTTGGTCATCTGCGGAATGTACTTCTCTGATAGAGGAGTTAACTACGATTACAAAGCTACCAAACTATATTCAAAAGCCTGAGTATATTCAACGTATAAACCAAGTAATATATTCACTAGAAAAATATAGAGCAAGGATGCCTCTACCCGATGGCTTTATTTTAATGGGGACACTAAATGCTGATGAAAGCACTTTTGAAGTCAGCCCCAAAGTTATTGACCGTTCTTATGTACTATCTTTTCCTAATTTATCTATATCACACTTTAATACCTCAACTAATAAAAACGACACTTTTAATTTGTCCATCAAAGCGTTTAGACAAAAATTTAGACAAGCCATTAAAAACCCTGACAAAACTAACTGGTTAGAGCTAAATAAAATTATTAGCGATGAAGAAATGGCTGAAATTGGTATTCCCTATAGCTATCGTTTAATGACTGATTATGCTGATATGCGAGCTTTCTGTGAAATTATGGGATATCAAGAAAAAGAATATGAAGAAGCTTTTATATGGTCGCATATCTTACCAAGAATATCTTTTTTTAAATCACCAAATGAACAAAAATCTAAAACTCAAAAAGCAGCTTTAGATAAACTACTTAATAAATCATCTGACAAACACATCAAAAAATACTTTGAAAAACAAATGAATGATGACAATCGAATTTTAGTCAAATTTTTTGGTCGCTAATCATGTCGTGTAATATAGATGAAGAATCGCACAAAAAAATGGTGCAGGATATTGGTGCATTGGCGTTAAACAGCTTGCATCATTATCACGCACTAACCAAAACTAGAAAAACAGAGCAAAATCATTCTCAACAGCGTCATTACGCGCAATCCCTCGAATTAGAAGCGAGACAAGACTACATTTTAACCGCAAAAAAAATCATAAGTTTGCTACCATCTATCGAAAAAATGCCTCTGCGTAACATACAAAAACAAGCTGGGTGGGTTGCTAAAGAAAAAGCCGTACTTCACGAGCAGGGTATCAAAGCGTTTATCAAACAGCCTCATCGAGCAAAAATACAAACTCAACAGCTTAGCGAAAGTTTAGACTGTTCCGAAAATCAATTATTACTATGGATAATTCAGACCGTTTACCAACATTTAAACAAAAATTTACATCAATATGGCACTGTCTTTTTCGATTCTTCCAACACAGCATTCTTAAACGCTCAAGAGAATAACATTGAAGAGTTATGTGCGAAACTAAAAAATGCTCAGCATAGTTATTTATTTCATTATGTGACTCATGTTAATACACCACCATCACCCACAGAGCGCATGTTGGGCAGTTTAGGTTATGCAGAGATTTACCATACTTTTCAGCAAAAAATCCTCCAAAAAACTTCTATTTACACATTAAAACTAGCATTAGCTAAAATCAAAGTTATAGAAAATTTACCCATTCATAAAGACGCTAAAATTTATGAAATATGGTGCTTTATTCAACTCTATTTTACTTTTGTTAAATATGCAAATTTTAAACCCACGCAAAATATACTCGATTTACTAGAAATTCATGATAATAATCTTATGTTCAAAGAAGGTTGTTGTTTAGAACTCACACGAAATAACATCAACATCAAACTTTTTTATGAAAAAAAGCTAACAACAAATGGCCAACAACATCTTAAGCCTGATTTTTTTATTGAACTTTATTACCCTAATAACACTAAACCACTTGCTTTTATTTTTGATGCTAAATGGCGAAAATATCAAGATATGCCCCACGATGATAAAAAATGTAATCAAACAGACTATAAAGGCTATAACTGTATAGCTTGTGATGCTTATCAAGTGGCCTACAAAAAATACTGGTTAGAACTTAAAAAAGCCAATAATTATCAGTTTTTTAGCAGTTTTATCTTACATCCTGACAATACTGAACTAAAGTATGAACACTGGAATGGTTTTAATTTCTTTTATTGGCTATCTCAATTTGCAGGTTATACAACGATTGACCCTGAAAAAAATCTATTAAGAAATCATTCTGTTGGTGCAATCGCATTAAGGCCAGATAGAACACTAAATGGCGCACTATCCCGACTCATTTATCTGATGTTGCTATATCATCTTGGCAATGTATGGCCTAACGCTGATAATTTATGCCCACAATGTGGGGAAGCATTAACCACAAATGGACAATCTCACTCTTGCACTTATTGCAAACTAAAATGGCAAATCAGAAAATGCTCCGAAAATAGCCGACACCGTATAATAGATATGGGAGATACACATCAAACCCTGCATGTGATTGAGGAAAATGGTACAGAAATGAAATGCCCAATTTGCGAAGCAAAAGTAGAGAGATAATAGCTTAGGCCTATCCTAAGCTATTACCGAAATCACTCATCATTCATTGCACATTCATAATTACTCGGCTCAAGTTTACAACGCACATTTTTGAGCAAACGCATCATTTGTTTATCGTAATGGCCTTCTTTAGTCATCTGAATCCGTGCAGTACGCATCATCGCTACATAACCTGGTTTATCCGCTTCGGGCAAATCCATCCAAAACTTAGACGGAATGTCATTTTCTGTCTCTAACACAAACTGATAAGCGGGCGCGAGTTGTCCTGCAATAAACTCCCGAATCAACGGCCCTAAACCATCAGGAAACTTGTTTTGATACATCATCAACACGCCCGTCACCTGTAACAACGGGAACTTAATAATCGCGCCACGCGCATTGCCTTGTGCATCGGTCATACCACGATACAACTCTAAAGGCTCAAACGCTAAAGCAGGTGCAGCCATAATCTCCACTTGGCCATTATTAAACTTGCCGCCAACGTTAGAAAAATCAACCGACACAGGTTGTGCGCCAATGTTTTGTACCATTTTGGCTTGCGATTTATCAAAATCAAATACCGCAACTTTTTTACCTGCCGCTTTAGAAATGGTGTTAATTTTACGGTCATTGACCATAATATAGGCCGCTCCCATTGGGATAATGCCAACAATCTCGTAATTTTGGCTGACCATATATTTATTCATTTCGGGTTTAGCCAATATCCCTAATACCTCATTGAGTTGTTTGTAGGATAAAATCGCCCCAATCGCATCCAAACTCCCCACAAATTGATTATATTGCCGTGCGCGGATATTACTCATGGCAATCCCATCACACTGGCCTACTTTAAAATCTTCAGCAGCCACACGCTCATCGTTATAAATGTTAAATTTCACATCCGTACTGACTTTACGTTTTAATTTGCTTGAGGCTAAGTCAATACGCATATTAGTTGGGGAAGTCATCGTCACGTTAAAATCAATACCAATGTCTTTGGCAATTGCAGTATATTTGGGCAACTCCGAGATATTGCTACGCACATATTGAAAGGTTTTGCCTTGTATGCCACCTGGTGCAAACATACATAAAGTGACGTTTTTAGGAATTTTGTCCCAAGTGGCAGGTTTGTCTAAAAAGGCTTGTACTCGGCTTAAAATCGAACCTGCCACCACTGGCTTGGTGCTGGCTGCGGGCGCGGCAGTAGCAATACTTACCGCCATTAACGCCGAAGCGGCAATACAATACTTACTTTTGTTGTTCATGGTGTTATCCCCCAAATACTGATGCCCTCAATGTAATGGCTGAATAACGGATAAAATAGTGACAATCATCATATCTATAGGCTGTTAATGTTTAAAAACTCTTACTCAAGACTGGTATTACTTTTTACCATTGGCTTATTATCGGCTTGTGCGGCCACTCCACCCGTCAGCAAGCCCACGACACAAGCGACTCACTCTACGCCTGTCTTACTCCCCGACCTCAAAACTAACTCCGAAACGACTCCCCCCGAAACCGCACCATCTACAAACATGAGTCCCCTAGTCACAACACCACCAACCGCAGCTATTCCTGTAGTGCCACCAAGCATGGAGCAAGCACGAGTCTTACTCCAACAATTATTACCTGCCAACATTAAAGAGCGTGATGCGTGGCGTAACGACATATTAAGTGCGTTTACTGGCCTTAAAATTCCTTATGAAGCGCAATATTTTTGTGCGGCGATTGCCACCATTGAGCAAGAATCGAGTTGGCAAAGTGACCCAACAGTCGCCAATTTAGACCAAATCGTCTGGAAAGAAATCGCAAAACGTGCCGATAAATATCATATCCCGATGTTTGCCGTTAAATTAGCGTTGTTAAAACCCTCACCTGATGGCCGTAGTTATAGTGCGCGTATTGATGCACTCAAAACCGAAAAACAAATGAATGCTTTGTTTGAAGATATGGTTGCCGATGCCAGTAAAATTGGTTTGCCTTTTGCCATGAAAAATCCGATTCGTACAGGTGGGCCAATGCAAGTGAGTATTGATTTTGCCCAAAACCATGTCAAAGCATGGCCTTATCCTTATAGTTATAAAGGCAGTATTCGCCAAGAAGTTTTTACGCGCCGTGGTGGTTTATATTTTGGCATTGCCAACTTATTACAATATCGGGTGAATTACCCACAGATGAAATATCGTTTTGCCGACTTTAATGCTGGGCGTTACAGCAGTCGTAATGCCGCGTTTCAGGCCGCCGTGAGTGTGTTAAGCAAAAAGAAATTGGTGTTGGATGGTGATTTATTGGTTTATACCAGCAACAAAACCAGTAGCAGTCAACAACAACTGATTAAACTTGCGCCACGTTTAGGTTTATCAGCCAAAGCGATTGAGCGTGATTTGCAATTGGAAAAAAGCGAGGCTTTTTATCAAACTGCGTTATTTAAAAAGGTGTTTGACTTAGCCAATCAACAAACAGGCAAAAATTTGCCACAACAAATCATGCCCCAAATCAAATTAGTTAGTCCCAAAATTACCCGTAAACTCACGACTCAATGGTTTGCAGAACGGGTAAATGGGCGTTATCAAACGTGTATGAACAGGCAAAATTTATCACGATAAAGCCCCCTCGCCCTCAGGGAGAGGGTTGGGGTGAGGGTGAATTTTTGACCTAATTATGGGTTAATTGCGCCATTTTTAGACCTCACCCTAGCCCTCTCCTAACAGGAGAGGGAACATTCACTTATATATAAAAAAGATTAGGTAGATGCCTATTTAAAAATAGAGTTTACTTGCCTTTGGCTTTTTGTTGTTGATACGCTGTTAACGCCTGAACAGCCTGTTGTTGTATTTTACCTTGTACCAAAGGTGTCCAGCCTAATAAACGACCTTTAATGCCTAAAGCCTGTGCCGACCAACGCCACAAGTCAAAAGTGTCACGCTGGCTAATAATTTTGCCATCACGAAAGGTAAATTGGCTATGAATATCATTAACCACCTTACGTCCTGTTTTGGAAAAAGTATAAGTTGCCACCCAATGTGCTTCACCCGTTTGCTCATTGGCTTTAATACCATCATAAACTAAGGAAAAATCTTGAGCGCGTTCGGTCAACATCCGCCACATATCACCTGCTTGCTGCCCATTTAAATCGCTAAACACGGGGTCGCTAAACCGCGCATCAGGTGCATAACTGTTGGCCATTGTTTCGCCATCCGCTTGCTTAAAGGCTTGATAAAATTTTTCAATTAATTGCTGGTTTTGTTGCGCGCTCATAGAAACCACCTCTGTTGTTTGAATTGTTTGTATAGGCATCACCGCTTGATTGGCACAGCCCGTCAATACACCTAGTATCGCTAAAATTGCAAAATGACGCATTGTTTCACCTCAATAATAAGCATTCATGCCCAATGTATTCTCAGCTTATGGTGAGCGGAATCGAACTATTGGCAGACACTCGCTGATGTTTGTTGTTTGTGTTGGCTTATTATCGTTAGCTGACACATCAAACTCTACTGGCAATAATGACAACTTTGTATTTAAAATAGCCAAAATTACTATAGATTTAGTACTTACACAGTCATCGCTTATTTGTTCACAAAACGCGCTAATTGCGGTGCAATGCGTAAATCCTGAGAATATTATTTATGCCCGTCATTGCCTTATATGTTTGCTCTCATAGTGTCATGTCTAGCTTAGCTATGGCTCAAGACTGTTTTAGAATGGCTAATCAACAAGCAGGACACACCTTATTTGTGTTAAAAAAAGTCAGTGATAACGGTTTACCTGTCATACTCCATGATGGACAAATCAATATTGATGGTACTTTAGACAGCGCGCTTGATGCCGACTTATTACTGATTCCTGCCATTGGATCACAGGTACAAACCGTCATTAACCATAATAGCCTCCTCCTCACATGGTTAGCACAACACACCAATAAACCCTTAGCCAGTATTTGTAGTGCCGCTTTTTTGTTAGCCGCCGCAGGCGTATTAAATGGTTATCAAGCAACAACACATTGGGCTTTAGCCGAGCAGTTTAAACATCATTTTCCGCAAGTAAATTTAGAAATCACCCAACTGATGACTCATGATCGGCTACGGTTTTGTTCGGGTGGCGCACAAGCAGGCATGGATTTATGTTTATATTTAATCAAATTATATGGTGGTGACTGGTTAGCAAGACAAGTAGCCAATGTGTTAGTCATGGATTATGGCCGTGGCTTACAAACACGTTTTGTGCCACGTTTACCCACCTTACAACACCAAGATTTAGCCATTGCACGCCTACAACGCTGGCTAGAACAGCATTATGCACAACCCATTTTTTTGGATGATATGGCTCAGCAATTACATTGCTCACCACGGACATTGATGCGCCGTTTTAAAGAAGCCACACAATTAACACCACACGATTATTTGCAACGCGTACGAATTAGTGCTGCCGAGTCACTGCTTGCTCAAGGTCAATACTCCATAGAACAGATTGCATTACAAGTAGGTTATGAAAATCGTGCTGCGTTTGCTAAGTTATTTAAACAATTAACAGGTGAAAACCCTGCTGCGTATCGACGATTACGGCAAAGTCATACAGAGATGAGTAGCTTATAACTCTGCGTTCATGGTGATCTTGTCAACGCAGTGGCACAAAATATTGCGACAAACTCACGTTATATAGTTGAAGTTACGGCATTTTTGACTCTACATTCCCAATGCTTACTTGCTGTAACATAGCCTTATGCGCTTTTTTCCGAATCTGTCCCCACCCCTCAACTGTACTATCAAGATATGAGCTCTGATGTTTGTATGTTGCCAACAATATACGTGCTGCTTTGGGATCATAACTATTCAGCGCAACCAAATGATCTAATACAGATTCATTTAGCCATGAATGCGTTATCTTAGGCTGAGTCATCGCCAATAACCGCAACCACCATGACTGATCTGCTTGGTTGGATTCGAGTCGTTGCTGTTGCTCGGCTAAGCGCGCTTGAAAATAGATATCCGCCCGTTGAGCATTGCCTAACTCCATTTCTGCCCAACCTGCCAAGGTTTGCCAATTGATGTGTTGCATCCTACCAACAACGTGTTGATTTTGCGGCGGCGTGCTTAATGCGTTTTTGGCAATCGTTAAGGCCTGTTCTGCTTGATTAATATCAAGTAAAAACCATCCATAGGCATACTTTGCACTTTCACCACCAATGGCTTGGTAACGATTCATCCACAACGTTGCTGCGTTAATATCATTCTTTTTAACGTGCATATGCGCAATGATAGAGGCTAGTTGCGGCCGTGATTCATGATGTTTTTGCTTGGCTGTTTCTAGGTCTAGCCATAATTTTTCTAGTGTGGGCAGTTGCAGAGTCACTTCATCAACCGTTAACTCTTGAGCTATTTGCATTTGCACATCTAAAAACAAAAGTAACTGCTCTTCTTCTAAATCAATGGGTTGACGCACGCCATTGTGAGTCAATTGCTGAATAATCTGATGGAGATTGGACACATCTGATGGCTTAGTACCAAACAAATAACGAAGTTTACCAACATCATCAACAGGTAATTGTGCTAATAAAATCTTACGTTGTTGTGCTAACCATTCTGTATCAACACCTGCCAACTCATCGTACTCTAACTCTTGCAAGATGTTCCATTTTTCCAATATGTTAGGCTCGGCATTGTAACGAGCAATCACTTTTTGTTGTGTAACTTTGGCTTGTATTTGATACTGTTTATCAATCAGCTGTTGCTCGCTTGCCGTTTTACTCATGATTGGTGCGGGATGTTTAACAAAACTCCAAATCACTATCACCAATGTTAATACCACCACCACTAAATAGCTGATAAAAATACCAATACTTGCCAAAAAACTTGGTACACCTTGAAGTAATGCAGGATATGCTGCACGCGAAATATTAACCCGTTGCGCCCATTGTGTTGCACCTTCACTGCCCTGTTCCTCGTTAGCAAAATTTCGACCTAAAGCATTCAGAGCTTGCTCTGGGCTAAATAGCTTATTAGCCGTTGTTGCTTGGGAACGAATATTTTTAATAGTTTTTGCCACATTAAACTTCAACGGAATGCTCAACAGTAATAACATCATCACCACGCCAATCACCAGCGACTGTGACCAAATGGCGTACGCCAAGCCTACGCTAATACCAATACTACTAAATATCGCGCGTGCATACGGAAAACGACCTAAAATCGCCAATTCTATAATTCGACCACCGTCCAACATCCCCGCAGGAATCAAATTAAACAGATTCAAAATTACGCTAAATACAATAAAAGAACGGGTAAACTCAACCATCATAACAGGCAACTTGTCGGCAGAAATTTGACTTATCGCAAAGGCGACGACTAAGCCAACCACTGGCCCTGCAAGTAAAACAATCGCCTCTTGCCAAGGCGAGGCATTGGCCTTGTGTCCCGTTGCTGCTGCACCTAAAAATGGTAAAAAGAGAATGGATAGATTTTGATAGTTAAACAGCCGCATCGCACTTAAATGACCCAGCTCATGGACAACTAACACCACTAAAATAGCCGCTGCCGACATGAAACCTAAGCTATAACCAAACAACAGGGCGGATAACACTAAGGTTAAAATAAATAAACCCGTTTTTAACCATGCTGGCATGGGTTCAGCAGCAAGGGCAATCATTGTGCCGATGGTATCCATTTCCGCAAGGCGCGCACTGTGTGGCTTTAGTAGATGCTGTTGTTGATAAGGCACAGCCAATGCCTTACGCACATCTACGGATATTTTCACTAATTGGCGGCTATAGCACCATGCGCCACGCGCTGTAAAACGATAAAACGCGGGTTTGACTTCATAAACCCAACCGTGTTCCTGCATAGACAATAGCCAACTCGAAAATTCAAAGGCTTTGGCTTTTTCTAACACTTCCTGCTGATTAGTCATGATTGTTTGTGTAGAAGCTTCTTCGCTCAGACGTTGTAAATGTGCCTGCCATTGAGATGTTAAATTATCGGCATATATATCAACCACTACGACATCAGAAGGGACTGGAAGTTGCGCCCATTGTTCACGATTAACCGTGAGTAAATTACGGCCATTTGCAAAGACACTAACAAAATAAACTTTGGTTACCATGCCACTAATGACATCGGCTTTATCAACACGCGCAAGCACCGATTGTTGTTCGTGCCAATATAAATCAGAAAATACATGACTTCTTGGGTCAATAGTAAAAATGGGAGCAGCGACTTGTGTTTCTAGTTTTACAAATCCCAAATCAAGCATACTTTGCTGGGTACAATGCAATAACTCGTCGATATAATCGGGAATAGCTTCTGTAGTGACTGCCGACCATTTTGTCGGCCTAAAGGACATTTTAAGGAAATTAATCAGGGTAGCAATACGATTAAATTGAAAAATAACGACAACAAATAAGACCGTTGCCACAATATCACTACTAAACCAGTTGGACATAAAGCATCCTTTCTAAAAAACTTGAATATTTCAAGCGAGCTTACACACTAATCAAATGCGCGATGTACAAATATATTCAGCTCAACGATAACGGCTTACTCACATCTTCTACTTTTAAGCCCGTAAATAATCCCGTTTTTAAGCCCGAAATCGTAATGGCCATTTCTTTACGCAAATACGGCACACGATACATCCACGTGAAAAACACATCACGCGCCACTGCCGCCACTTGGTTGTCTGACTGATATAAAGGCGTGAGTTGCCGACTTAACCATTGATAAAAATGCGTCGATGAAGCACGAAGCTGATGATAACTTTGCCAAACGTCTGCTAAGTTGTGATGTTGATTAAAGGCTTGACCCAATGCCCACGCATCAAGCAAAGCCATATTAGCTCCCTGCCCCAATTGTGGACTCATAGCATGAGCGGCATCACCAATCACCGCAATTCGTCCTTGGGCAAAACGTTTTAAGACTACATCACGATAATTCGCCGCAAACCATTGTTCGGGTTGATGAATCACCGTCTCTAACCACTCAGCGGCAACAGGCCAATGTTGATGGACTTGTGCCAACCATGCTTCACGCGCTCCTTTAGCTTGCATCCAATTGGCCAACTGACGGGTGGGTAAACTCCAAAATATACTGGATAGGTATTGCTTAGGTTGGCTTGGCATCGCGCCTGTGGGCAAAATCCCCATCATGGTTGATGAGCGATAATAAAACTGGTGCAAAATTTGCTGATTGAGCGTTAAACATTCAGGCACAATCGTCCATGCTGCACCCCACGGATAGGGTTTATCCAGTGCTACCCAAGCGGCTGGCCGTAACTGACTTCGCGCCCCATTCGCTACCACTACGACATCAAAAGCCTCATTTAATTGGCCTGCTTTATCATGGCCATACAATCGGGCTTGCTGTCTATCATCAACAATTTTTTCGATATCAGTTGCCATCCGCCATGTAATATGTGCTGACAATGGCTGTGCTTTAAGTGCTTCTACCAACACATGGCATAAAGTCGCACGATGAATACCCAAGCCATACAAGCCTGCGCCTGCTTGTTGATAATGACTATTAACCAACAATTGACCATTGGGCAATTGGCCTTCTAAACCTGTTACTTTTGCTCCTAGTGTTAAAGCGTGTTCTAACACCCCCAAATGAGCAAATACCGCCAAGCCCGCAGGTTGTAACAACAAACCTGCACCCACTGGCGCAAGCTGCTCTACCGATTCAAATAAGCTAATCTGGTGACCTTGACGCGCTAATACAATCGCGGCGGCGAGTCCTGCCGTTCCTGCACCAATAATAGCGATTTTTTTAGGTTGAGAAGACGCATCCATTCACACAGTTCCGAGTTATGCGTTGATCAGACTAATACGAAACTTAGGTATAAATATGCCTGCAACGCCACGCAACATGCCTTTAGAAATATCTAGCCAATCAAAATAATCACGCCACAACACAATTTGGCCATTTTGCACTCGAAACGTACCACAGACCCAAAAAGCAACATGTAAAGAGCCAACTTTTAACACATCGGTACGCTCGGTCATTACCACATCACCTTTAGCGGCAATACTGTGAATTTCGACCTCAAAACCTGTACCACGGCGCAATAAAATTTCAAACAAATGCGCGACTCGTTGACCACCGACAATCGTGGGTAACGAAACATTGGTGTACTGTAAATCGGGCGCAAGTAAAGCAGCAATTTTGTCGTGGTCTTTCGCTTGTAAAGCCAATAAAAAGTCATTTACTACCAGTTCTGCCTGTTGATGATTCATGGTATTACCTTTTTAAGACTGTAAAAATGTGTTCAGATAAACTCTTTGCGTTCTAATTCAGCAGCAACGCGTGCGCTATAAATTTTGAGTATCGAAGAAGCAAATTCGGTTTGAGTTAATGGCTGACGAAACAAAACAAATATCTGTCCCATTGCCTGTCCCTTAGAGTCAACAATACGCCGACCAATATAGGCTTCTGCCCCCAAAGCAACCAACCCATTCGCTTCTGGATAATGTTTTTTCACTTCTGAAGTAACAACACATTCTGGATTTAACTCACTGAGCTGCTCACACGGGGTACCCGCCATAGGAATGTCAAAATTATCAATTAATTGACCATCAACTACCGCTGCAACAGTACGGGTATAGTCAAGATGTGGAGCTTGTAAATGGGTAATAATTCCCACCTGTGCGCCTAAAGCTTCAGTCATAGTCAACACTAGCTTTTGCAAAAATGCACTACCTGTGGCTAAAGACACCCCTTCCGCAATTTTATAAACCGCCGATAAAATACGTTGATTCTCTTGTTTTATGCGTAAACTGTTAATACCAAACGCCAAGTTTTCGGCAAGCATTTGCAACAATAACACTTCTTCATCAGTCACTTTAAAGACATTATCCGAAGCAATGGTTAAATTACCAAATACCTGATTTTGATTTAACAAAGGCAAGGCAATACCACCACGAAAGCCTTTTTGATGCGCCACACTTCGGAGACTAGCTGCAACACGACTATAATCAACATCTTGGCAAATCACCGTTTTTGCAGTACGAATGCATTCACCCGTTGCACCTGTACTTCTTGCATCGCCCTCTGCCCATGTGATAACTATTTCAGATAGCAACTCTGTATGCTCACCCGCACAAGCAACAGGCTTAACCGACTTTTGAACATCATGTTGGGCATAACCCACCCACGCCATACGATAACCACCCACTTCTACCACTAAACGACAAACATCCTCAAGCAGTTTGTTTTCATCTTCTGCTCTTAGTAAAGCATCATGACAAGCATTTTTCATTTTTAAAGCGCGTTCTGCGGCTCTACGCTCAGTCACATCATGTCCTGATGGCACTAAATATGAGACCTTACCTTTGCTGTCAAACACAGGATGAAGTGAAAAATCAGTGGTCTTTACACAACCATTAATATCTTCAAATCGCGCATCAAAACGTGACGACACTCCCTGTGCCGCCTTAATAATCGCCTCACGCAATTGCTGACGAGACTCAACCGAATACCGCCACCACGGTGTATCCACAAATAATTGCCCTAAAACATCTTTTCTTTGTAAACCAACGGCATCTAAAGCCGTACGATTGGCATAAGTTACAATACCATCAACAGTGATTGTACCAATAAAAAATGCCGAGCTTAAACCATCCATGACTTCACGCAGCCGTATTGATGCTTTGTCAACACGCGCTAACTCATTGTGATAATAACCAGTTAAGGCCATTGTTTTTTCCTCAAACGGTTAGGGACTGTTCAATATGATACAACCTTAGCTGTCATCACGCGTTAAAACTTCAAGTAACTCAATCTCAAAACTTAAATTCGCATTAGGCTTGATGTGTGCGCCTATTTGCCTCTCGCCGTAAGCCAAATGTGCAGGTACAAATAATTTACGTTTACCACCCACTTTCATCCCCATTAAACCCATATCCCAGCCTTTAATCACTCGTCCTGTACCAATCACACATTGAAAAGGCTGATGACGCTGATAGGAAGAATCAAATACCGTTCCATCTTCTAAATAACCCGTGTATTGAGTCGTAATTAAAGCCCCTTTAACCACGGCCTTACCCTCACCCAAGACCATATCTTCAATCTGTAATTCATTATTGGCCACGTTATTTACCTCTCATTGTAAACATTATAGGACTTACGCGATTATCGCTGATTTGCTCACGCCCTCACCCTCCCTGATGGTGAAAACGCACTGGTTTCGACTTCGCTCAACACAAGAATTGCAGTGCAATACATAAGTCCTGAATTTTGTCCTACAACTCTGCCCTTTTTATTATTTTTTTGGGTAGAATCAACGGTTCTATTTTTATCGTATTTTATCGAAGCCATGAAAAGCCAGCTCCAAACTTTATTAGATACCGCCGTTGAGTCCTTGCAACAACAACAGATTATTCCCAGTGATTGGGTTAATAAAAGCACTTTGGAACGCACCCGAGACAATACACACGGCGACTGGGCAAGTAATTTAGCGATGGTAGCGGCCAAAGCCTCAGGTTTAAAACCCCGCGATTTAGCGCAACAGATTGTAGCAGCATTGCCACAAAACGATATTATCATCAAAGTTGATATTGCAGGGCCGGGATTTATTAACTTTTATTTACCCGCACAAGCCGAATTTGCGGTGATCGAGCAAATTTTGCAGCAAAAATTATGCTTTGGTAAAAGTAATTTTGCTCAACAACAAAAAGTACAAGTTGAGTTTGTCTCGGCCAATCCTACTTCTTCGTTACATGTGGGTCACGGACGCGGTGCCGCTTATGGCATGACCGTTGCCAGTTTATTAGAAGCAATTGGTTATCAAGTTGAACGTGAATACTATGTCAATGATGCAGGTCGGCAAATGGCTATTTTAGCCACTAGCACTTTTTTACGTTATCTTGAATTAAATGGGGCTAAGTTTAAATTTCCCTCTAATGGTTATAAAGGCGATTATATTTTTGATATCGCCAAAACGGTCATTGGTACACAAGGCACAACATGGCAACAAGATATTGAGGCGGTATTTGCCAATGTACCTGCCGATGAAGTTAAAAATGAAGCAGGCGAAGTGATTAGCGGCGATAAAGAAGCCCATATTGATGGATTGATTGAAAATAGCCGTCAATTATTGGGTGATGCAGGCTATGAAGTTTTTTTTCGCGCCGCGCTTGATAGCATTTTAGATGATATCAAAGATGACTTAGCTGGCTTTGGCGTAACCTATCAGCAATGGTTTTCCGAAAAAACTTTAGCTGATGATGGCTCGATTGATAAAGTGGTTAAACGCTTACAAGACAATGGTTTTATTTATGAAAAAGCGGGCGCATTGTGGTTTAAATCCACCGATTTTGGTGATGAAAAAGACCGCGTAGTAGTCCGCGATAATGGCCAAGCCACCTATTTTGCTTCGGATATTGCTTATCACCTTAATAAATACGAACGTGGCCTCGACAAAATTGTCAACATTTGGGGTGCAGACCATCATGGTTATATTCCTCGTGTTAAAGCAGCAATCACTGCGCTAGGCTTAGATGCCAACAAATTAGATGTATTATTAGTGCAATTTGTCACCTTATGGCGTGGTGAACAACAAGTACAAATGTCTTCACGTTCTGGCCAATTTGTCACCTTACGTGAATTGCGTGAAGAAGTCGGTAATGATGCAGCACGTTTTTATTATGTCTCACGCAAAAGCGAGCAACACATTGATTTTGATTTAGATTTGGCCAAGTCTCAAAGCAAAGACAATGCGGTGTATTACATTCAATATGCCCATGCGCGGATTTGTCGGGTATTTGAAAAGCTCCAAGAGCGCGGCTTGAGTTTTACGATTGACGAAGGGCTACACGCCTTATCGGCCTTAAATGCTGAAGTTGAACGTGAATTGGTTAAAAAGTTGGCGGCGTATCCAGAAACAGTACATCAAGCGGCTGTTGCTTATGAACCGCACCAATTGTCGAATTATTTAAAAGACTTAGCCAGTCAATTTCATGGCTGGTACAATGACCATATTGTCTTACATGATGACGCACAAATTCGTCATGCACGATTGTTATTGAGTCTTGCGGTTAAACAAGTCATTGCCAATGGTTTAGGCTTATTGGGCGTTCAAGCCCCCGAAAAAATGTAAGAGACGACCTATTGTGTTTAAGTACGGCAAAAAGAAACCACAAGGCGCAACACGTCACGTTGCTAAAACCACCACCACGACACCTACCAGTCAAGGTTTAGTCCCGAGTTGGTTATTAGTGGGTTTTGGTATTTCGGTGGGTCTTTTTGTCGCCTCAGGTTTGTATTGGTGGCAACCGTGGCAACCTGTTGCCCCAAAAACCACAACTGTTAATGCCAACACGCCCGACAATCAAAAACCAAACGAAGAAAATGCAAAGTTTGTTTTTTATGATTTGTTACCTAGCCAAGAAGTATTAACCACCACGCCAGCCAGCGAAACACCGCCCGCTGCGAATACGACTGCCAAAACAGTAGAACCAGTCAACAAACCCGAAATAGACAATAAAGCCCTAGAACAAGCCAAGCAAAAAAGTGAAGCTGAGAAACAAGCCAAACTTGACAAAATTCGTGTCGAGAAAGAGCGTTTAGCCAAAGAAAAGATACTGGCCAAACAACAAGCCGAACAAGAAAAAGCGGCTAAAGCCAAAGAAACTAGCCCTAACAAAAATGCCCGTTATACTTTACAAGCAGGCTCATTTAAAAGTTTAGCTGATGCTGACCGCCGCCGAGCAAGCGTGATGATGTCGGGCTTACCTGTTAAAGTACAAAAAGTGACCATTAAACAAGGCGAAGAATGGTATAGAGTGGTGGTTGGCCCCTTTACAGGTGAAGACAACGCCAAAGAAGCGCGACAAACCCTACAAGCCGAAGGTGTTGATAGTTTAATGGTTAAAAATAAATAGGCGTAATCACCCGCCCTTAACGAGAATAACGATGGATTGGTTATTTGCTGATGGTGTTGCACCATTCACTCTTGCCCTATTGCTCATGTTCGGCTTGGGTATGCTTGAAATAGTGAGTTTAATGCTAGGCGCAAGTTTTGCGTCTCATCATTTACCTGATGTCCATCACCCTGATGTTCATCTTGATATTGATGCCAGTCATGGCATGGATAGCCTTTTAAACTGGTTACATATTGGCCGCGCTCCCCTTCTGATTTTATTAGTATTTTTTTTACTTGGCTTTGGGCTGAGCGGCATCTTATTACAACAATTGAGCTTACAACTGCTTGGCACCTTTAGTCATGCTGCTTTAGTCGCTATACCGAGCTTAATGATTGGCCTCACACACATGAATTGGGGCGGTCGTTTTGTTAATCGTTATTTACCCAAAGACGAAACTCAATCCATCTCTCGTGAGCATTTTATTGGCCAAACTGTGACCATTACTGTCGGTGAATCGCGCATCAATGACCCTGCCGAAGCCAAATTTACCGACTCCTTTGGTCAAGTGCATTATGTGATGGTTGAACCTGATGATGACAGTTTTTACCTAAAACAAGGCGAGCAAGCCCTGATTATTCGTCAAGAAGGCTCTATTTATCGCGTTGTACCTAACATTAATTACTTACTAACTAAAACACGGAGTCATTGACAATGAATATGAGTAATTTGATTTCTTATTTAATTTTATGCGGCATTATTTTATTTGCCTTTGTGATTGTTGGGGTCATTATTGCCCGCTTATATCGTCGTTCAACCAAAGAGCAAAGTTTTGTCCGTACAGGTTTTGGCGGCCAAGCGGTGATTATGAACGGCGGTGCATTAGTCTTACCTGTCTTACACGAAATCATTTGGGTCAACATGAATACTTTACGTTTAGAAGTTAAACGTGAAAAACAAGAGTCCTTAATTACCAAAGATAAAATGCGTGTGGACGTAGGTGTTGAGTTTTATGTGCGTGTTAATCCTACCGAAGAAGCCATTGCCGCCGCCGCGCAAACGTTGGGAGCAAGAACGCTCAATGCCAACGAATTACGCACTTTAATTGAAGGCAAGTTTGTCGCGGCATTACGTGCTTGTGCTGCACAAATGGATATGGCAGAAATGCACGAACATCGCTCACGTTTTGTACAAAGTGTACAGTCTATTGTGGTTGAAGATTTGGCCAAAAATGGCTTAGAACTCGAAAGCTCTTCTCTCACTCACTTTAACCAAACCAAAGTCGAATACTTTGACCCACAAAATGCCTTTGATGCCGAAGGTTTAACCCGCTTAACCGAGCAAACCGAAAACCGCCGCAAAGAACGTAATAATATTGAGCAAGAAACTGCCGTTTCTATTGCCATGAAAAACCTAGAAGCCAATAAACAACAGCTTGATATTTCGCAACAAAACGAATTTGCACAACTTGAACAACAACGCGAAATTGAAACCCGTAAAGCACAACAAGCCTCCGAAATTGCCGCTCAACAAGCCGACAGACAACGTGAATCACAACAAGCGCAAATTTCTGCTAAACAGCAAACCGACACCTCACGTATTTCGGCTGAGCGCATGATTAAAGAACAAGAGGTTGAAGCTGAGCGTAAAGTCACAATTGCTAAAATAGAAAAAGATAAAGCCATTCAAATTGCCCAACAAGCGACTAACATCGAAATTGCCAGTAAGAGTCGTGATGAGTCGGTAGCTAAAGCCGAAGCTGACCAAGCGCGGGCGGAAGCCGTAAAAGCCGAAGAATCGGTTGTTACCTC
>Ga0209599_10000430_pt1 | contig 27882 bp, 22 predicted proteins | sample Shrwel_input2_FT_FD_187534 | JGI IMG/M metagenome (GOLD analysis project Ga0209599, IMG submission 187534) | Subsurface microbial communities from deep shales in Ohio, USA - Utica-3 well 1 S input2 FT (SPAdes) (version 2) ...
GGTAGAAGGTGTCACGGGACAGGCCCATCACCTTGCAAGCTTTTGAGACGTTGCCCAATTCGGCGGCCAGATTCAGCAGGCCGATCTTGTGACGAATGACATTCTGGTTGAAACTGCTCATGGGGTTACTCCCTGGCGCTCTCGCGCTGTTTTGATGAAGATGCGCACCTCTATCAAAACGGGTAGCCCCACCCTTTGGCAAGGCACTATTGTCAGATCAAGTCTGAACTTCTACAGCTCAAGCTACGCCGGCTGATTGCAGTAATACCAGATCAATACCACATGAGTGTCGCCAACAGCGTTGCGGGCTTGGTTGGTAGAGGCGTTTATACGATGGCCCTGACTGTCACACAATCGCCACCCTGAAGTGTGCTGGCCTGCGCTATAATCGCGCGCCCTTACTTACGCCCCGCCGCGCAGGAACAGCCATGATGGTTCAAGCATGTGGTGTCGATTTCGGCACGTCCAACTCCACGGTAGGCTGGTGCCGCCCCGGCCAGCCCACCTTGCTGGCGCTGGAAGACAATAAATCCACCCTGCCCTCGGTGGTGTTTTTCAATGCCGAAGAAGACCGCACCGTGTTTGGCCGCCAGGCGATTGGCGAATACCTGGAAGGCTACGAAGGCCGGCTGATGCGTTCGCTGAAAAGCATTCTGGGTACTGGGCTGATGAATGGGCAAACCGAAGTGAATGGCCAGACCGTGCGCTTTATGGATCTGCTCACCCTGTTCATCCGCTCGCTCAAGCAACGGGCGGAAACCCAGGCCGGGCGCAGTTTTCAGCACGTAGTGCTGGGGCGACCGGTGTTTTTTGTTGATGATGACCCGGTGGCCGACCAACTGGCGCAAGACACCCTGGCCGACGTGGCCCGGCTGGCCGGGTTTACCGAGATTGAATTCCAGTTTGAACCGATTGCCGCCGCGTTTGACTACGAAAGCCGGATTGAACGCGAGGCGCTGGTGCTGATTGTCGATATTGGCGGCGGCACCTCGGACTTTTCCCTGCTGCGCCTGGCCCCGGAACGCAGCCAGCGGCTGGACCGGCTGGACGATATTCTGGCCAATGGTGGCGTGCATATCGGCGGCACCGACTTTGACAAGCAACTGAGCCTGAATGCGGTGATGCCGCTGCTGGGCTACCGCTCGCGGCTGAAAAACCACACCGAAGTGCCGTCCAGCTACTACTTCAACCTGGCCACCTGGCACACCATCAACTTTGCCTACACCCGGCAAACCCAGGCCGAACTGCGCGCGGTGTACGCGGACGCGCTGGAGCGTGACAAGCTCGACCGCCTGCTCAGGCTGATTGAACAACGCACTGGCCACTGGCTGGCCATTCAGGTAGAAGCCGCCAAGATTGATCTGTCTGGCGCAGACCAGTGCCAGCTTGACCTGAGCGAAATCCAGGCCGGGCTAAGCCACACCATCGCCCGCCAGGAATTCGACCAGGCGATAGAAGCGCAGCTGCTCAGCATCGAAACCACCCTGCAGCGCCTGCTTAACGACGCACAACTGCGTGCGGATCAAGTGGACACGGTGTTTTTTACCGGCGGCTCCAGCGGCGTGCCACTGCTGCGCCAGCGGGTGGCGGCGATGTTTCCGGCCGCCCAGGCGGTGGAAGGTGACCGTTATGGCAGCATTGGCTGCGGCCTGGCGCTGGATGCCGCCCGGCGGTTTGCCTGAGCGACGCAGAGGTGGCGGTTTACCGCAACGCATCATCCAGCCAAAACCCTGCACACGAAAAAACCCCCGCACAAGCTGCCCTGTGCGGGGGTTTTTTAACGCTGGCGCAGCAGAATTACTTCTCGACAAAGGCGCGTTCAATGGCGTAGTCAGCCGGATCGCCCATGCGCGGGGATTCTTTGAAGCCCAGGCCGTTGAGGATGTCGCACAGGTCGGTGAGCATGCTCGGGCTACCGCAGATCAGCACGCGGTCGTTTTCCGGATTGAGCTGCGGCAGGCCGATGTCGGCGCACAGCTTGCCATTGGTGATCAAGTCGGTCAGCCGGCCCTGATTGCGGAACGGCTCGCGGGTGACGGTTGGGTAGTAGATCAGTTTTTCCCGCACGATGTCGCCAAAATATTCATTGTTTGGCAGCTCATTCAGGATGTAGTCGTGGTAGCCCAGTTCGCTCAGCCAGCGCACGCCGTGGGTCAGCACCACTTTTTCGTAGCGTTCGTAGACTTCCGGATCCTTGATGATCGACATGAACGGTGCCAGGCCGGTGCCGGTGGACAGCAGGTACAGGTTCTTGCCCGGCAGCAGGTTGTCCTGCACCAGGGTGCCGGTGGGCTTTTTGCTGATCAGCACGGTGTCGCCTACTTGCAGGTGTTGCAGGCGCGACGTCAGCGGGCCATCCTGCACCTTGATGCTGTAGAACTCCAGATGTTCTTCGTAATTGGAGCTGACAATGGAGTACGCCCGCATCAGCGGCTTGCCGTCCACTTCCAGTCCAATCATCACAAACTGGCCGTTGATGAAACGCAACCCTTCGTCGCGGGTGCAGGTGAAGCTGAACAGGGTATCGTTCCAGTGGTGAACGGAAAGCACGCGTTCTGCGGTCATGTTGGCCATGGTATTGAATCGCTCTCAGATAGCTGAATAATAAGTAAGTACCGATTTTACCGCCGGATCGGCTCCGGGCATACAGGTATTTCGTGTTTTGCTGAACAACATTTGCCCTGCATCAAATGCACCAGCCCGCTGACCACAGGCGCAGCGGGCGGCAAAACCTGCGCCAGACGGCGCAGGGCAACTGGCAGGCTCAGTCGGCCAGATGCTGGAACAACGGGGTGGACAGGTAGCGTTCGCCAAACGACGGAATCACCACCACAATCAGCTTGCCGGCGTTTTCCGGGCGGCGAGCCAGTTCCAGCGCAGCCCAGGTGGCGGCACCAGAGGAAATGCCCACCAGCAGCCCTTCCTGGGTGGCCATGGCGCGGGCAGTGGTAAAGGCGTTGTCGTTGCTGACCTGAATCACTTCATCATAAATTTCCGTGTTCAGGATGGCCGGCACAAAGCCGGCACCAATGCCCTGAATCGGGTGCGGGCCTTTCGGGCCGCCGGACAATACCGGCGAAGCTTCCGGCTCAACCGCCACAATCTGCACGCCCGGCTTTTTGGCTTTGAGCACTTCCCCCACGCCGGTGACCGTGCCACCCGTGCCGACGCCAGAAACAAAAATATCCACCTGGCCATCGGTATCGGCCCAGATTTCTTCGGCGGTGGTGGCGCGGTGAATGGCCGGGTTGGCCGGGTTTTCAAATTGCTGCGGAATCAGGTAACGGCTGTCTTCGGCGGCCAGCTGGGTGGCGCGGGCAATGGCACCACCCATGCCTTCCGGGCCGGGGGTGAGGATCAGTTCGGCCCCGTAGGCGCGCAGCAGCTGGCGGCGCTCCCGGCTCATGGTTTCCGGCATGACAATCGTGCAGCGGTAGCCACGGGCGGCGCACACCATGGCCAGGCCAATGCCGGTATTGCCCGAGGTGGGCTCCAGAATGATGGTATCCGGGCCAATTTTGCCTGCCGCTTCGGCGGCATCCAGCATGGCAACGGCAATCCGGTCTTTCACACTGTGGCCAGGGTTGAAAAACTCCAGCTTGGCCACCACGGTAGCCTGGGCACCGTCGGTCAGCCGGTTCAGCCGGACCAGCGGGGTTTTGCCGACCAGTTCGGCAACATTCTGCGCAATTTTCATGATGGGGATATTCCTGATGGTTAGTTCAACAGGGACTTCACAGACAGGAGTGGAATAATAATCCAGCCCTTGTCCCCGTGCAGGAGTTCTTTCTTCTATGGGCAGACCGGGGAGTTATAACCCGCGCCATCCCAATCTCAGTGGCGCACGCCGATAAAGACCACGCCCGATGGCCCTGTGCATTTCCCTTCCCTGTCTGGCAGAGTAAAATGCCGGTTTTTCTGATCGGTTGACCCTTCTCATGATCCGCACCCGTTTTGCCCCCAGTCCTACCGGTTTCCTGCATATTGGCGGCGTCCGCACGGCGCTGTTCTCCTGGGCTTATGCCCGCAAGCACGGCGGCACCTTTGTGCTGCGCATCGAGGACACCGACCTTGAACGCTCCACCCCGGAGTCGGTGCAGGCGATTCTGGACGGCATGCACTGGGTGGGCCTGGATTACGACGAAGGTCCGTTCTACCAGACCCAGCGCTTTGACCGCTATAAAGCGGTGATTCAGCAGCTGCTGGCCAGCGGCCACGCCTACCTGTGCTATTGCAGCAAAGAAGAGCTGGAAGCCTTGCGCGCCAAGCAGGAAGCACGCGGCGAAAAGCCGCGCTACGACCGCCGCTGGCGGCCAGAAGCCGGCAAAACCCTGCCGCCGCCGCCAGCTGGCGTGCAGCCGGTGGTGCGCTTTGCTACCCCGCTGAGTGGGTCGGTGGTGTGGGAAGACGCGGTCAAGGGCCGGATTGAAATCAAGAACGAAGAACTCGACGACCTGATCATCGCCCGCCCGGATGGCAGCCCGACGTATAACTTCTGCGTGGTGGTGGACGACTGGGACATGAACATCACCCATGTGATTCGCGGTGACGACCATGTCAACAACACCCCGCGCCAGATCAACATCCTGCAGGCGCTGGGTGCGCCGCTGCCGGTATACGGCCATCTGCCGATGATCCTGAATGAAGACGGCCAGAAAATGTCCAAGCGCCGCGATGCGGTCAGCGTGGTGGATTACGCCGCCAAGGGCATTTTGCCGGAAGCGCTGCTGAATTATCTGGCCCGGCTGGGCTGGGGCCATGGCGACGAAGAATTCTTCAACATGACCCAGTTCGTCGAATGGTTCAGCCTGGAAGCGGTCAGCCCGTCGGCCAGCCGTTTCAACCAGGAAAAATTCCTCTGGCTGAACGCCCAGCATATGAAAGCAGCGGACAACAGCCGTCTGGCCGAGCTGGTGGCACCGCGTCTGGCGGCTGCCGGGGTGTCTTGCGCCAGTGGCCCGGCGCTGGCCGAGGTGATTGGTCTGGTGAAAGAACGGGTGCAGGAACTCAACAGCCTGGCGCAGGAATGCGATTACTTTTACCAGCCTCGTCAGCCGGAACAGGCCGAGCTGGACAAACACATCCTGGCCGACACTCGCGCGCGCATGGCCCGCTTTGCCGAGCAACTGGCCGCGCTGCCGGAATGGACTACCGAGGCGATTCACGGCTTGTTCAAGCCGTTCTGCAGCGCCGAAGGCATCAAGATGGGCCAGCTGGGCATGCCGCTGCGCGTACTGGTGTGCGGTACCACCCACACGCCGTCGGTGGATGCCGTGCTGGCGCTGATGGGGCGTGATGCCGTGTTGCAGCGGCTGAAAAACACGACGATTGGGTAAGTTTCCCGGCGCAATGCAGGTTGTCCGTGCGAGTTGGATCCAAAAAAGCCATCGCGTTTGCGATGGCTTTTTTATTGTACGCCAAACAGCATGGAGACTATCCGCGTTTACCTTGCCCAGTAAACTGCATTATGTTGCACTTTAGCTACACGCTCAGGGGATGATGTTCAAACCAGGCCCGCACGACGCAGGCACAGCTTGGGTTCGCCTTTCAGATCCGGGCGGGTGTTCAGGTAAAAGCCTTCTGCCGGGTAGGTGCCCGGAATATAGGCGTAACGCTGCTCCGGCATGATGTCCGGGCTGTAGCGGATGCGCAAGGCACCGTGTTCGGGCTTGACCCGAAACGTGCCGCTGACCATGGTTTCTGGCTTATCTTCATCCATTTTTAGCACAAAATTGCCATTACGCTGCAAGCTGAGGGTGATGTCACCGCATTGCCAGTCTCCGGCCAGTTGCAGGTTTTCCGGGTAGCAGGCGCTCAGGCCCAGACAGGCTAGCAAGGTGATGGGAAGGGTTTTCAGGATATTTGCCAGCATGACAGGCTTTCTGAACCACGAGTGGGGTTGCTCAAACTGGTTTGAGCATAGCGCAACCTAAGTAGAAATACTTAGTTAATTCTACCCCATCATGATCTATCCCCCAATAAGGTGTCCGGCCAGAATCAGCCAGCCCATGTCTTGTCCGGCCTGAGCGCGGCACCCAGGCAAAACCCTTGCCCGCCTGCCCTGACGGGGCTGACGGCGTGGCCTGCTGCAGACAATTGTTTGACTCATCAACATATTCCCGTCACATCCACTTCGTAGCATGGGCATGTTGATTCTTTTCTTGCCCTTTTCCAGTGCAGCCACCTCCGGACATCTGGCTGCCTGCTTGATGTGGAGCTGCCTACCATGCCGACTTCTGCTGCGTCCTCCCGGCTTACGGCTGCACGCCGGTCTGCCGTTCTTCCCCGCTCGCTGGCGGGCCACCTGGCGCAAACCTGCCCGGTTGCCTCACCCGACGACACCAACGAACAAGTGCTGACGCTGTTTTCAGAAAACCAGAACATGGGCTCGCTGCCCGTGGTGGAAAACGGCCTGCCGATGGGCATCATCAATCGCAACCAGTTCATGAGCCAGCTGGCCAAGCCCTTCCACCGCGAGGTGTACGCCCGCAAAAGCTGTATTGCCTTCATGGACACCGCGCCGCTGGTGGTGGAGCACGATGTCAGCCTGCAGGAACTCAGCTTCATGGCGGTGGCCAACGGTGAGAAAGCCCTGGCTGATGGGTTTATTGTCACCCGCGACCACCAGTACATCGGCATTGGTGCCGGGGTGGATCTGGTCAAGGCCATTGCCGATCTGCAGGCCGAAAAAAACCGCCTGGTGATGGAGTCGATCAACTACGCCAGCGTGATTCAGAAATCGTTTCTGCGCAGCAGTCGTGAAGATATGGCCGCCGCGCTGAACGACTATTTCATGCACTGGGAGCCGCGTGACGTGGTGGGCGGCGACTACTACTACTTTGTCAAACACGAAGACGGCTTTTTCTGCGCGGTGATCGATTGCACCGGCCATGGCGTGCCCGGCGCGTTCATGACGCTGATTATTGCTTCGGCGCTGAATCAGGTACTGAAAGAAACCGACCTGCACGACCCGGCCACCGCGCTGGCCGAGGTGAACCGCACGGTCAAGCAGTCGCTGGGTCAGTTTGACGGTGGCCGCCAGGGCATGGACGGCGATGACCATGAAATGCACTCCGACGACGGCATGGACACTGCGTTCTGCTGGGTGGACACCCGCACGCGGATGATGACCTTTGCCGGAGCAAAAACCCCGCTGTTCTTGCTGCCACCCGGCGCGGACGATCTGGACGTGATCAAGGGCGACAAAAAGGGCGTGGGCTATATCGACACGCCGATGGACTACTGCTGGGAAAACCAGAAAATTGCCCTGAAGCCGGGCAGCCAGGTGTATATCACCACCGATGGCATCATCGACCAGATTGGTGGCCCCAAACAGATTTCGTTTGGCAAGAAGCGGCTGAAAAAAGTGATCATGGATGCTGCCAAGCAGCCAATGAGCGAACAAAAAGAGCACATCATGCAGGCATTTTACAAATACCAGGGCGACAACCGCCGGCGTGATGATGTGAGTATTTTTGGTTTCCGCATCGACTGAGCCGGTTTTCTGCGCAGGTGGGCCAGCCCACCTGTCATCTTGCTGTCATCTTTATTTAATCATTTATAGGCATACTTGACATGACCGAGCACACCCTGCGAGTGAATGACATGTTGCAAAGCGAAATCAACAGTTTCCGCGAGCTGGAAAAAAAATGCAGCGTGATTTTTTACTACTCCGGACTGTTTTCGCAAAACATTGTTGCTGCCATGGCCGAAGCACTGAAACACCGCCTGGCGCACAGCGGTAATAAATCCACCTCCCAGCGCAAGGTGTTTTCCACCTTTATCGAGATGGCACAAAACGTGATTCACTACTCAGCCGATGGACTGAGCGAAGCCGAGCAGCGCAATCACGAACTGCGCCACGGTGCGGTATGGATTGGCGAAAGCGACAACAAGTTTTTCATTGTCTGCGGCAATCCGGTGGACATCAATCAGGTTGAGCGGATGCGCCACAAGCTGGATGCCCTGCAAACCATGTCGCAGGAAGAAATCAAGGCGGCCTACAAAACCCAGCTGCGCAATGAAACCGAAGCTACCAGCAAGGGGGCCGGTCTGGGTTTCCTCACCGTGGCCCGCGACGCCTCCGAACCGATCGAGTTTCATTTTGACGATCAGCCCGACGGTAAAACGGCCATGTTCTACCTCAAAGCGAAGTTTTGATCCACGCTTGCTGCCCAAGAGTTCCCCATTATGGAAAACCTGTACATCCCGGCTACCCCCAGTGAACCAGAAGTCGATTTCCGCTTTGACAGCCACAGCCTGACGCTGAAAGGCGAATCGTTTCCGGAAAACGCCGCCGCGTTTTACGTACCCATCATTGCCGCAGTGGAAAGCTACCTGGCTGGCCGCAGCGACACTACCATTCAGGTCAATGTTACCCTGGCATATTTCAACAGCTCCAGCACCAAAATGCTGTTTTCCCTGTTTGAAATTCTCAATAATGCCGTGCTGGCCGGTAATGTGGTGATTCTCAACTGGCTGTACGACGAAGACGACGACACCATTCTGGAATTTGGCCAGGAAATTGCCGACGATTTTGCCGCGCTGGAGTTTCGCCCGCAGCCGCTGGCGTAATGCCTGGCGGGTACCCTGCCCCTCGCCTGCCGTCGCCCTCAGCGCCGATAAGGGCGACGGCAGGTACTGCGCCACCCCTCTTATTCATACCTCCCCCGCCTGAGCCCAAGGGCCATGCGCCCGCCGCTACACCATGCACGACGCCAGCCATGGCGCGATAAAACCCGTGCATCCCACCCTTGGCTGCGCCACAATGCGGTTTTTCTGTATTCACCCTGTCTGCCATGTCCGATTTGCCCGTCTTGCGTCCCGATTGGCCTGCCCCCGCCCAGGTTCACGCCCTGAGCACCACCCGTGTCGGTGGCGTCAGCCAACCGCCATATGCCAGCCTGAATCTGGGTCAGCATGTGGGGGATGACCCGGTTGCCGTCACGGAAAACCGCGCCCGCCTGCGCCAGCTGCTGCCGGCAGCGCCGGTGTGGCTGAATCAGGTGCATGGCGTGCAGGTGGTTGACGCCGCACAGGTAAAGGGCGTGCCCGACGCTGACGCCAGTGTCAGCCGCCAGCCCGGTGTGGTGTGTGCGGTGATGACCGCAGACTGCTTGCCGGTGTTGTTCACCGACCGCGCGGGCAGCGTGGTGGCTGCCGCCCATGCCGGCTGGCGTGGGCTGCTGGCCGGTGTGCTGGAAGCCACGCTGGATGCCATGGCCTGTCCCCCCGGCGAAGTGCTGGCCTGGCTGGGGCCGGCCATCAGTTGCGATGCTTTTGAAGTGGGGGCCGAGGTGCGGGAGGCATTTGTCAGCCAGCACGCCAGTGCCGCCAGCGCCTTCAGCCCGCTGCCCGACGGCAAGTTTCTGGCCGACCTGCCACAGCTGGCTCGCCAGCGCCTGAACCGCGCCGGTGTGCCCAGCACCCACTGCTTTGGCGGCGAGGTCTGTACGGTGATTGAACGTGAACAGTTTTTTTCCTACCGGCGCGATGGCGTTACCGGTCGCATGGCCAGCGCCATCTGGCTGGCCTGAGATGAAAGGGCTCCCATGGGCGTAAAAGCCATTGTCACCGGCCACAGCCGTGGGCTGGGTGCGGCGATTGTTGACACCTTGCTGGCGCGCGCCATTCCCGTGCTGGGCCTGGCCCGCCATTGCCACCCCAGCTCCGACCCCCGCCTGAGCCAGCACACGCTCGACCTGGCTAACCCGCAGGCGCTGGCCGAGTGGCTGGCCGGCAGCCATCTGAAGGATTTTCTGGCTGATGCCAGCCAGGCGCTGCTGATCAACAACGCCGGCCAGGTGCAGCCGATTGCCCCGGTAGGCCAGCAAAGTGCCGCAGAAATCATCCAGGCGGTGAGCCTGAACGTCACTGCACCGCTCTTGCTGAGCAATGCCTTTGTAGCCGCCTGCCCGCATTGTGCCGACCGTCGTCTGCTGCATGTCTCCAGCGGCGCGGCGCGGCATGCCTATCCGGGCTGGAGTGTGTACTGCGCCAGCAAATCGGCGCTGGACCGCCATGCCCAGGCGCTGGCCGAAGAAAACCAGCCCGGCGTGCGCGTGGTCAGCCTGGCACCCGGTGTGGTGGATACCGACATGCAGGCGGACATTCGCGCCAGCGCGCTGGAAAATTTTCCACTGCGCCACCGTTTTGATGCGCTGAAGGCCGAAGGCCGGCTGTCCAGCCCGCACGATACCGCCTGGCAACTGGTGGACGCGCTGCTGCATCCGGGTTTTGGCGAGGTGGTGCTGGCGGATGTGCGCCAGCATTAAGAAAACGCGGCAAAAGCCTGCTCCCGTGACAGCACGGGGACAGGCTTTTGATTTTGCTGGTTTTTTCGCTTTTTGCGAAAACGGTTTTTCTGAATCAATCAGCGCGGTCGGTTAAACAAGACACGCGCCAAGTGCGTCAATGCGCAGCTTTACACCGCCGCCGCCTGATGCGCCTGCTGGTCAGCATGGTAGGACGAACGCACCAGCGCGCCCACTGCCGCATGGCGAAAACCCATGGCGTAGGCCTGCTGTTCGAACTGCTTGAACATATCCGGATGGACATAGCGCAGCACTGGCAGGTGAGCGGTGGCGGTGGGTTGCAGGTACTGGCCGATGGTCAGCATGTCGATGTCGTGGGCGCGCATGTCGCGCATCACTTCCAGCACTTCTTCATCGGTTTCGCCCAGGCCCACCATGATGCCGGACTTGGTGGCCACGTCCGGGTTGCGCGCCTTGTACTGCTTGAGCAGGTCCAGCGAATGCTGGTAGTCGGCACCCGGGCGGGCTTGTTTGTACAGACGTGGCGCGGTTTCCAGATTGTGGTTCATCACATCTGGCGGGGTGGCACTGAGGATGTCCAGCGCAATATCCAGCCGGCCACGGAAATCTGGCACCAGCACTTCAATCTTGGTGTTGGGCGACAGTGCGCGCACTTCGCGGATGCAGTCGGCAAAATGGCCTGCGCCGCCGTCGCGCAGGTCATCGCGGTCCACGCTGGTGATCACCACGTATTTCAGCCGCAGCGCTGCCACGGTTTCTGCCAGATGGCGTGGCTCGTTGGCGTCCAGCGGGTTGGGGCGGCCATGGCCCACGTCGCAGAACGGGCAGCGCCGGGTGCAGATGTCGCCCATGATCATGAAGGTGGCGGTGCCGCTGCTGAAGCATTCGCCAATATTCGGGCAACTGGCTTCCTCACAGACGGTGTGCAGCTTTTGTTCGCGCAGGATCTCTTTAATCTCGGTAAACCGGGTGCCGGACGGTGACTTGACCCGGATCCATTCCGGTTTTTTCAGTCTTTCGTCCAGCTGCACCACCTTGATCGGGATGCGGGCAGTCTTGGCTTCGCCCTTGAGTTTGACGCCCTGTGTGTTGTCGATTTTCATGTTGTCTCCAGGTGGGGTGCAGTCAGGTGCTGCAGCAGGTGTGGCAGCAGGCGTTCGGCCACGGCGTCCACATCCAGCGCCACGCCCTGCTCGCGCAGTTGGGTAACGCGCAGGCCGCTGTAACCGCAGGGGTTGATCCAGCTGAACGGGGTGAGGTCCATGTCCACGTTCAGGCTCAGACCGTGGTAGGTGGCGTGGTTGCGGATGCGCAGGCCCAGCGAGGCAATTTTGGCCCCATCCACATACACGCCAGGGGCGTCCACGTCGCCATTGCCGCTGATGCCGAATTCGGCCAGCAGGTCGATCACCGCCTGCTCGATATGGCGTACCAGCTCACGCACGCCCAGGCCCAGGCGCTTGAAGTCGATCAGCAGATACACCACCAGCTGGCCAGGGCCGTGATAGGTGATCTGGCCGCCCCGGTCGGTTTTCACCAGCGGAATGGCGGTGGCGCACAGCAGGTGCTCGGGCTTGCCGGCCAGGCCCAGGGTGTACACCGGCGGGTGCTGCACCAGCCACAGTTCGTCGGGGGTGTGTTCGTCGCGGGCGTCGGTGAACGCCTGCATGGCCCGCCAGGTGGGTTCGTAGTCCACCAGGCCCAAGTGTTTGATCTGCATAGAGCGTTCCGCCGCGCAGGCTATTAGTGAAGTAGGGTGAAGGGTCAGAACACCATCTTGACCATCGGATGGCCGGTCAGCGCCCGGTACAAGTCGTCCAGCTGGGCTTGCGACTGGGCCTGGACGGTGACGGTGACGGCCAGATAGGTGCCGGCGCTGCTTTCGCGCACCACCAGGTCGACTTCTTCAAAGTCGGGGGCATGCACGCGGGTGACTGCCACCATGGTGGGGGCAAATTCCGGGTGTTTGTGGCCCATGATCTTGATGGGAAAGCGACAGGGAAATTCCAGCACGGGGGTGGCGGGTGGGGTATTGGCCATGGCTGCCTCAATAACGCATCAGGGCGGCCAAAACCGACCGCCCGAATAAAGGGTTAAAGCCCGAAACGGGCATGGCGCTAAACATGCGCCCATTTGGTCAAAATTTCAATATCGAACAGGTCATGTTCTGAATAACACTTTTTATGGCAGGGTATCTGTGGACTGCGCTGCGCGCAGGCGTGATTAAAACAAGAATGCGTCTCGCGCCCGCCTGACTTTCTTTGTATCGACAAAGTAAAGTCAGCAAAGAAAACGACCCCAGCCGCCGCGCCCTACCGCGTCATTCCCGCGAAGGCGGGAATCCAGGCCGCGCCACAGCGTGCGCTGTGGGCGTTGAGCGTTGTCGGATAGTCAGCGCGCTGTGGATGCCTCTGGGTTCCCGCCTGCGCGGGAACGACACGTCAGGTGAAACGCATGCCAAAAGCGGTCTAGCTGCCAGTCATTTGGTTCATATCATCGTGACTGGCTACTAGGCTGACCGACTGGCGGTTTTAAAGCAGGGCTACTTGATCATCATCTTGATCGAATCCACCAGCCGCCCCAGCGCGCCAGCCTCGGCCACTGCCGCCAGCGCCACCACCGGCTGCTGCACCAGCACCTTGCCATCCAGCGTCAGCGTCAGCTGGCCAATCTGCTGACCGGCCTTGATTGGGGCCACCAGATAGGCCGGCGTGTTCAGCTTGGCCTGAATCCGCCCGGTACTGCCCTTGGGCACGGTGGCGTAAATATCGCGGCCAAAACCAATGTTCAGCTGGCTGGCCTCGCCCTTGTATACCGTCAGGCTGGAAACCGGCTTGTTGGCGGCGTACAGCTTGGGCGCTTCAAAAAACTGCAGGCCGTAGTTCAGCAGCTTGCCGCTTTCCGTTGCCCGCGCTTCCGGGCTGGCTGTGCCCACCACCACCGACACCACCCGGCGGCCATCAATCCGTGCCGAGGCAATCAGGTTATAGCCGGCAGCGTCGGTATAGCCGGTTTTCATCCCGTCCACTTTCGGGTCGCGGTACAGCAGCAGATTGCGGTTGGGCTGGGTGATATTGTTATAGCGGAATTCCTTCATCGAATAAATCGGGTAGAACTCCGGGAAATCACGAATCACCGCATTGGCCAGCGTACTCAGATCACGCACCGTGGTGTAGTGCTGTTGGCCCGGCAAGCCGGTGGAATTGACAAAATGGGTGCCATTCATGCCCAGCCGGCGCGCTTCGCGGGTCATCAGCTGGCCAAACACTTCTTCGCTGCCGGCAATGGCTTCGGCCAGGGTCACGCAGGCGTCGTTGCCCGACTGCACAATCATGCCGCGAATCAGGTCGGAAACCGTCACCGGGGTTTTCGGGTCGAGAAACATCCGCGAGCCCTCGGTTTTCCAGCCCTTGGCCGACACCAGCAGGGTTTGTTCCAGGGTCAGGCGTTTTTCGCGCAGCGCCTTGAAAGTGAGGTAGGCGGTCATCAGCTTGGTCAGCGAGGCTGGCTCGACGCGCAGATCAGGGTCACGCACGGCAATGAGCTGCTGGCTGTTGAAATCATTCAGGAAATACGCCTTGCCGGCGATGTCCGGCGGCGGAGGCACAAAGCTGGCCGGGGCAGGATTGGCAAAAGACAGCGATGGCAAAACCAGCGCAGCGGCAACAACAAAAGAAAGCGGAGTGTTCATTGCGGATAGGGGGCGGCTGAGCGCGATAGGCGTTGACGGAATAAGCGCAGGGATTATACACCCCTGCCGGAACAGGACATCCCTCATCCCGCCTTTTGCCCAGCCTTTTGCCGCTGGCGTGCGTGGCCAGACGATAAAGCCGTGACCGACCTACCCCCTGACCGGTGCCGGCAAGACGGCATGCGCCATCGCACATCACCCTGCGCACCAGGTATTTTGCCTGGATGCGGCCCCCCAATTCCGACCATCCATGCCACGTCATGCCGTGGTGTTTGTTTGAAAACACCACAACGCCAGCTGCGTAACTGGCTATTTAATTCAATCAGTTACATGATTTATTGGTGGGCAGGCCAACCCGGCTCCGCTTTTGTATTTGCACCCCAACCAAGCACTTGCTAGAATGCCTTCCATCACGCCAGAACACCAAAGAGGAGAAACGGCACATGATGACCCCCGGACAACGATTTAAAGCCGCTGTTGCAGCAGAAAAGCCCTTGCAGGTCGTGGGCGCAATCAATGCCTACGCGGCCCGTCTGGCCGACCATTCCGGCTACAAGGCGCTGTATCTGTCCGGTGGCGGGGTGGCTGCCGGGTCGTGCGGGATTCCCGACCTGGGCATCACCACGCTGGAAGATGTGCTGATTGACGTGCGTCGCATCACCGACGTGACCGAACTGCCGCTCTTGGTGGATATCGACACCGGCTGGGGTGGTGCTTTCAATATTGCCCGCGCCATTCGCCATCTGGAAAAAGCCGGCGCTGCCGCCGTGCACATCGAAGACCAGGTGCAGCAAAAGCGCTGTGGCCACCGTCCGAACAAGGCGATTGTGCCGCTGGATGAAATGGTTGACCGGGTGAAAGCCGCCGTGGATGCCCGTCGCGATGGCGACTTTGTCATCATGGCGCGCACCGATGCACTGGCCGTGGAAGGCCTGCAGTCGGCCATCGACCGTGCCTGCGCCTGCGTGGAAGCCGGTGCCGACATGATCTTCCCGGAAGCCATGACCGAACTGGCCATGTACAAGCAGTTTGTCGAAGCCGTGAAGGTGCCGGTGCTGGCCAACATCACCGAATTTGGCTCCACCCCGCTGTTCACCACTGATGAGCTGGCCTCGGTCGGCGTCTCGCTGGCGCTCTACCCGCTGTCGGCCTTCCGCGCCATGAACCTGGCTGCACTGAATGTGTATCAGACGCTGCGCCAGGAAGGCACGCAAAAGAATGTGGTCAGCACCATGCAAACCCGGATGGATCTGTACGATCACCTGGGCTACCACGAGTACGAGCAAAAGCTGGACGCGCTGTTTGTCAAGGATGGCCAATAAGCGCCGGATGGCACTGACGTAAACCGGAATACTATGGCGTGGCCATGACCACGCCGCTTCCCACACATTGAAATAGAGGAGCACTCCATGTCTGAAGCACCCGTTGTCGGCAAACCGAAGAAATCCGTAGCCCTGTCCGGCGTTGCCGCTGGCAACACCGCCCTGTGTACCGTTGGCCGTACCGGCAACGACCTGCACTATCGCGGTTACGACATTCTCGACGTGGCCACCACCTGCGAATTTGAAGAAATCGCTTATCTGCTGGTGCACGGCAAGCTGCCGAACCAGGCCGAACTGACCGGCTACAAGAAAAAGCTCAAGGCCCTGCGCGGCCTGCCGGCTGCGGTCAAGTCGGCGCTGGAAGCCCTGCCGGCGGCCAGCCACCCGATGGACGTGATGCGCACCGCCGTGTCGGTGCTGGGTTGCGCCCTGCCGGAAAAAGACGACCACAACGCACCGGGCGCGCGCGACATCGCCGACCGCCTGATCGCCTCGCTGGGTTCGGCCCTGCTGTACTGGTACCACTTCAGCACCAACGGCAAGCGCATCGACGTGGAAACCGACGATGACTCGGTCGGCGGCCACTTCCTGCACCTGCTGCACGGCGAAAAGCCGTCCGAGCTGTGGGTGAAGGCGATGCACACCTCGCTGATCCTGTACGCCGAGCACGAATTCAATGCCTCCACCTTTACCGGTCGCGTCATCGCCGGTACCGGGTCGGACATGTACTCGGCTATCACCGGTGCCATCGGCGCGCTGCGCGGCCCCAAGCACGGCGGGGCCAACGAAGTGGCGTTTGAAGTGCAAAAGCGCTACGACTCGCCGGATGCCGCTGAAGCCGACATCAAGGCCCGCGTCGAGAAAAAAGAAGTGGTGATTGGTTTTGGCCACCCGGTGTACACCATCAGCGACCCGCGCAACAAGGTCATCAAGGAAGTGGCCCGCGACCTGTCCACTGCCGCTGGCGACCTGAAGATGTTTGACATCGCCGAGCGTCTGGAAAGCGTGATGTGGGACATCAAGAAGATGTTCCCGAACCTGGACTGGTTCAGCGCCGTGTCGTATCACATGATGGGCGTGCCGACTGCCATGTTCACCCCGCTGTTCGTGATTGCCCGCACCACCGGCTGGGCCGCGCACGTGATCGAACAACGCGAAGACGGCAAGATCATTCGCCCGAGCGCCAACTACGTGGGCCCGGAAGATCTGACCTTCGCGCCGATCAGCCAACGTTGATTGACTGATGCCAGAGGGGCGAGCCGCGCAAGCGGCAGCGCCCCTTTTGCGCCCCAGAGCCTGCTCACAGGCCCCTTGCCGATCGTCTTCACCTGGATGTTGCCACGTCATGAACACTGCATACCGCAAATCTCTGCCCGGCGCTGCGCTGGACTACTTTGACACCCGCGCCGCCGTTGACGCCATTGCCCCCGGCGCTTACGACACCCTGCCCTACACCTCGCGCGTGCTGGCCGAACAGCTGGTGCGCCGTTGCGAACCCGACGCGCTGACCGATTCGCTCAAGCAGCTGATTGAGCGCAAGCGCGATCTGGACTTTCCGTGGTACCCGGCCCGCGTGGTGTGCCATGACATTCTGGGCCAGACCGCGCTGGTGGATCTGGCCGGCCTGCGCGACGCCATCGCCGACCAGGGCGGTGACCCGTCGCTGGTCAACCCGGTGGTGCCCACCCAGCTGATTGTTGACCACTCGCTGGCGGTGGAGTGCGGCGGTTTTGATCCGGATGCCTTTGCCAAAAACCGTGCGATTGAAGACCGTCGCAACGAAGACCGTTTCCACTTCATCGAGTGGACCAAGACCGCCTTCAAGAATGTGGACGTGATTCCGGCGGGTAACGGCATCATGCACCAGATCAATCTGGAAAAAATGTCGCCGGTGATTCAGGTGCGTGACGGTGTGGCCTTCCCGGATACCTGCGTGGGCACCGACAGCCACACCCCGCACGTGGACGCGCTGGGTGTGATCGCCATCGGCGTGGGCGGCCTGGAAGCGGAAACCGTGATGCTGGGCCATCCGTCGATGATGCGCCTGCCGGATATCGTCGGCGTCAAGCTCACCGGCAAGCGTCAGCCGGGCATCACCGCCACCGACATCGTGCTGGCGCTGACCGAGTTCCTGCGCAAGGAGCGTGTGGTTGGGGCTTACGTGGAATTCTTTGGCGAAGGCGCCGACAGCCTGTCGATCGGCGACCGCGCCACCATCTCGAACATGTGCCCGGAATACGGTGCCACGGCGGCAATGTTCTACATCGACCAGCAAACCATCGACTACCTGAAGCTGACTGGCCGTGAGCCGGAACAGGTAGCCCTGGTGGAAAACTACGCCAAGCTGACCGGCCTGTGGGCCGATAGCCTGGTGAATGCGCAATACGAACGTGTGCTGGCATTTGATCTGTCCAGCGTGGTGCGCAATATGGCTGGCCCGTCCAACCCGCACAAGCGCCTGCCCACTTCAGCCCTGCAAGCGCGCGGCATTGCCGACGAAGCCAAGCTGGCCAGCGCCCGCGCCGAAGAAGCCGAAGGCCTGCTGCCGGATGGCGCAGTGATCATTGCCGCCATCACCAGTTGCACCAACACCTCCAACCCGCGCAATGTGGTGGCCGCCGCGCTGCTGGCCAAGCGCGCCAATGAACTCGGCCTGACCCGCAAGCCGTGGGTGAAGAGCTCGTTCGCGCCGGGCTCCAAGGTGGCCAAGCTGTACCTGGAAGAAGCCGGCCTGCTGCCGGAGCTGGAAAAACTTGGCTTTGGCATTGTTGCCTATGCCTGCACTACCTGTAATGGCATGTCTGGCGCGCTGGACCCGAAAATCCAGCAGGAAATCATCGACCGCGACCTGTATTCCACCGCCGTGCTGTCGGGCAACCGCAATTTTGATGGTCGTATTCACCCCTACGCCAAGCAGGCTTTCCTGGCCTCGCCGCCGCTGGTGGTGGCCTACGCCATTGCCGGCACCGTGCGCTTTGACATCGAGCAGGACGTGCTCGGTGTGGTGGATGGCAAGGAAATCCGCCTGAAAGACCTGTGGCCGTCGGATGAAGAAATCGACGCCATTGTCGCGGCCTGCGTCAAGCCGGAACAGTTCAAACAGATTTATCTCCCGATGTTCGACCTGGGCGAAGTGCAACAGGCAGAAAGCCCGCTGTACGACTGGCGTCCGATGTCCACCTATATTCGTCGTCCGCCGTACTGGGACACCGAAGGCATGGGCGCGCTGGCGGCCAATCCGCGCACGCTCAAGGGCATGCGCCCGCTGGCCGTGCTGCCGGACAACATCACCACCGACCACCTGTCGCCGTCCAACGCCATTCTGGCCAGCTCGGCTGCCGGGGAATACCTGGCCAAGATGGGCCTGCCGGAAGAGGACTTCAACTCTTACGCCACCCACCGTGGCGACCACCTGACCGCCATGCGCGCCACCTTTGCCAACCCGCAGCTGGTGAACGAAATGGCCGTGGTCGATGGTCAGGTGAAGAAGGGTTCGCTGGCCCGCGTCGAGCCGGAAGGCAAGGTCATGCGCATGTGGGAAGCCATCGAAACCTATATGGACCGCAAGCAGCCGCTGATCATCGTCGCCGGTGCCGACTACGGCCAGGGCAGCTCGCGTGACTGGGCAGCCAAGGGCGTGCGTCTGGCCGGGGTGGAAGCGATTGCCGCCGAAGGCTTCGAGCGCATCCACCGCACCAACCTGATTGGCATGGGCGTGCTGCCGATGGAGTTCAAGCCGGGCACCACCCGTCTGACCCTGGCGATTGACGGCACCGAAACCTACGACGTGAAGGGCGATATCTCGCCGCGTTGCGACCTGACCCTGGTCATTCAGCGCAAAAATGGCGAAACCGTGGAAGTGCCGGTCACCTGCCGTCTGGACACCGCTGCCGAAGTGCGCGTGTACCAGGCTGGCGGCGTGCTGCAGCGCTTTGCCCAGGACTTCCTGGAATCCAATGCCGCCTGAGTGGTGTTGACCGGCCAGGCGGCGGCGCACGCCAGCCGCCCGGCCAGCCCCCTTCGAGGAGAAAAGAATCCATGGCCACTGTAGCCCAGATCAAAGTTCCCGCCACCTATATCCGGGGCGGCACCAGCAAGGGCGTGTTTTTCCGCCTGCAGGATCTGCCCGAAGCCTGCCAGGTGCCGGGCGCGGCGCGCGACCAGCTGTTCATGCGCGTGATTGGCAGCCCCGACCCCTACGCCGCCCATATCGACGGCATGGGTGGGGCCACCTCCAGCACCAGCAAGTGCGTGATCCTGTCCAAGTCCAGCGTGCCCGATCACGATGTGGATTATCTGTACGGCCAGGTGTCGATCGACAAGCCGTTTGTCGATTGGTCGGGCAACTGCGGCAACCTGTCCACCGCCGCTGGCGCGTTTGCCATCCACGCTGGCCTGATTGATCCGGCCCGTGTGCCCGACAACGGCACCTGTGTGGTGCGTGTCTGGCAGGCGAATATCCAGAAAACCATCATCGCCCATGTGCCGGTGACCAACGGTCAGGTGCAGGAAACCGGTGATTTCGAGCTGGACGGGGTCACCTTCCCGGCGGCGGAAATCGTGCTGGAGTTCATGGACCCGTCCGACGGCGACGACGATGGCGGCTCAATGTTCCCCACCGGCAATCTGGTGGACGATCTGGACGTGCCCGGTGTGGGCACCTTCAAGGCCACCATGATTACCGCCGGCATCCCGACGGTGTTTGTCAACGCGCAGGACATCGGCTACACCGGCACCGAGCTGCGCGAGCAGATCAACAGCGACCCGGAAGCGCTCAAGCGCTTTGAAGCCATTCGCGTGGCTGGCGCGCTGCGCATGGGCCTGATCAAGACCCCGGAAGAAGCCGCCACCCGCCAGCACACCCCGAAGATTGCCTTTGTTGCCCCGCCCACTACTTATACGGCGTCCAGCGGCAAGACCATCGAAGCGGGTGATGTCGATCTGCTGGTGCGCGCGCTGTCGATGGGCAAGCTGCACCACGCCATGATGGGCACCGCTGCCGTGGCTATCGGCACCGCTGCCGCCATCCCCGGCACGCTGGTCAACCTGGCGGCTGGCGGCGGCGAACGCACCGCCGTGCGCTTTGGCCATCCGTCCGGCACCCTGCGCGTGGGCGCAGAAGCCAAGCTGGTGGACGGCAACTGGACGGTGACCAAGGCCATCATGAGCCGCAGCGCCCGCATTCTGATGGAAGGCTGGGTGCGCGTGCCGGGCGATACGTTCTGAGCGCGCTGCACTGACGTTTTTGTTTTAACGGGTTTCTTCGTGTCTGTTGTAAAACCCAGGTGATTGAGCCCGGCCTTGTGCCGGGTTTTTTTTATGTGCCGGGGCATGCCGGCACAGCATATGCCCGCTGCGCTTCACAGCGACGCGCCCATGGCGTTCTTCTGCTGCGCCCATCCGGATGCCAGCCCCGTTCCTGTGCCGGAGGTCGTGATCTTTTACGCACAAGGAGCACGCACATGCAATTTAACGACACGGCCAAAAAAACCGCGCTGGACGCGTTTGCCCAGCTTAACGCCCCCGCCAGGGAACAGATGCAGTTCAGTTCGGTGATGTTGCGCAATGGCCAGTTTACCGGTTCGGGCGTACTGGTGATGGACCGGGACAACCTTCAGGGTATTGTGACCGCCAAGCATAATCTGTGCGTCAACGCGGGGATTTCCATTCCGACGCAATGGAGCGACGTTCAGGTCAACGATCTGGTGGTGCAGTTCCTGACTGGCCTGGTGGTGGGCTATGATTTTTCGCCTGGCCTGCCGAATAACACCACGTCGCCGCGCACCCTGCACGCCCAGGAGTTGAACAGCCACACCAGCGATATCGAGTTTCGCAATGGCTATGGCCGCTGGGACTATGACCTGATGTTCATCGCCTTCAAAGACCCTGGCCTGGCAATTCGCCAGTATATGGCCAGCGCGCCTTCGCACCGGATGGCCTATAGCCATAAGGACATGCCGTTTTACCAGCAGGACATGGTGGGCAAAACGGTGTTTGTCACCGGCTTTGGCGACGTGCTGGCCGGCACGGGGGCGTCACTGAATCTGTCTCACCCCTGGCAGGTGCGCCACAGCCGGGTATTTGCCCATCCGCCACAAGTGCTGCGGCACAGCAAGCCGGCGCACTATTTCACCGACGTGCTGAGTCTGGACGCCAGCGACAGCAGCAGCAGCGCACCGGGCGATTCCGGCGGGCCGGTGTGGCATGTGGCGGCCAATGGCAAGGTGTATCTGCTGGGGGTGACGCTGGGGTCAAATTTCCTGTATGACAGCCTGCCGCCGGATCAGCCAATCATCAATAATGCGGCCACCTATCTGTTTGCCGGCGGCTATCTGTTTTAAGGGCGGGCCGCCAGACAGTAAGGACACGCTGAAAAAACCATCATTCCCGCGCAGCCGGGAATCCAGAGGCATCCACAGCGTGCAGCAGGTGTGCGCGCTCACGACTGCCCCGCCATGCTAAGGCCCCGACGGTGCACGATGTGGTCCGGTCTGGGTTCCCGCCTGCGCGGGAACGACACGTGAGCTGAGGTTCATGCCGAAAGCGGTCGAGCCGCCAGCCAGCGTGCTAGGGAAGCGCTGAAAAAATCGTCACTCCCGCGAAGGCGGGAATCCAGGGTTTTGATTTTGCTGGGTTTTGCTTTTGGCAAAAACGATTTTTCTGAATAAATCAGCGCGTCCCTAGTAGCCAGTCACGTTGAAACACAAGGGTTCATGTCGCCACGAAGAACTACTCGCCGCACGACACCGAGTCACTCCCGCGAAGGCGGGAATCCAGGCGTGTCCACAGCGCACAGCGGGGTGAGCGCTCATCAGCGCTACCTGCGCCATGCCCACCGCGCACGCTGTGGCGCGGTCTGGGTTCCCGCCTTCGCGGGAACGACACGTCAGATGAAACTCATGCCGAAAACGGTCGAGTCGCCTGTCATTCGGTTCATATCATGTTGACTGGCTACTAGGTAAGCAAGCTTACGTTGGGTATCTGTGCCAATGATATATTCATATCATGATGGCTGACGACTAGCTGCGCCGCCCCGCGCCCGGCGTTTTCAGCGCGGTATACAGCGCCTCCACTTCCGCGCGCGCCCACGGCGTGCGGCGCAAAAAGGTCAGGCTGGATTTAATGCTGGGGTTGCTGGTAAAGCAGCGGATATTCACCCGCTGTCCCAGCGCCTCCCAGCCATACTGCGCCACCAGTTCGGTGAGCAATGCTTCCAGGGTCACGCCATGCAGCGGGTTATTGTGTTGTTTCGGGTCGGTCATACGCTTACCTTGCGGCCAGAGTTCGGGTTACGGGTATAGGCGCAAAAGCCGGGACGCGGGCCGATTTGGGGATGGTTGCGGCAGGTGTCCGGGCGTTCGGCATAAATGGTACACAGGCGGCTGAGCGGGTCCAGATACTGGCAATCGCCATTGGCGCGCCGGCTCAAGGTAAACACGCTGTACTTGAAGTTGAAATGCTGAATCACCCGCTGTTTTTCCAGCCGCCGGGCAATCTGCTTGATTGGCTCCTGCAGTTCAAACTCGTCCACCACGCCCATGCGCACCAGATCCGGCAGGCGAACCTCCACCGGCATGCTGCAACAGCTGCCCAGGCAATCGCTGCATAAGCCGTTTTTGTACTTCACCCAGGTGCCCAGACGCTCGATATCGGCCACAACCCATCCTTAACGCATTGAATTCAAAAAACTTCCGCCTGTTTGCGGGAAGCGGGCATTCTACGGACAAGGGCCAGGAGTGGCAAGCAGGGCAAGTGCCCGAACACGCAAGCGCTGTTGGGAAACGCTGAACGCGTCGCCGCTGCCGCATGGGCGGGAATCCTGGGTTTTGCTGAATCAATCCGCGCTGTCCTCCCTGCAGCCACCGCCAGCGCTATGGCATACTGCACACTTGCAGCCACCCCAAAGAACCCACACCATGCGCCCTGTCCTCATCACCCTGGCCACCGCCTGGGGGCCGCGTTTTGGCGGCATCAACACCTTTAACACCGAGCTGGTCAAATCCCTGGGCGTTCACCAAGCGCGCGATTTTGACGTGGTGTGCCTGCTGCCGCGCATCACCCCAGAAGACGCGCAAGCGGCCCAAACCCGCTACGCGCTCACCCTGCTGGGCCTGAACCGCCCAAACGACGAATTCGACCCGGCCACGCTGACCGCTGATGTGCAGCAAATACTGACCGCACGCGGCTGGCAAGCCCCGGTCTGGCTGGGCCACGACGACAAAACCGGGCCGCTGGCCTTGCAACTGCGCGATGCGTTGGGCGGCCGCGCCGCGTTGGTGCATCACATGGCGCATGGCGCGTATCAGGGGTTTAAAAAGGGCAGCAGCGCCAGCGCCGATGAAAAAGCCGAGCACCAACGGCAACTGTTTTGCCAGGCGGATGTGTGCCTGGCGGTGGGGCCACGGCTGCAACGCGAGCTGGAAGACCGGCTGCTAAATGAAGCCAAGCCATACACCGTGCATACGCTGATCCCCGGCCTGAGCGACCCGGCGGAGCATGGCGTGCATCCCGCTTCGCGCATGCCGTCCTCGTTTACCGGCTTTGTCTCGGGCCGGCTGGACGATGACCGCATCAAGCAAGGCCGGCTGGCCTTGTGCGCATTTGCCCAGGCGGTGGCGGAAGCCCGCGAGCACGATGGCCCACCGGCGCTGGCGCGCTCGCCGCGCATGCGCATGATGGGCATCGACCCGACGCAAGAAGACGCGCTGCGCTGCCAGGTGCAAGACTGGGCGGACGGTATGTTTCAGGTGGAGTTACTGGACTATAGCGAAGACCGTGCGCACTATTTTCGTCAACTGGCCGGCTCCAGCGTGGCGCTGATGCCCTCCTGGCATGAAGGCTTTGGCCTGACCGGCTGGGAAGCCATCGGCGCTGGCGTCCCGTTGATTCTGGGCAGTAACTCCGGCCTGTGGGAATGGCTACGCGATACCTTGCATGGCAGCGGCGAAAACCACAGCCTGTTTCCACTACAGATTCGCGGCCACTATAGCCCCGACGCCAATAGCGAAAACCACCACGAGCAAGACCTGCAAGCGGTGAAGCAAGCCCTGCGCCGCCTGGCCAACAATCCCGAGCACGCCAAGCAAGCCGCCCTGCGGCTGCGCGACACCATCCAGCGCGAAGGCTGGGATTGGCGCAACACCGCCGAGCAATGCATGAACGCGCTGGCCCTGCCCCGCGCCACCCCACAAACCCAGCCGCCAGCCGTCACGCCCGCGCCCAGCATCGCGCCGCCGCCAGCCACGGCAAGCCTGCCCGACTGGCTGCGCCCGCCCGAGGCGTCGCCATGGCAGCCCGAGCTGGGGCTGGCACCATCGCGGCTGCTGCAAGCCGCCAACGCCATTGTGCCGTTTCACTCAGCGCGCCAGCCGCTGCTGGATGACCTGCTGGACTGGGCGGGCCGCCCTCAACACCCGGTGCAAGTGCGCCTGTACACCGGCGCGGGCGGCAGCGGCAAAACCCGTCTGGCGCTGGCCGCCAGCCAACACCTGGCCAAGCAAGGCTGGACCGTGGCCTGGCTGGGCAGCGCCAAGCCCGCCGACTGGCTTGCGCACTGGCAAACCCTGCTCAGCCAGGGCCAGCCGCTGTGCCTGGTGGTGGATTACGCCGAACACCGTGCCAGCGAGCTGGATGCCCTGCTTAGCGCCGCACACAACGCCCTTGGTCAGCCCAGCATGCAAGTGCGCGTGCTGCTGCTGGCGCGCAGCGCCCACGGCTGGTGGGCCGACCTCCGCCGCGACAGCCCAGCCGCCGACCTGCTGAACGGCCCCGCCACCGAGCCAGTGCACACCCTGCCGGATTTGCGCCTGGACAACCAAGACCGCCACGAAGCGTATCAACAGGCGCTGGCTGCCTACGCCCACGCCCAGCGCCGGCCCACCCCCAGCCACGCCTTTACCCCACCGCTGGAGCAGGCGCAATACGCCCGCCCGCTTTACTTGCACCTGGCGGCGCTGGCGGCATTGGACAGCCAGCGCGCCACCCAGGCCAGCAGCCTGCTGGAAAGCCAGCTGCACCGCGAATGGCGCTACTGGAAAACCAGCGGCACCGACACCCGCCATGACGACTGGGCCGACGCGCTGGCCTGGCTGGCGCTGGTGGGCGGCGCGCCGCGCGCAAATGCTGAACAGATGCTGAGCACGCTGGGCCTGCCGCACGCCGCCGCCCTGGCCACCCAGCTGGCGCGCGCCTACCCCGCTGCCCCGGGTACCATCGCCGCCCTGCAACCCGACCTGCTGGCGGAAACCCTGCTGGCGCAACGCCTGGCCGGCGAGCGTGGCCTGGCGCTGCTGCAACAGGCGCTCAGCCAACACCCGGAGGCCGCGCTGGCCACCCTGGGTCGCCTATGCGCCGACACCCGTCGCCCCGCCAGCGCACACGACGACCCCGGCTACGCCGCCACCCTGCTGCACGCGCTGCAACACGCCTTCCCCAGCCAAGGCCCAACGCTGATCAACGCCGCCCACGCCAGCGAACCCGGCCTGGGCCGCTGGCTGGCGCGGGCATGGGCGGGGCTGGATGATGAGACGCAGCAGCGGTTGAGTGAAAGCTTGCGGTTGCCGGGGTTTTCGGTGTGTTTGTTGGAATTGACGGTCAGCTATCGCCAGGCGGCGCTGCGGGCGGCTGGGGAAGATGCAAATGCTCGGGCACCGGCATTGAATAATCTGGCGGTAGCCTTAAACGCCCAAGGTGGCGCTGAAGCACAACAGCAGGCGCTGGATTATGCGCGTGAGGCCATGGAAATTCGTCGGCAACTGGCCGCCAGCCAACCGGCAACTTATCTGCCGTATTTGGCCGGGTCGCTGAATAACCTAGCTATTGGCCTGAGTAAGCAAGGTGATGCAGAGTCGCGCCGACAGGCGCTGGATTATGCGCGTGAGGCCATGGAAATTCGTCGGCAACTGGCCGCCAGCCAACCGGCAACTTATCTGCCGTATTTGGCCGGGTCGCTGAATACCCTGGCCACGTGTCTGAGTGAGCAAGGCGATGCCGAGTCGCGCCGGCAGGCGCTCGCTTATGCGCGTGAGGCCATGGAGATCTATCGGCAACTGGCCGCCAGCCAAGCGGCAGCCTATCTACCGGATTTGGCCATGTCGCTGAATAACCTCGCTCTTTATCTGAGTGAGCAAGGCGATGCCGAGTCACGCCAGCAGGCGCTGGCTTATGCCCGTGAGTCCATGGAAATTCGTCGGCAACTGGCCGCCAGCCAAGCGGCGGCCTATCTGCCGGATTTGGCCATGTCGCTGAATAACCTGGCTGTCTGGCTCGGTGAACAAGGCGATGCCGAGTCGCGCCGGCAGGCGCTGGATTATGCCCGTGAGTCCATGGAGACTTATCGGCAACTGGCCGCCAGCCAAGCGGCAGCCTATCTGCCGGATTTGGCCATGTCGCTGAATACCCTGGCCACGTGTCTGAGTGAGCAAGGCGATGCCGAGTCGCGCCGGCAGGCGCTGGCTTATGCCCGTGAGTCCATGGAGACTTATCGTCAACTGGCCGCCAGCCAACCGGCAGCCTATCTGCCGAATTTGGCCCTATCGCTGAATAACCTGGCTGTCTGGCTCGGTGAACAAGGCGATGCCGAGTCGCGCCGGCAGGCGCTGGCTTATGCGCGTGAGGCCATGGAGACCTATCGGCAACTGGCCGCCAGCCAAGCGGCAGCCTATCTGCCGTATTTGGCCGGGTCGCTGAATACCCTGGCCACGTGTCTGAGTGAGCAAGGCGATGCCGAGTCGCGCCGGCAGGCGCTCGCTTATGCGCGTGAGGCCATGGAGATCTATCGGCAACTGGCCGCCAGCCAAGCGGCAGCCTATCTACCGGATTTGGCCATGTCGCTGAATAACCTCGCTCTTTATCTGAGTGAGCAAGGCGATGCCGAGTCACGCCAGCAGGCGCTGGCTTATGCCCGTGAGTCCATGGAAATTCGTCGGCAACTGGCCGCCAGCCAAGCGGCGGCCTATCTGCCGGATTTGGCCATGTCGCTGAATAACCTGGCTGTCTGGCTCGGTGAACAAGGCGATGCCGAGTCGCGCCGGCAGGCGCTGGATTATGCCCGTGAGTCCATGGAGACTTATCGGCAACTGGCCGCCAGCCAAGCGGCATCCTATCTGCCGGATTTGGCCATGTCGCTGAATAACCTGGCCAATCGTCTGAGTGAGCAAGGCGATGCCGAGTCGCTCGAACAAGCTTTGCGTCATGCGCGTGAAGCGGTGACCATTTTTGCCCGATGTTATGCCAGCATGCCGGCGGCTTTTGAATATAGATTGAACATCGCACGCGGCACACTGCTGCGTAGAGCTAACGCCCTAGGGCTGGATGGCGAGGCGGAAGTGAGCGCGGCCTTACACGCTGGTGGTATCGAGCCAGGGAGGCGCTGATTTATTCAGAAAAACCGTTTTGCCAAAAGCAAAACCCAGTAAAATCAATACTCTGGATTTCCACCTGCACGGGAGTGACGGGTTTTTCAGCGTTCTAGGGACGCACTGATTTATTCCCTGACAGCTGGCCCAAAGCCCCCTGATCTGCGAACATCAGCACATTGAACGTGGGTGGTCACATGAAGACGCAAGCAAGCTTTTCCGAACTGGAATACGCGACA
>Ga0209599_10000431_pt1 | contig 27853 bp, 26 predicted proteins | sample Shrwel_input2_FT_FD_187534 | JGI IMG/M metagenome (GOLD analysis project Ga0209599, IMG submission 187534) | Subsurface microbial communities from deep shales in Ohio, USA - Utica-3 well 1 S input2 FT (SPAdes) (version 2) ...
GGTCTGTTTTTTCATTATAGGTTGCCAAAGCGCCAATTGGTGCTGTACAACCTCCTTCTAAAGTTCTAAGGAATTGACGTTCGATATAAGTACTGATTTCCGTTTCCACGTGATTAAGCTCCGACAACGCTTCCAATGCAAAAGTATCTTCTGCCATCGCCACTACTAACATAGCTCCTTGTGCGGGTGCAGGAATCATCCAATCTAAATTGATAAAAGTATCCGGCTTGAGATTGATTCTTTCTAATCCTGCTGCTGCAAAAACAGCTCCGTTCCAATCGTTGTCCTGTAATTTTTGCATGCGGGTGTTTACGTTTCCGCGTAAATCTACCACATGGTGCTTGGGATATTTGTTTAACCATTGTGCCTGACGACGCAGACTTCCCGTTGCTATAGTTCCTTCTGCATTTAGAAAATCTAAATTGCCTTTGTGTACTAAAATATCAACGGTATTGGCGCGTTCTAAAACAGCTGCTTGTACAATTCCTTGCGGTAAAGCAGTTGGAACGTCCTTCATAGAATGCACAGCAATATCTACCTGACCAGCAATCATGGCCACATCCAGCGTTTTAGTAAAAATACCTGTGATACCTAATTCGTATAAAGGCTTGTCTAAAATGATATCCCCTTGTGATTTTACGGCAACAATCTCGGTTTTATAGCCTAAATCGTTCAGTTGCTTTTGAACCGTATGAGCTTGCCAAAGCGCGAGTTCGCTATCGCGAGTTCCTATTTTTATAATTCGATTTTTTGCCACAGATTTTATTTTTCTAAGAGAAACACTTTTTGGATCCAATCGACACTGTCATCTACTGAAGTGTTTTCGTCTTTTAAATGATTGGCAAAATGATTGGTTATTTTTTGAATGATACTATTGCTGATTAATTCGGCTTGTTGCTCATCAAAATTGGATATTTTTTTGCGTTGGGTTTGCATTTCTTTTTCTTTAATGGCATGCAGCTTGGCTTTTAAAGCATGAATCGTAGGCGCAAATTTTCGTCCTTTCGCCCAAGTCATGAACTCTTCTAAAATTTCATCAATAATCGCCTCTGCCGCTGGAATCTGACTTCTTCTGTTTTCTAAAGTTTCATCTGTCATTTGCGACAAATGATCCATGTGAACCAAGGTCACTTCTTCTAAATCCTGAACATTTTCATGAACATTTTTCGGAATGGACAAATCTAAAATCAGTAATGGTTTTTTCAAGTTCAAAATAGCTTTATCTACTGTTGGATTTTGTGCCCCGGTGGCCACAACCAATACATCTGCATTTTGAATTTCTACCTGCAAATCAGCATAATCTTTAACTACCACATCCAATTTTTTGGCTAATTTCTCCGCTTTATCTTTGGTTCTGTTAATTAAGGTAATTTGACTGTGTTTGGTGTGTTTTACTAAATTTTCACAAGTATTTCGCCCAATTTTACCAGTTCCGAACAACAAGATATTTTTCTCTGAAATATTGGGAACGGTTTTAAAAATATATTGAACCGAAGCAAAAGATACCGAAGTAGCGCCTGAAGAAATTTCGGTTTCGTTTTTTACTCGTTTACTCGCTTGAATAACCGAATTTACCAAACGCTCTAAGTAAGCGTTGGCCAGATTCTGTTCTTTAGAAAGCACAAAAGCGTTCTTTATTTGAGAGATGATTTCAAAATCTCCCAATATTTGGCTGTCTAAGCCCGTTCCTACACGAAACAAATGAGTGATTGCTTCTCTACTTTTATGCACATACGCTACCTTTTGAAAATCTTCAACCGTACCTTGACTATTCTCGCAAAGTAGTTTGATTAATTGAAATGGGTGTTGCGCAAAACCATAAATTTCGGTACGGTTACAAGTAGAAGTCACAATAAGACTTTCTATTCCTTCTGCTTTCGCTTGGATGAGTAAATTCGCTTTGGCTGTATCGTCAAGACTAAATTTACCTCTCATTTCTGCATCGGCCTTAAGATAACTAAGTCCAATAGCATAGAATGAAGTTGATTTTACGGGTATATTTTGAGTCATTTAAATCTATCGAATTATAACATAACAAAATTAAATTGATTATCATTATAAAAGTAACGCTATAAGGGCAATTTGTGTCGCTGAAGGTTATTTAGGATTTAAAGTGTGCTTTTAGCGATATTTGTTCTATTTTTGTAGTAAAACAAACTCTTTTGAATTTACCAATATAGAATCATTCTAAATAAATGATTGCGTTTATTTTAAATTTGAAGCTCAGTTGGATTAAAAAAATAACGCTATGAGTGCTGTAGAAGAAATAAAAATTGATGACGAATTTATTTTGCTTCGCTTTCAAAATGATGCTGATGAAGCTATGAAATTTGAACGTCAGGTAAAAACCGGACTGATTCAGTTTCATTTTGGATTAAAAGGAAAAGCAAAATTTATTTTTAACAATGGTAATTATACTTTGGATTTAAATGAGGAAAAATCCTTGCTTTTTTACAATCCCGATAAAGAATTACCGCTACATTTGGAAGTGGCACCGAAGACTTGGGTGATTTCTATTTTAGTTTCGATTAAAAAATTTCACGGATTATTTACCTCCGAAGCAGATCATATTCCGTTTTTGAGTGAACAAAATAAGGATCGAAAATATTATGGTGAAGAAAACATAACACCTTCTATGGCGATTGTTTTAAATCAGATGTTTCATTATCACTTGAATCCCTCAATAAAAAATTTGTATTACAAAGGGAAAGGATATGAATTATTAAGTCTTTTCTTTAATAAAAATGAAGACCCAAATGCAGAACAATGTCCGTTTTTAATTGATGAAGAAAATGTTCAGAAAATCAAGAAGGCTAAAGACATCATTATTGCCAATATGGCCGAGCCTCCAGGTTTAGAGGAACTTGCCAATAAGGTGGGATTAAATTTGAAAAAATTAAAAGTTGGCTTTAAGCAAATTTACGGGGATACGGTGTATGGCTTTTTATTTGACTACAAAATGGAACATGCCCGAAACTTATTAGATTCTGGTTCGTTTAATGTTAATGAAGTCGGACTAAGAATTGGATACAGCACTTCCAGCCATTTTATAGCTGCTTTTAAGAAAAAGTTTGGCACTACACCTAAGAAATATTTATTAGAAAAGAGCTTATAAAAAGAGAGAACCGATTGGTTCTCTCTTTTTTATGTTTTAGACTTACTATTCTTTAGTTGTAGTAATGGGCAATTACTTGAATTTCATCGTTGCCACCTCCGATATATGCTTTTACTGCACCTGTCCCTCCTGCAGTATTAACAGCGATTTGAGCTTTAAACATAGGTCTATATGTCCCTGGCTTGAGTTTTACATAATCTGTCCCATTATTATAAAAGAATTTATACGCCCCTAAATTACCATCTTTATTGTTATAGAATTGTCCGCTAAGGCCTAGAGCCTGGCCTATTAGCAACCCTACACCATCTGCATCTGTAGTCACTAACTTAGGGTAAGGTCCATCTGCAACAGGTCCACTTTCTTGAATTAAATACATAAAAGTCTGAAAAATTCTTTCTGCACCATCATCTATTATACTAGAATTATTTTTTTGAATCTTCCATGATAAATTATAATTAATTTCTACGATTGCTTTCTTTGAAAGCGTAAAGTTTGAAAGACCTGGCCCAATATTATCAGGGTAACCTGCAATTTGATAACCTGTTCCCGTTCCTGTCTGTGTTATTACATTAGAATCATCTCCGCCTGAATCTTCAGCATCATCCAAATAATTATAGACATCCATTATTACTTCTATATTATTTGTTCTTTCTCCCAGCACCAAATCACCAGCAGCATTAACAAATACCCTTGAATTACTATTCCCTCCAAGATTTTTTACATTATTAGGATTGTTTAATCCTTCTACCCTAATATTAGATGTTGTTCCTGCTACATGCAATTGTTCGACCGGACTATTAGTACCAATTCCCACTTGTGCGAAAAAATTCGCAAATGAAAACAACAATACTGTACATATAATTCTCTTCATAATGCTTTAATTGAAAATTCTAATTTTTAAATAATCTTGAGCGGTTCCAAATCCAACACTGGTAAACTTACTTGAACCATCCATTACAAGTCCAAAAAAAACTAAACTATGATTTCCAGCTGGTATTTCTGAATATCCAGCTCCATTCATATATGGAGTGCCAAGGATTCCTTGTATTGTAGATCCGTAACTTTGCCCCACAAATCCATACTTTTTACCCAATTCAGTTGCATCCAAACCATTACTATCTAAATCTATACAAAAATAAATTTGAATACTTCTTGCTGACTCATCATTAAAAAACCAATCTTTCATAGGTGGCAATGGCAAAGACAGATCTTCATCAGATAAGACCGCAGTAATACCATACTTAACCTCAATCATCGAACTTTGAGGTGCATTAAATGGTATTGAAATTATTTGCCCTGATTTAACTGTTTCAGTCGATAAATTATTTATTATGGTTCCAACTCCTATCACACCATCTGGAATAAATGCTGGAGTTGTACTGTCGTTTAAAGTAATCAAAAAATTTAAAGGGGCTAAATCTCCCGAATTTGAACCGTCAAACCCAGGAGGTGACAAGGTCAATTCTCCGTCTTTATCTACAAATACTGGAGTCAATGAACTGCCTCCTTTATTGTACGTTGAGCTATTAACTGAATTTAATTTTTCAATTCTAATTGTTGAATTTGAACCTTCTATATGTAATTCTTTTTGCGGATTTGCTGTTCCAATTCCGACCTTCTCTGTTTGTGCAAATAAACAACAGTTCACAAACAACATTACTAATGTCTTTTTCATATTATCAATATAATTTCATGAATAGTGAATCTGTTCCTACCGCAAAATTTACAAGAGTTGTGATATTTGTGTCTCCGGTTGTTACCTCTCCATACAATCTTATGGTGTGTGAACCAGCTGTTAGTCTAACATAAGTACTACAACCGTTGTACATGACCCCTTCAGCACAATTAATAACAGGTAAACCCGCCGTATTATTGTTAAAATAGCATTTCGATGATTGTCCGTAACGTCTTGCTGAAGGCGTAGTGCTTAAATCTGCATCAACAGTATAGAAAGTATCTATTTTTCTACCATACGCATCTTTAATTTTAATCCCTGCCGCAGATAAAACTTCAAAACTTACACTATACTTTATTTCCAAAGTAGCATCTCTTGTGACATTTATGGTATATGGCAAAATAATTGTTCTTCTTACCCCATTATTAGGTAAAGACAAACTTGTTGGTACTGATACTGAAGTTGAAATTAAAGGCGTAGATATAGTCAATACATCACCTCCATCACTGTTTTGAAAATTACCTGATTTTAAAGTAAAATCACCATTACTATCTACAAACAAAGGAAATGTTTTATTCACTCCTCCCCCATTAAAATTATTATTAGGTGAGTTCAAGCCATCAACACGAATGGTTCCTGTAGAACTGGCCAAATGCAGTGCTTGTTGTGGATTTTCGGTGTTTATGCCTACTCCGCTTACTTGAGAAAAAGCATGAAAGCATACTAAACACGTAAAAAAAAAGTATTTTTTTACCATGAGTTATTTTTTTGGAAATTAACATTCAATGATAATAATAATTAACTACATGGTTTTCAAAATATTAAACTAATCGTTAAAAGCATCAAAATCATCGATGAACTTAATTTTATCCTAACAATTATTGGTTATTTTTTTATTCGTTTTTTCAATTTTAGAATAATGGTTTGATTAATCTAATAATTTGTATTTTTATCAAAATTATTAAAGGAATGAAAGGAGTTTTACTTGTCAATCTTGGTTCGCCAGAAAGCCCTGAACCAAAAGATGTTAAGCCGTATTTAGATGAGTTTTTAATGGATAAATATGTGATTGATGTCCCGTATTTATTAAGAGCTTTTTTGGTTAGAGGTATTATTTTAAGGAAAAGACCCGAAGAATCGGCTCATGCTTATGCTAAAATTTGGACTAAAGAAGGTTCTCCTCTAGTGGTTATTTCTAAAAAAGTACATCAAAAAGTACAAGATCGGGTTCAAATTCCTGTTGCTTTGGCCATGCGTTATGGTTCTATGACTATTTTAAAAGGGCTACAAGAATTACATGACAAAGGGGTCACCGAAGTACTATTGCTACCCATGTATCCCCAGTATGCCATGGCATCTACCAAAACCATTATTGTTCTGGCGGAAGAGTTACGCAAAAAGCATTTCCCTGAAATGAAATTTACCGTAATCAATTCGTTTTACAACAAAAAAGACTACATCCAAAATTTGGCCGATTCTATTAAAAATCATTTAAAAGGATTTGATTACGACCATCTGTTGTTTTCGTATCACGGAATCCCTGAACGACATATTCGCAAAACCGATGTGACTAAATCACATTGTAAAATGAACGACTCTTGCTGTGTTACTCCATCACCTGCGCATGAATTTTGTTATCGTCATCAGTGTCATGAGACCACTCGACAAGTAGTTGAATTATTAGGGATTCCTAAAGAAAAATACAGTCAGACCTATCAATCTCGTTTGGCAGGTGACAAATGGCTAGACCCTTATACCGACGTTGAAATCAACAAAATGCCTTCCAAAGGAATTAAAAATTTAGCTGTGGTAACTCCTGCTTTCGTAGCTGATTGCTTGGAAACATTGGAAGAAATTGGCATGCGTGCCGATGAAGATTTTAAAGCGCATGGTGGCGAAAACTTTAAAGCCATTCCGTGTTTGAATGAAGACGAAGCTTGGATGAATACTATTGCCAATTGGATAAAAGAGTGGTCAAACAACAATTAAATGGAAATCTATAACTATCTAAAATCGCTTCACTTAATATTTGTTATCACTTGGTTTGCCGGTTTGTTTTATATCGTAAGGCTTTTTGTGTACCACGCCGAAGCCAAACAAAAACCCGAACCCGAGCAAAGTATTTTGATCGCACAATACCAAATCATGCAATACCGTCTTTGGTATATCATTACTTGGCCAAGCGCCATTTTAGCTAGTTTTTTTGCCTTTTGGATGTTACTCTTTACTGAAATAGGTCAAGTATGGCTCACCCAACCCTGGATGCATGTCAAATTAGGATTCGTATTTTTATTGTATTGGTATCACTTAAAATGCCATCAAATCTTTTTGCAATTGCAAAAAAAAGAAGTCAAACATACCTCAGGTTTTTTCCGCCTCTGGAATGAAGGAGCAACCATCATTTTATTTGCGGTGGTGTTTTTAGTGATTCTTAAAAATGCCGTCAACTGGATTTATGGTGTGATTGGAATTGTACTTTTTTCTGTACTTTTAATGTTGGGATATAAATTCTACAAACGAATTAGAGAACATCAATCATAAATGAATACCCTTTTTACGATTAAAAATTGGTCCTTACGTGTAAGAATTTTTCTTGCCATGATTCTTGTGACTATTATTTCGTCGGTATTAATTGCATTGGTTTCTATATTACATTTTCAATTTGAAAGTCAAGAATACCATCAGGAAAGACTTTTAAGAAAAGAAGAACAAATAAAACAGCATATTGAATATGTGATGGAGACTACTCCGCACCCACTAATCACTGCTAATTTAACCTCTATATTCGAAGGTAGAATATTCGAAATTGCCGATATTCATAATATTGAAATCGACATTTATGATCTAAACGGTCGTTTAATCATAAACTCGAGAGCTCCTTTAATCAGAGGACAAATTTCGCCATTAATTTCTGAAAACGTTATTCATCAACTAAAAGTAGCCCCCACTGGTCGGTATGTTAGTCAGGGAGAAGCAAAAGGGGATACTTACCAGTTTTCTTTTAGTTATCTTATCGATCACATCGAAAACAAACCCATCGGAATTATTCGATTACCTTATAAACAAGACGATACTTATTACAAAAAAGAAATCGAAAACTTTTTAACCATCTTCGGGCTAGTATACTTAGGAATGATAATCATATCGGTTTGGATAGCCTTTTATTTGTCTAGGTACATTACCAAATCGTTGGAAACCATTTCTAAAAGATTAACCGAAACGAGTTTAACTCAAAAAAACGAAAAAATTCATTTGGTAACTAATAGCGGGGAGATTGATCGATTGATTTCTGCCTATAACCACATGATTGACGAGCTGGAAGAAAGCGCCAACAAATTAGCACAAGGGGAACGCGAAGGCGCATGGCGCGAAATGGCCAAACAGGTAGCCCACGAAATTAAAAACCCGTTAACTCCTATGCGATTAACAGTGCAGAGTTTTGAAATGCGATTCAATCCGGAGGATCCAAATTCCAAACAAAAAGTAAAGGATTTTTCTAAAACACTAATTCAGCAAATTGACACGATGAGTGCTGTAGCCTCCGCTTTCTCTAACTTTGCTTCAATGCCCGCCCAACAAAATGAAACTTTGAATGTCGTTGATGTCATTAATTTGGCATTAGATATCTTTAATGAAGATTTTATCACTTTTGAAGCCGAATCGGACGAGATAATTACTAAAATTGATCGCACACAACTGATTCGAATTATTACCAATCTAGTCAAAAATGCCATTCAAGCCATCCCAGAAGAACAAGAACTAAAAAGCGTAAAAGTTATCGTTTCCAAATCTAACAACAATGCAATTATCAAAGTAATAGACAATGGAAACGGTATTGCTAAAGCAGATTTTAACCGCATTTTTGAACCAAAATTCACGACCAAAACTAGCGGAATGGGCTTAGGACTTGCCATCATTAAAAATATTATCGAAAATTATAACGGAAGCATCACTTTTAAATCTGAATTGGGAAATGGAACTACTTTTAAAGTTAAATTACCCATCATAAATCAATAATCATGGAAACAAAAAACATTATAGTTGAACACGAAAAAGCAACAGCAACTATTACCATCAACAGACCAGATAAACTAAACGCTTTAAATAAAGCCACTATTGAAGAGCTGCATTTTTGGTTGAAAAAATTAGACGAAAACGAAAATGTAAAAACAGTAATCATAACCGGTAGTGGTGAAAAAGCTTTTGTGGCTGGCGCCGATATTTCAGAATTTGCACATTTTTCCGACAAAGAAGGTGCCCTTTTGGCCGCTAAAGGACAAGATTTACTGTTCAACTTTGTTGAAAACATGAAAACTCCAGTCATTGCAGCTGTAAACGGATTTGCCTTAGGAGGCGGATTAGAATTAGCCATGTCTTGTCATTTCAGAATTGCTTCCGATAACGCCAAAATGGGCTTACCTGAAACTTCTTTAGGTGTTATTCCGGGTTACGGTGGTACACAACGTCTGGCTCAACTAATAGGAAAAGGCCGCGCTATGGAAATGATTATGACCGCCGGCATGATTGATGCCCAAACGGCCAAAGAATTTGGCTTGGTCAACCATGTAGTACCACAAGCCGATTTATTCGCTACTTATATGACCATCGCCGATAAAATTCAGCGTAATTCACCTGTTGCTATCTCTAAAGCTATTGAGGCTGTGAATGCTAATTACAAAGATGGTGTAAACGGATTTGAAGTTGAAATTAAAAAATTCGGCGAGTGTTTTGCTACTGCCGATTTTAGAGAAGGAACTACCGCTTTTTTAGAAAAAAGACGACCTGAATTTGTTGGGAAATAATACAACTTTATAACATAATCACAGTTTCTAAATATTCTTGAAACTGTGATTATTTTTATTATGAAACAAATTCTTCTCTTCTTCTTTTTTACAACTTTATCTTTTTCTCAAGTTTCATTTGAAAAAGTAAACCTAAAAACACGAAAATTAATCCAAAACTATAAGGAAAAAGAGGATTTACCTGGCGTTTCGGTTTCTATTTCATACAATGATTCTCTTGTGTTTTCTGAAGGATTTGGATATGCCGATTTAGAAAACAAGATTCCTGTAATTCCGTCAAAAACTACGTTCGATATTGGAAGTGTGACCAAGACAATAACCATTTCTTCTTTAGCCCGCTTGGCCGAAATGGATTCTATCGATTTTAAAAAAAGTGTTTACCACTATCTTCCCGAATTGCCTCAAAAAGGTTATGATTTTACTGTAAGTCAGCTTGGCGGACATTTAGCTGGATTAAAAAGAGAATCTAATGCTGAAGATTGGGATATCGATAGAAAAATCACCAAAGCCAATTTTTTCGAAATTTATAAACGTGATGCACAAGTTTGCAAACCCCAGTCCCAATACATTTACAGTAATTTAAGCTATAAAATTTTAGGGTTGATTTTAGAAAAAAAATCGGGCTTAGAAATTGGAAAAGCGAATGAAAAATTAGTTTTTGAAGTGCTTAAAATGAACAACACCAAAAAAGATTCACTTGGAATTCAAGATGATAATATGGCAAAATTTTACGACTTTGAACGTAAAAATTACAAACCTTTTTCTGGTATAAGTTGTGCATTTACTTATGCTGAAGGCTGTTATTTGTCAACCACTGAAGATTTAATAAAATTGGGCAATGCATTACTTTTTCCAAACAGATTATTAAAAAAAGAAACATTAATCCGATTAGTTAAACCACAAAAAACACTTGATGGTAAAACGACAAATTATGGCATCGGGTTAATGTCGCAAAAAGATAAAAACGGAAATTATTTTTACGGTCATTCAGGAAATTGGGTAGGATCACGAACATTTATGTATGTTTATCCCAATTCCAAATTGGTAATTACTGTAATGGCTAATAGGATGATGCATACTCGACATTATAATCATATTGACATCATTCCTGATGTTGCTAAAAATTATATCGATTATGTTTCAAATTTAAAATAAGAAAGAGCACCGATTGGTGCTCTTTCTTATTTTTCTCCTTCCCACTCGGCATAGAACTGACCTAAGAAAATTTCCATAAAACGATGGCGCTCTTCGGCAATTTTTCGCCCCGTTGGAGTATTCATTTTGTCTTTTAATAATAATAGCTTTTCATAAAAGTGATTCAACGTAGGCGATTCGTTGTTTTTATATTCCTCCTTATTCATCCCTAATTGGGGTTGTATCGCTGGATTATAAAGTGCACGATTCTTGAATCCCCCATAATTAAATGTCCGTGCAATTCCTATTGCCCCTAAAGCATCCAAACGATCTGCATCCTGAACAATTTCCAATTCCTTAGAACTAAATTTCTTTTCGAAGTTTCCGCCCTTAAAGGAAATGTTTTCGATAATATTCACCACATGCTGTATTGTCTGTTCGGAAACCTTTTGTGTTTCCAAAAATTCTCGCGCTACTTTAGGTCCTACGGTTTCATCGCCGTCGTGAAATTTACTGTCGGCAATATCGTGCAGTAAAGCCCCTAATTTAACAATAGAGAGATCACAATCTTCCTCTTGTGCAATCAAAACGGCATTTTTGTACACGCGTTCTATATGAAACCAGTCGTGCCCACCTTCAGCGTTGTTCAGTTTTTCTTTTACAAAAAGAATGGCATTGTCAATCAAACTCATATTAAACTACGATAGATGGTTGTACCCATTTGAACAATTTTTCTTCAGCTGGAACCACCAATCGCTCGGCAATTTTAGTCATTCGGGTAGGTAATTTCATTAAGTAATCACGAGCTTTCTCGGCTTCATCGGTTAAATTAGCGATTTTATCAATTTCCCAACGGTCAATTAATTTTTGCATGATTTCCACGTAATCTAAAGCGGTATAGACTCCGATTCGCTGTGCGGATTCTGAAAATTTTTCAAAAGCCGTTCCAATAGCTTCTCCCGATTCACGAATTAAATGGGCAGGCATGGTAATTTTTTGCTTCATCATGTATTGAAAAGCCAACATCATTTCGTTTGGGTCTACTTTGAAAATTCGATCCACAAATTCGGAGTACGCATGATGGTGACGCATTTCATCTCCGGCAATTAATCGGCAAATTTTAGATAGTTTATGATCCCCAAATTTCTTAGCAATTTGTGCCACGCGATTGTGCGAAACATAGGTTGCTAATTCCTGAAAACTGGTAAAGACAAAGTTTTTATACGGGTCTCTATCAGTTCCTGGATCGAAACCATCGTTGATTAAATGTTGGGTGGTAATTTCTACTTCACGCATGTTAACACGTCCTGATAAATACAAATACTTGTTTAACAAATCACCGTGACGGTTTTCTTCACCGGTCCATTGACGCAACCATTTGGCCCAACCGTTATCACCGCCTTCTCCTTTTTGAGAAACACCTTCTACATCCATCAACCATGATTCGTAGGTTGGTAAAGCTTCCTCTGTAATGGTATCGCCCACTAACACTACCCAAAAATCATACGGCAATTCTTTGGCAATTTCGCGTAGTTCGGTTACTTCCTCTAAAAACGTTTCTTTTTCAGAATTGGGTAATAAGTCACTTGGTTGCCATATTTTTTCAACAGGCATCAAATAGGTATCAACAAAAGAGTCGATATTTTTTTCTAAAAATTGCATCACTTCGCGACGCACATTTTGTATTGACATTTTATTTTGAATTGTAGAAGTTCGTTTATGAAAAACCTCTGATTATATTTTAATAGCTTGCGTTACCGCTGTTTCAGTTTTAGCAAAAATTTCTTCAAATGAATAGTCAGAAACTTTTAAAGGTTCGTGAATAATAAATTCTAATTTATTACCCAATCCCATAGGAAAACTGCCAAATTTAACCATTTTCCACGAATTGTTTATCGTTATAGGGACTATGTAGGCCGATGGTGCTTTTTTACACAGCATTTTTAATCCGTTTTCGGAAAATTTCTTTGGTGCTCCCGTTTTACTTCTTGTTCCTTCGGGAAAAATTACTGCCGAACGTTTGTTTTTTTCAATATAAGTACCCAAGCCCATGATGGCAGGAATGGCTTGTTTTGGATCTTTTCTGTCGATTAAAACCGAACCCCCGTGTCTTAAATTATAAGATACGCTGGGTATGCCCTTTCCTAATTCTTTTTTACTAACAAATTTGGCATGAAAACGTCGCAAGTACCAAATGATCGCTACGATATCATACAAACTTTGATGATTGGCTACAAAAATGATGGGTGCATTTGCTGGAATTATCTCTTTATTTTTAAAAGTATACCGTGTGCCTAAAAGATTGGTACATCGCACCAAACAAAAATTCAAATAATCGACACTTTTTTTATGCGCCTGGTAACCAAAAACATGCAAACAAATCCACTGTATGGGATGAAAAATCAGCAAACAGCATAAAAACAACACATAATAAATTACAGAAATAGGGTACGAAATAATTTTTTCCATAAAGTAAAAACCAACATTTTAAAAAAATAAAAACCACGCCGAAACGTGGTTTACTTTACTAACTTTTTAATTAGCAAAACTCGTTATAAGCGTCTTTTAAATTTTCTGCGATAATTTCTGCCGGACGACCTTCAATATGATGACGTTCTAAAACGTGAACCAATTCACCGTCTTTAAACAAGGCAATACTTGGTGATGAAGGAGGGAATGGAAACATGTGCTGACGTGCCGCATCTACTGCTTCTTTATCGACTCCTGCAAAAACTGTCACTAAATGGGCTGGTTTTTTGGCATTGTCTAAACTCATTTTAGCTCCTGGACGTGCATTTCTTGCCGCACAACCACAAACTGAATTTACCACCACTAACGTAGTTCCTTTTTGAGCTAAAGCACTTTCTACGGCTTCGGCACTATATAAATCTTGAAAACCAGCTTCCGATAACTCAGCACGCATTGGTTTTACCATTTCTTCTGGATACATAATCTTTAAGTTAAAATGTTAACGAGCACAAAGGTACAAACTTGCGTGGTTAACTTAAAGTATGTTTTGGTTTTTTTAACGATTTACTCTTTGGGGGGATTTAATTTAAAATCATCAATCTGAAGTTTTTTAATCAAGTCAAACATTGGACAGCGTTTGCAGCGTTTGCTTTCTTTCTTCTTGTATTTCTCACAACATTGTTCCTTACAATCTTTTGCGATTTTAAGTTGCTTTTGTAACACTTTGTCGTGTTTGTCTTTTTTTTTATGTTTCTCTTTTTTACTCAAAACATAAGGCAATAGATTAGTTTTTTCCTGCTGCTGAACTTTTTATCTTCAGTTGTTGTATGTCCCGATCAAACAAATACAATCCTCCTTTGTCATCACCTATAAGGTTAATTTTATCTAAGATATTTTTGGCTTGTGCTTCTTCTTCAATTTGTTCGGCAACATACCATTGTAGAAAATTATGAGTGGCATAATCTTTTTCTTGCAAAGCGATGTGTACCAGTTCATTGATAGAATTGGACACAAATAATTCGTGTTTGTACAACTCTTCAAACATTTCTTTAAAGTCGCCAAATTGTGTTTTGGGGGCTTTGAGTTCGGTTACTGTGGCATGCCCTCCTCTTTCATTGAGGTACTTAATCAATTTAAGCATGTGTGTTCTTTCTTCGTCAGACTGTTGGTACATGAAACTGGCAATCCCTTCAAAACCCTTAGTTTCTGCCCAACAAGCCATTGATAAATAAATTTGGGAAGATTCGGCCTCAATTCGAACCTGACTGTTTAAAGCTGCTTCAATATTTTTAAACAACATAACTTTACTTTTTTCATAAAGTTACAAAATTTTTATTGCATTTCTTTTTCAAATTGTTCCAGAAATAAACCAATATGATACCCATCTATCAAGCCGTGATGCACATGAATAGACATTGGCATAGACTTGATCCCGTTATCTTGGGTTAATTTGCCGAATGAAATTTTAGGGCAACTGTCTGGAAACGAAAAGCCTCTAGCATGAGATAATGAGGTAAAATCTACCCAAGGTAACGCTGAGAAATGGATCAAATTTGTTTCTACAAATGTTCGGGTAAACAGACCCGGTGTGTTTTGTATTCGAATCACTTCTGCTTCTACATTTTGATTGAATTTTTGTATATCTTGATTAAATTCAATAAGAGAAAAACCAAATGTTTTATCGGTTCGCATCACGGTAGAAGAGACATCAATCCGGTCATGAACAAAGAGTTCTTTATCGATAATTCGATACCTGAAATTTTCAATAGCATTGACCGCAACCAATGTTTTGTGCAGATAATAGGTAAAAAAAGGAATTTGTAACGCTTTAGCTTTTTCGTATGCTTTTGTACAATCAACTTTAACGGTCACGCCATAAAAAGGTTCTTCCATTGACGAAAAAAATTCGAAATGCTCCTTTCTGTTCCAGGTAGTGATGTCTAGTTTTTGCTTCATTAGACCAAAGATAATACTTCTGTAATATTTTCGATGGCTTTAAAATTGTTATGCTGTACTTCAAAATCGATTTTTTCATATTCCCAAGTAGTGTGATAGGGAATGTGTACTCCAAATCCACCAATATTTAAAACCGGTAAGACATCCGATTTTAAGGAATTGCCAATCATCATGAAATCCTGGGGCTGAATGTCTAAACGTCCTAACATTTTTTGATAATCTAAATCGGTTTTGTCACTCATGACTTCAATATGGTGAAAATAATGCCCCAAACCCGAATCGTGCAATTTGCGGTGTTGGTCTTTTAAATCACCTTTGGTGGCCACAATAAGTTTGTATCTGTTTTTTAGTTGTTCTAACACATTTTCAACCTCGGGTAATAATTCAACCGGTTTTTCTAATAGTTCTTTTCCTATTTGAAGAACTTTTTCGATAGCGCTACCGGAAATTTGTTGATTGGTTAACGCCAAAGCCGATTCTATCATAGACAAGGTAAAGGCTTTTATTCCGAAACCATAAACCGGTAAATTTTTGATTTGATGATTTAAAATCAAACTCAATATTTCCTGATGCGACGCATAATTTTCAAACAAAGCACAAAACTTGGCTTGAGCTTCGTCAAAATAAGGTTCGTTGTGCCAAAGGGTGTCATCGGCATCAAAAGCGATTACTTTTGGGTTCATTAGTCGTTAAAACTGTAAAATGAATATGTATTTACATTTGTATATCCTGCAAAATACAAACTTTTCCCTCTTTTAAATATTGTTTTGTATTGTACATTTTTATGGTCTTCTACAAAATTCCTCAACTTATCAAACGCTAATTTTTTAGCATCACCAGAAACATGATTAAAATTTTGATCAAGTATGGTATTAATGTACACTACTTTTCTATCGTGATAAGAATTTAAGTTATTTGTCGAATAATTAGACGTTAATGCCGCTCCAATTAAAGCCCCAGTAATACCTCCTAACATCGCACCATAAATCATGGCATTGTTATTTTCAAGCATTGACACAGAACCAATGGTTAGATTATAATTTTCATTGTTCATGTAACAAGACAAAGAAGGGTTCAGGTTATATATTTTGCGCAAAAACTGATTTGATTTATCTAAAATTCTAACATTTTTTACATTTTTATTTTCTTGAACAATTTCTGAGTTTTTAAATGAAATTTCTGAATCAGAATTTGCGGTAAAAGACTTTATAGTTTTGTTATCAAAATTTTTTATGGCAATCGTCATATTATCAGAATTTAAACGCATCTGGATAATGTTTTTTTCTAAGACGAACGAATTGGAATCATTTGTTACATCAATCTTTTCAACAATTTCAGGTTGTCCGATAATTTTATGTTCAAAAGAAAAATCTTTTAAATTGATGGAAATAAATTGCGTGTGTGTGTTGTTGTTATCGATGGTGATAATAAACTGATCTCCATAATTATAACATTTTCTTTTATTAGCAGTAAAGACTAAAGAAGCTGGACTGTCATTGGAAATATTTTGTAACGAATAAGGATTTTCCATTACGGTTGTTTCAGAAAAGACACTCGCCAATGAGGCTTCTTTATCGAAATTATTATAAAATATTTTAGAAGATAGGTCGACTACTTTTTTGCTAAAATTTCCGTCATTAAAAACATAAAAATTTAATATGCTTGAACTTTTACCAACTGTAATTAAATAAAACAAACCATTAATAGATAGTTTTTTTATAATCTTTTCCTTATTTAATTGAACGTCATAGGTTTTATCTTCAACGGTTTTATTTTTAAAATCAAAAGCCTTAGATACATAAGTTTTACCATTTGTCCAATACGTATAATATTTTCCGTCAGAAAGACTGTAGCCCAAAACCTCATTAAACTTTTTATCAACTTGTTTGGTTGATAATGAATCTATTATTTCAAAATTTTCATCAAATCGTAAACTTGAAATTTGGTTGTCGGAGCTAAAAAACAAGGAAAGTTGTTTTTTATCTTCTTCAATAATTTGAAATACTTCCGATTTTTTGGGTACTGTATAACTAACACTTTTCACTAAATCTTGTGCTGCTATTTTTGTAAACACAAGGCTTAAAACCGTTATTGCAATTATTTTTTTCATTTGGTCATTTTATTATTACGCAATTGTCGCTCCGTTTTCTACGCCTTCTTTTTCTGGAGAAACAAAAACCAGTTTCCCTTCAGCGTTATTCGTTAGCAGCAACATTCCTTGGCTTTCCACTCCGCGAAGTGCTCTTGGGGCAAGGTTTACTAAAACGGTAACTCTTTTCCCGATTACTTCTTCTGGTGTAAAATGTTCGGCAATTCCGGAAACAATGGTACGCACATCAATTCCTGTATCTACTTTTAAAACCAATAATTTATCTGCCTTTGGCATTTTTTCCGCTTCGATAATGGTTCCAACACGTAAATCAATTTTTGAGAAATCGTCGAAAGTTGCAGTTTCTTTTTGAGGCATAATGGTATTGTTTGTGGCTACTACGTTTGCTTTTTTAGTAGCTTCGAGTTTGTCAATTTGTTTTTGTATTTCGGCATCTTCAATTTGAGCGAAAAGGATTTCGGCTTCACCTATTTTATGACCCGCTGGTAATAAATTAGAAGATTCAGCCACTTTATTCCAGTTTAATTCGTCTAACTTTAAGATGTTTGCCAATTTATTAGCAGTGAAAGGTAAGAACGGTTCTGCCAAAACGCGCAAAGCAGCAGCAATTTGCAAAGCTACATACATTTGTGTTTTCACTCTTTCCGGATCGTTTTTTACCATTTTCCAAGGCTCTTCATCCGCTAAATATTTGTTACCCAAACGAGCTACATTCATCATTTCGCCTAATGCTTCTCTAAAACGGTAACGTTCTATTGAAGAAGCAATCACAGCTGGATAGGCTTTTAATTCGGTTAAAGTAGCGTTGTCAACATCATTGAATTCGTTTGGCGTTGGCACAATTCCGTCGTAATATTTATTAGTCAATACCACCACACGGTTGATAAAGTTACCGAAGATAGCTGCTAATTCATTATTGTTTCTCGCCTGAAAATCTTTCCAGGTAAAATCATTGTCTTTAGTTTCAGGAGCATTAGCGGTTAACGCATAACGAAGTGCATCCTGTTTTTGAGGAAAATCGATTAAATATTCATGTAACCAAACCGCCCAATTTTTTGAAGTTGATAATTTATTGCCTTCTAAATTCAAGAATTCGTTTGCTGGAACGTTATCAGGTAAGATATAGCTTCCTTCAGCTTTTAACATGGCAGGGAAAATTACACAATGAAATACGATATTATCCTTTCCAATAAAGTGAACCAATTTCGTGTCTTCCGATTTCCAATACGGTTCCCAGTCTTTTCCTTCACGGGCTGCCCACTCTTTGGTAGAGGAAATATAACCAATTGGTGCATCAAACCACACATATAGTTTTTTGCCTTCGGCACCTTCTACTGGAACATCAATTCCCCAATCCAAATCACGAGTTACCGCACGAGGCTCTAATCCACCATCAATCCACGATTTTACTTGTCCGTATACATTGGGTTTCCAGTCTTTTTTATGTCCTTCTACAATCCATTGTTGTAGGAAGTCAGAATATTCATTTAATGGTAAAAACCAGTGTTTGGTTGATTTTAAAACAGGAGTGGCTCCGGTAATGGTTGATTTCGGATTGATTAAATCGGTTGCGTTTAAAGTCGAACCACATTTTTCGCATTGGTCGCCATACGCTTCCGGATTGTCACATTTGGGACAAGTTCCGGTTACGAAACGGTCGGCCAAAAACTGATCGGCTTTTTCGTCGTACAATTGATCGGTAGTTTCTTCGATGAATTTTCCATCATCGTATAATTTTCTAAAAAATTCAGAAGCGGTTTTATGATGAATATCCGCAGAAGTTCTGGAGTAATTATCAAACGAAATTCCGAAATCAACAAATGATTTTCTGATGATTCCGTCGTATTTATCAATTACTTCCTGAGGCGTAATCCCTTCTTTTTTGGCTTTCATGGAAATAGCCACACCGTGTTCGTCGCTTCCGCAGATGTAGGCTACGTCTTTTCCTTGCAAACGTAAAAAGCGGGCATAAATATCTCCTGGCACATAAACCCCAGCCAAATGTCCGATGTGAATCGGTCCGTTGGTATAAGGCAAAGCGGCTGTAATAGTATATCTCTTCGGATTGGTAATCATAACTATTCGTTTAAATCTAAATGAATTGGAACAAATTTTGAGTTGTTTTCAAAATCAGACTGCAAAAATAGTGGATTAGCCAGTAATTATCGAATATAATTCTTCCTTTTTACTATTTTTGAAAACACAAACTATAAAAATGGTTCGTTTTTTATTATTTATACTTTTTATTACCCATTTATCTTATTCACAAAAAAAGATGATTACACCTCCTTTGTTACAAAAAGGCGACACGGTGGCTATTGTGGCTACTGCTCGTAAAAACATTGATGATAACTTGAAACCCGCAATTGATTTACTAAAAAGTTGGGGGTTGGAAGTTAAAATAGGAAGCACCATTGGTTTGGACTTGAATCAATTGGCCGGAACCGACGAGCAGCGTGCCCAAGATTTTCAGGAACAATTGGACAATCCGAACATTAAAATGATTTGGTGTGTGCGTGGTGGTTACGGGACTGTGCGCATGATTGATATGCTGGATTTTACCCAATTCAAACAACATCCCAAATGGATTGTTGGGTTTAGTGATGTGACCGTTTTGCACAGTCATTTGAACACGATGGGCTACAAATCAATTCACGGAATCATGCCGGTAACAGTGGCAAAAGCTTCAAAACCAGCAAAAGAATCCATGCAAGTTGCACTTTTTGGACACGAAAGATTGGAGTATGATATTTTACCGCATCCTATGAACAAATTAGGTACAGCCAAAGGCGAATTGGTGGGTGGAAACTTATCGATTTTGTATAGTTTGTTTGGATCACCATCAGCAATTGATTGCAACGATAAAATTCTTTTCATAGAAGATTTAGACGAATACTTGTACCATATTGATCGTATGATGATGAACCTTAAACGAAACGGTTGTTTGGAAAGCATCAAAGGAATTTTAGTGGGAAGCATGACTAAAATGAAAGACAACGACATTCCTTGGGGAAAAGATGCCTTGCAAATTATCGAAGATGTGACTAAAAAATACAACATCCCCATTGTCTATAATTTCCCGGCGGGTCACATTCAGGATAATCGTGCTTTGGTTTTTGGTTCACAGATTGAATTGGATGTGAATGCTGAATGTACCAAAGTCTATTTCGAAAGATAATATTCTCAACTTGTCATTCCGACGAAAAACATTAAAAAATGGCCAATCATAACGATTTAGGAAAACAAGGAGAAACAATAGCTGTTGAGTATCTTCAAAAAAGCGGCTATGAAATTTTAGAGCAAAACTTTGTCTTCCAAAAGGCCGAAATCGATATCATTGCCCGAAAAGGAGACTGGTTGATTGTCGTAGAGGTAAAAACCAGATCCTCAATCGATTTTGGAAATCCAGAAGCGTTTGTCACTAAAAAGAAAATCAACCTCTTGGTAAAAGCCATAGATGAATATGTAAACCGAAGTGGATTGGATTTAGAAATTCGATTTGACATTATTTCCATTGTTAAAACCGAGAACAAATTTAACACAGAACATCTAGAAGATGCTTTTTATCACTTTTAAGAATTAAATTATTAATTTTTGTAACAAATTGTTTTATTTTTATCTTTGTATTAGATTTAAATCAAAACAATAATGAAAACAATTTCTTCTGTTGTAGAAAATTATATCAAGGCCAAGCCTTTTTTACTAAATGCCTTATCGCAGGGAATTATTAATTTAACCTCTTTGGCCAGAATCATGACCGAAGATTTGGAAATTGAATTGGGTAAAGATGTCAAGCAAGGCGCTGTTATTATGGCCCTAAAACGTCTTTCAGAAGATTTAGATTTTCAGGTGAATCATAAAGTAACTAAAGTATTGAAAGGAATTGGAGAAATTACTGTTCGTTCGTCTTTAACCGATTATACCTTTCAGATTTCGGACACTATTTTTTCAAAGCAAGCGGAATTAATTGCCGATATTAATGAGTTACCTGATGTTTTCTTTACCTCTTCTCGTGGGGTTCACGAAACCAACATCGTGTTGAGTGATAGTTTGAGTCATTTGGTAGACAAATACTTCAAGGGCGAAAAACTAACACAAAAATTAGAAAATTTATCTTCGGTAACGGTAAAATTACCCAAAGAAAACACCACCACTTCAGGAATCTATTATTTCATTTTCCAACGTTTGGCTTGGGAAGGAATTATCATTTATGAAGTGATTTCTACTTCAAATGAATTTACCGTGTTAGTCAGCGAAGATGTGGTTGACAAAGCTTTTAAGATTATTCGTGATTTGAAATTGACGAAGTAAAAAACATACCCTGACAGGATTTTGAATCCTGTCAAGGTTATATTTAAACCATCTCCATCAATTCTAACGCCTTCTTAATCGATTTTACATTTTCGAAAGTCAATAATAAACGGAGGCCATTTTTAGTCTCTTTTTCTTTCATTTTGCACAAATTGGAGTGTTGTTGTACAAATTGTAATACTTTGTGAAAACGAGCAGATTGGTAGTAATCGCTTTGTTGATCCCCTAGGAAATAACAAACCATTTTGCCTTGCTTCAAGATAATTCGCTCAATACCCAAATGTGTAGCAATCCATTTAATACGCAAGCTGTCTAATAAGGCTAAAGCCGATTTAGGTAATGAACCGAAACGGTCTTCCAAATCCCTTTGGTATTTTTGCAATCCTTCTTCGGTTTTAATAAGCGCCAAATCGTTGTACAAACTCAAACGTTCGGTCACACTATTGATGTAATCGTCAGGGAAGAGCAATTCGAAATCGCTGTCAATTTGTAATTCTTTGACATATTCTTTGGTTTCTGGCGTATTTTCATCCGGATATAAATCCTTGAATTCATTTTCTTTTAATTCTTCGATGGCTTCCTGCATGATTTTTTGATAGGTTTCAAATCCAATTTCGTTGATGAATCCACTTTGTTCCCCACCCAATAAATCTCCAGCACCACGAATTTCCAAATCTTTCATCGCAATGTTGAAACCACTACCCAACTCACTAAATTGTTCTAAAGCCTGAATACGTTTTCGAGCTTCTTCGGTCATGGCCGAATACGGCGGCGTAATAAAATAACAAAAGGCTTTTTTATTGCTTCGTCCCACACGACCACGCATTTGGTGCAAATCCGACAAACCGAAGTTATTGGCATTGTTAATGAAAATTGTATTGGCATTCGGTACATCCAAACCACTTTCGATAATAGTCGTAGCCACCAACACATCAAAATCACCTTCCATAAACGAAAGCATGACTTCTTCCAATTTTTTGCCATCCATTTGACCGTGACCAATTCCTACTTTCGCATTGGGAACCAATCGCTGGATCATTCCGGCAATTTCTTTGATATTTTCGATTCGATTGTTGATGAAAAATACTTGTCCACCGCGCTCTATTTCGTAGGAAACCGCATCGCGAATGACTTCTTCATTAAAACCTACGACATGCGTTTCAATTGGATATCTATTTGGAGGGGGTGTGGTAATCACCGATAAATCGCGAGCTGCCATCAAAGAAAACTGAAGTGTTCTTGGAATGGGTGTTGCTGTTAGTGTTAGCGTATCAACGTTTGTTGCAATGGTTTTTAGTTTGTCTTTGACATTCACCCCAAACTTTTGCTCTTCATCTACTACTAGCAATCCGAGGTTTTTAAAAATGACGTTTTTACTCACCAACTGGTGGGTTCCAATTAAAATATCCAATTTTCCAGATTCCAAATCCTTTAAAATTTCAGTTTTTTGCTTGGCCGTTCTAAATCGGTTGATGTAATTTACCGTTACCGGCATTCCTTTCAATCGTTCTTTAAACGTTCTATAATGTTGGTAGGCCAAAATAGTGGTGGGCACCAAAACGGCGACTTGTTTACTATTGTCTACGGCTTTAAAAGCCGCTCGAATGGCCACTTCTGTTTTTCCAAAACCTACGTCACCACAAACCAAACGATCCATGGGACGCTCGTTTTCCATGTCGGCTTTTACCTCTTGCGTCGCTTTTAATTGGTCGGGGGTATCTTCATAAATGAACGAACTTTCCAATTCGTGTTGCAAATAACTATCGGGTGCAAAAGCATACCCTTTGTCTAATCGACGTTTGGCATACAATTGTATTAGGTTGAATGCAATGTGTTTGACACGCGCTTTGGTCTTTTGTTTTAAGGCTTTCCAGGCACCAGAGCCTAATTTGTAAATTTTAGGAGGCACACCATCTTTACCGTTGTATTTCGAAATTTTATGGAGTGAATGAATGCTCACATATACGATATCATTATCGGCATACACCAATTTAATGGCTTCTTGGGTTTTGCCTTCCACCTGAATTTTTTGCAAACCGCCAAATTTCCCAATTCCGTGATCGATATGGGTAACATAATCACCAACGGAAAGTGAATTCAGTTCTTTCAGCGTAATGGTTTGCTTTTTAGAATAGCCGTTTTTGATGGAAAACTTATGGTAACGCTCAAAAATTTGATGGTCGGTGTAACACGCAATTCCGTTTTCTTCGTCAATAAATCCTTGGTATAACGGCAAGACTATAGTTTCATAATCTTTGGTAAAATGTTCGTGTTCTTGTTCATCAAGCGATTCGAAAATATCATGAAATCGTTTGGATTGTTGCTCGTTGGCACAAAACAAATAATTTTTAATGCTCAACTGTCGATTTTCTTTCAAATTATTCAACAACAAATCGAATTGTTTGTTGAATGACGGTTGTGGTTTGATTAAAAATTCGAAAGTGTCTTGCACTTTAAACATGGGTTTTGCCGCCAATTCTACCACTGAAAAATTCAGCACTTGCTTTAAAAAAGTTTGCTGATTGACAAATAATTCTTCAGGAGAAGCATGCTTAATGTCTTTCGATAACTTTCCGAAACTCTCTTCGGCTTTACCAAATAATTTATCCAGATTTGTACCCAGCAAATCGGTATTTTGAATAAATAAAGTCGTTTTAGGATGAATGTAGTCTAAAAAGCTTTCTCTTTTTTCCTGGAGTAATTTATTCTCAAAATTGGGAATAATGGTGATTTTATTTTTGGTTTCGATAGACAATTGCGTGGCTACATCAAACGTACGAATACTGTCTACTTCATTTCCGAAAAACTCGATACGATACGGATTGTCATTCGAAAAAGAAAACACATCCAGAATACCTCCACGAACCGAAAATTCACCAGGTTCGGTAATAAAATCAACCCGTTTGAATTCGTATTCAAACAAGACTTCGTTAATAAAATCGATTGAAACCTTATCCCCCACCGCAATCTTTAAAGTGTTTTTTTCGAGTTCTTTTTTGGTGACCACTTTTTCAAAAATAGCTTCTGCATAGGATACAATAATGGCCGGTTTTTTGCGCGAATTGATTCGGTTTAAAACCTCCGAACGCAATAATACATTGGCATTATCGGTTTCTTCAATTTGATACGGTCTTCGATACGAACTAGGGTAAAATAACACATCTTTGTCTCCTAACAATTCTTCCAAATCATTCAGAATATAAGCAGCTTCCTCCTTCTCGTTACACAAAAGCAAAAAAGAATTTTCGGTTTTGCGAAAAAGTGCTTCTATAACAAAAGACAACGAAGAACCCGTTAGTCCTTTAACCTGAATTTTAGCATCGCCAGAAATGGCCTTGGCAATTTGGTTAATCTTAGGTTGATTGGCAAATAATTGCTTTATATAATCGGTACTCAACGTGTATTATTTTATTTCTTCAAACGATTTTATTTCTCCTGGTGCTGGCGTTTTCATCTCGGGTTTTGGAGTTGGATCTTCTTTTGCAGCTCCTGTTTTTTTTATTAGTTCTGCTTCACCTTCTTCCAACGGAATATGACTACGACGTACCATTTTTTCAATTTGATCATTCACCGCATTGACTTCAAGATTTAAATCGGTAACAATTTGGACTACTCTTTTTTCGGGAATGCGGTCTACGTTCAAAAACATATTCAAGGCTTTCATTTTAGTAACCAAAGCCGTTAATCGGGTTTTTACTTGTGGCGTATTTAATTTAGCAGGAATAGTCTTTTGAAGCACTTCTACTTTTTGAACCAAACTCTTGGTTTTCAACTTAAAAGCACTAATGGTGCTTTGGGGTTTTTGCTGAAGTTCATTGATAAACAAACGCCATTCGTTCCAGTTGGTGGCAATAATTTGCGCCTCGGGGGTAAGATTACGTGAGGGGAAGTTCCAAGCTTTGTTGATAGCATTAAACACTAATTCTTTTTCTTTCTTTGCTTTTTGGATATCTATATCATGTACGGTTGTATCTTCTTTACAAGCCGAAAATAAAAAAAACACAAATAAGGTATAGGAAAAAATCCATTTCATAGGTAAAAATACTTTGATGTTCACAAAAGTACGGTTTTTGTTTTTAGGTTGTGAAAAGTGTTAAATATCTTAAGAAATTCATGGAGATAATTGGTATATTTGTGTACCAAATTAACTACGATGAACACAAAGATATTAATAATAGGTGCTTGTGGCCAAATAGGCACCGAACTGACGCAAAAACTTCGCACTATTTACGGGAACGAAAATGTGATTGCCTCTGATATTAGAAAATTGAATATAGATGTTGTAAATGACGGCATTTTTGAAGTCGTAAATGCTTTAGATTACAATCAAATTGAGCATCTTATTGAAAAATATCAGATTACCGATGTGTATTTAATGGCGGCTTTGCTTTCGGCAACTGCAGAAAAAAACCCTGCCTTTGCTTGGGATTTGAATATGAATTCTCTTTTTCACGTATTGAATTTAGCCAAAGCCGGAAAAATCAAAAAGATATATTGGCCTTCGAGTATTGCGGTTTTTGGACCCACTACCCCTCGAGAAAACACCCCGCAATATACCATTATGGAACCTTCAACGGTTTACGGAATCAGCAAGCAAACCGGTGAACGTTGGTGCGAATATTACCACAAACAATACGGTGTAGATGTAAGAAGTTTGCGTTATCCCGGATTGATTTCGTGGAGTTCGCCTCCAGGTGGTGGCACCACCGATTATGCTGTGGACATTTTCCACAAAGCCATCACCGATGGCACATTCACCTCTTTTTTATCTAAAGATTCTGGATTGCCCATGATGTATATGGATGATGCTATAAAAGCAACCATTCAAATCATGCAGGCACCCGCCGAAGATGTTAAAATACGTTCTTCCTACAATTTAAGTGCAATGAGTTTTACTCCTGCCGAAATTGCTGAAGCAATTAAAAAGCATTACCCAGAATTCACTATCAATTATGAGCCGGATTTCCGTCAGAAAATAGCAGACAGTTGGCCAGCGAGTATTGATGATTCTAGCGCCAGAGAAGATTGGGGCTGGAAAAATGATTTCAACCTAGAAAATATGACCGTTGAAATGTTGCAACAGCTCAAAGCAAATATTTATAAATAATAGTTACTTTAACTTATCCATCAAAGCGTCTTCAATAGGCGCTTTTATTTTTATTACCTCGTTTACGTTGTCATTTGGGATAGTCATTGAAAGTACATACTGTTTGATTTTCCAATCTTTTCCTTCTTTAACCAAAACACCAGAGCCGCGGCAAATTTTCATTTGAGTATCTAACAATTCATCAAACCAAGCTGTTTTTTTGTCTTTAGAAAAATAAACATGTCTTTCTAAAGCTGCAAAACTCCAAGCTTTTCCTTTGTCAAAATACGGTTTAGCAAACGCCATAAATTGCTTTTTATTCCAGTTTTCGGTAGCATCGGTACCAATGAAAATAGATTCTTCTGCTAACGCGTTAAAATAAACTTCAAATCTAACTTGAGCAGCCGCTTTGTGCCAATTATCTAACAAGGTATTGATTTGAATAGTTTCTTTGGACTGTGCGTTTAAAAGAAAACTCAACAAGAATAAGGAAAGTGAAAGAATTTTTTTCATTGTAATTTGATTTCAAATCAAATATAGGAAATAAAAAAAGAGCAACACTTTCGTATTGCTCTTTTGCTCCCCCTCTTGGGCTCGAACCAAGGACCCTCTGATTAACAGTCAGATGCTCTAACCAACTGAGCTAAGGAGGAATCACCTCTATAAGGTTTGTATGTTTGCTAAAAAGTTGCTCCCCCTCTTGGGCTCGAACCAAGGACCCTCTGATTAACAGTCAGATGCTCTAACCAACTGAGCTAAGGAGGAAGGTTAATGACTTTTTAGCGAGTGCAAATATAATTCAATTTTTATAATCGCAAACAAAAAACAGGGAAATTTTAGAAAAATTTAGTGGCTACTATTTCATAAATATCTTTACCGAAGGTTAAGGCCATTAAACTCAGCAAAATAACCATTCCGATGGTTTGTACAATTTCGGCTGTTTTATCGCTTAATGTTTTACCAGTAATCATTTCGGCAATGGTAAAAATAGCATGACCTCCATCAAGACCTGGAATTGGTAACAAGTTCATAAAGGCCAAACCAATAGAAAACATCGCCGTAAAATTCCAGATAAATTCCCAGTCCCATTCTGTTGGTAGCATTTTAGTAATACCGATAGGACTTTTTACTTTTTTATACGCTCCCGTTGAAGGACGTAATAACAATTTGAATTCTTTTATTTTGTAAACAATTT
>Ga0209599_10000432_pt1 | contig 27806 bp, 33 predicted proteins | sample Shrwel_input2_FT_FD_187534 | JGI IMG/M metagenome (GOLD analysis project Ga0209599, IMG submission 187534) | Subsurface microbial communities from deep shales in Ohio, USA - Utica-3 well 1 S input2 FT (SPAdes) (version 2) ...
ATGCGGGAAACGGCACCATTAGTTACGGAGATATTAATGGCTCCAGTTGAGCCTGTGATAGTCTGCAAACGAGTAGTATTGCCAGCATTAATGTAGGCATCTACAGACTCCGACAGTACGACTGGCTGTGAGGAAATGGCCATTATTACTTACCTTTCTTAGATGATGCTTCTGAAGATTCTTCTTCAATAAGTTCTGCTTCAATAATTTCTTCAACTTCTCCGACAAACCCTTGATTTGTCCAAATAAGCTTTGCCTCGGGAGAGAGGTTTGGCGGATACCAAACCCCACTCTCACGAGTCCAACCTGTACCTGGCTGAGGATCAAGATTAGTAATATCTACAACTTCGTATATTGAAGCGAATACTCCAATCTGATCCTCAGTATCAGATACAACTACATTTACAACGTAGGTGTCGGATAAAAGTGCAAATTTTGCCATTTACTAGATCCTATGCGGTGGTCTTATCAAACCAACGAATAAGGGCAAGACCGTCAGCACCAAAACCACCTGTTGAGAGGTAAGGGAAGTACTGAATATCTGAGATATCTAGGTCAACAACATCTGTTCCGTCCATGTAGAGAAGTTCCCATGTAACGTCGAAGTATGCAGCATTAGCTGGTGCTGGCTGTGTCTGCCAAGCAGATGTAGCCGCAGTAGCCTGTCCTAGGTATGTAATTGTGTTTGTTGCAGTGAATACGATGTCAAATGGTGGACGTTCTTCACGGATAAGTCCTCCGTCAGCTCGTCTCCATCGAACAGTTGGGCGTACACGCTTAGTAACGTTGAACTGGGTGCTAGTTAGACCCACAGTTGCGGTTGTTAGACGTGCTGCAACACCTGTGAACAAGAGTGGTGTACGTGGAAGGATTGCATAACCCTGCCATGCTGTTGAAAGCTTTGCGTTTCCAACATCTTGCATTGTTGCACGAAGTACGTTTGATCCGTAGAAACCAGCCTGTGCAGAGAGTTGAATTGCTGCGTTGTAGACTGAGTACCACTTTGTAAGATCAGCGCCAGCATTTTCGTAGTTAACTGCACGACCCATTAGGAAGTGAGTTACTGAAGCTGTAGGTGAGTTTGCAAGGTTTGTAGAACCTCCACCACCACCGCCACCAGTGTTAGCTTGACCGTCAATACCACGAGCGTAGTAGTCAGCTGTACCGCCACCTACTTGAACTAGATAGGTACCGCCACCCTTACCGCCGCCGCCGTTTCCGCGTCCTGGTACAAGCTGGTTTTGTGAGTGTGCGGTCCATCCTGCACCACCACCTCCGCCACCAAGAGCCATACCAGATGGGTTGCCGTTAAGACCTGTTGGCCATACACCAGCTCCACCATCTCCTGCGTATGCAGGTGCAGATCCAATACCGCCGGCAGAAGTTGTATTCCAAACCGCGTAACCACCTAGGTTACCGCGTAGTGGGAATGTCATCAGAGATGATCCACCAGAAGTGTTCCAACCGCTTGTGTAAGCCATTGTTGTGGAGTTAGAAGGAGCAGCCATGTATTGAACTGCGTTCATACCAGCACCGTTAGATCCACCACCGCCACCTGCTAGGGTAGGAAGTGTTGCAGTAGAGTTGAATGCTGCGTGGCCTCCGTTGTTTCCGGATTGTAGGCCGTACTGCCAGTGAAGGTTGTTAGAGTTATAAGTACCGCCACCACCGCCGCCTTCTGCAATTACAAAGGCGCCTGTCTGTGAGATCAGTGGTGAGTTTCCTGGTGATCCAGCCCATACGATACCGTGAGTAGCGCTAGGCTCCTTAACGGTAGTTGCAGTAGCACCAATTTCAAGCTGAGGAGCCACGATGTGGAACTCAGAGACTGTTGGTGTGGCTGACTGCGCACCATTAAGCTGGAATACACCAAACTTAACAAATGCTGTTGATACCGGAGCGGTTGCAGTAACGCCCACACGAACTGGGTGAGATGCTGCGTAGTTTGAACCCACTACGAATTGGTTAGCTGTTGCTACACCAAAGATTGGGGCAAATGTATTTGTTCCTGTTGTACGAGCCAGTGAATTGTAGTCTGCATCAAAGAACTCGAGATAAGCAAGGAATGGTCGGTAAGTTGAGGCAGATCCACCGGCAATTACGAAAGCAGATGCAGAGTATTGAGTTCCTGCAGATGCCCGAACAAATCGGTGAGAAGTCTCTAGGTTACCGAGAGTTGCTGCGTTTGTCTGAACAATTGCAGAAGATGACTCAGCGATCATTGGTGGCATCCACTGTGTAGCAGTGCTTCCAATTTCTAGCTGTGCGTTATCGAACCAGTATGTTACGCCACCTTGGTGTAGAACAATAGATGGGTATACGAACTGAGGAGTAGCTCCAAAAGCGTACTGGCTGTTTGCTGTAGCTGTACCAATTGTAGGTGTTGTAAATGTCGCAGAAATTCGGCGCCATCCGTTTTGACCAGTAGTTGTATTTGCACTAAGAACCTGCAAAGACGAAGGAGTACTTAGGGTTAATGTAGAGCTAACTGGTATAACTGCGTTAGTTGCCGCAGAAAGAGTAATTGTAGTTGTAGCTCCAGTTGTAACACCTGTAATTGTAGTGTTTGCTGGAATACCTGTTCCAGTAATAGCCATTCCTCTAAGAACGCCTGTACCAGTGGTATTTAGAGTAACGTTAGTTGCTCCGCTAGCTACTTCAGCAGTTGTTGTGGCAGTAATAGTTCCGCCATAACCAGGCATTGTAGCTGTTGGTGTAACTTCACGAACAAAGAATCCGTTTGCTGTTCCGGCATCGATAGACGATGTTGTTCCAGTGTTGGTTCCCAGAGCGTACGATACGTTGCTCTGTGCTGCAAAAGATCCGCCTGTAGAGCGAAGTTGGAATTTAATTGGTGTAACAGATGCGATATCCACGTTTGTAGATACGTATACAGAGAATGTATATGTTGCTCCAGGAAGGTATGGAACACCGCGAGTACCCGCTGCTGTGGTCTGACCAGAAGCATCAGATACGGAAGTAGTGTTGTTAATGCTTGAGAAGCTGATCCATGTTGGGTTAACAGCTGTTACGGCACCTGCAGTAGTAGCTGAAAGCGCATACGCTCCAGTACCGCCTGTGTATGAGAATGTAGCTGTTGCACCAGTAATTGGCGCAGTAGTTGCAGCGCTAATTGTTACCTGGCTAGAACTATCTACGCTAAGAACCACAGCTCCCACAGGAACGCTAGTAGCTACTAGGATCATGTTTGGAAGGATGTTAGTTGTGTCGCTAACGGTAATTACTGTTGCTCCGCTAGCAGCGGTGATAGTGCGTGTGTAAGGCGCTGACATTTCAGCTAGCTTTGTTGGAAGACCAGAGCTGTTTATAGCTAATGTTGCTGCGTTTGTACCAAATGAACGAACTAGAGTTCCGGCGATTGTTGTTGTGCCAGGCTCTTCTAATTGCGCAACTTGTGGCATCAAAAGGTTATTAGATAGGTTTAGAGTTTGTGGTGATGTTGCTGATCCAACCAATTGAGGGTTAGAAGTTAGCGCTCCACCGCCAGAAGAGATGTTCTGGTATAGAATTGTGCTTGGGCGTACAACTGAGTCGTTGTAATCAAAAGCAGCAATGGCGTTTACCGCAGCAGTATTTGCTCCGCCTAGAGTAACAATGTTACCGGCTACAGATACTACGATGTTGTTTGGGCTTACAGCCAAACCAGTAATCGCTGCGCCAGCAATAGTGGTGAGTGACATACCTGGAACAATTCCTGTAGCATTTGGAGTTACAGATACTGTTGTTTGACCGTTAACACCAATAATTTGGCGGAAAAGTAGGTTTGAGTCCCATTGTGCTGGGGCATAATCAAATAGGGAGTTAGGAAGAAGGTTAGCAACAGTTAGCGTACCAAATGTTGTAGATCCACCATTAGCTCCTGGAAGAGTGTTGGTTACGTCAGTTGCTGAAAGGATTGATCCTTGACCGCCTTGACCACCAGCACCAATATTAATAGCATAGTTTGTGCCGGGAACAACAGATACGTTTCGAACGATTACCTGTCCACCGCCACCACCGCCGCCTGCAACTGCAGATGAGCCGCCACCGCCGCCACCGCCACCGCCGACAAGGATAACCTGAGCGCTGGTAATACCAGTTGGCGCAGTCCAAGAACCGTTGGCGGTAAACACGGCTTCATTGACCGAAACTCGAGCTGAGCTGTCGTTTGGAAATACAATGAATTCTTTACTGGATGAAATTGCCATTGATAATTACCTGTCCCTTAGTTGCTAACGATAACGCCGGAGATTAAGAAATCTACAGACGCCGCTGCGTCAGAGGTAACTACTAGCGACTCTGTCGGAAGTATTACCGTACGTGTATCAAAATTTACAGTTCCATTTCCAGGAACTTGAAGACCTGTGCAGAAAGAAAAGCCACCCACAGTAATAGTTACTGTACGTGTTGATCCTGTCTTATTAGACAAGATGATGTTTGTGATAATTCCGGTGTTACCGCTGGTTACTGGAGTTGTACCAGCGTCTGTTGTACCAGCAGTTCCAGCACGAAAGCGATTTACTGTAGTTGCCATTAGGCTAGGACCCCCATATAACTTAGGATTGATAGTTCGGAAGCTTCCGCGGTTATCGCGGCAAGCTTGTTATTTCCCGCAGTGTTAACCGCAGAAACTTGTGTAGTACCCGCAGTGTTAACAGCAGTAACCTGTGTTGTACCAGCGGTAGTAATTGACGTCACCTGTCCAGCAGTTGCTGCAACGATGTCGTTAACCCCAAGCAGAGTACCTAAGGTCTCTAGGGATTTAGAAACAAAAACTAAATCTTGCGCCGTATATGTGCTGGCTGCAAGGCTGGTTGTAATTTCCGCCTTTACCGCCTCAATTTGAGTTGATAAACTGTCATAACTAGGCATCTAGTCCTGCTTTCTGGGGTGTATTATGAATTGTAGCATACTTGAGAACTTTGTTTATATAAAAAGACGGCATTATGCTTGAGCCTCCGTCCAAGAGATACGAGCTGAGATCTGGGAGCTTACGGCACCAATATTGGTGGCAGTAATAACTAGGATATCTGGCCCATTTGGGTAGGAAGGCGTTAATGGATTTCCATTTCCACCCAAAATTGAGTTTCCAAGCTCTCTAATAGCTCTAAGGTCTACAGCAGTTACGTTAAACGCTGTAGGGGAACCGTTTTCAGTAAAGACTGAAATAACTGAGTCACCGCCCGAAACAAGGCCGGAAGGTACGTTTGACGCAGGTACGTCTCCAGCACCAGGCCCTGTATTATCAAAATACAATACCTGTGCCAAAGATCCTCCAGAGATTAGGTCCTTAGTCCAGTCATTTGGAAGACCGGTATAGGCAACCCTTGGAGTAAAGGTTATGTTTCCAGAAACCGCTCCAGCGTTGGCAGTAGTTAGATATACGCGATCTCCCGCAGTATAGCTAACAGTGTTAGTTCCTGAAGCTCCAATACCGGTTCCAGAAACAGTCATACCCGGCACAACACCGTTAGTTCCTCTTACGTCGGTAATTACAACGAAGGGGTTTCCAGCAACACCGTTTCCAGCTCTAACCGCATTCATCTGCACAGCAGTGTGCGCATTGTAAGATATAAATGCTGGATTTAGCAGTCCGTCAAGACGGAAGGATCCGTTAGTCTGCACACCCATAGACTGTAGCTGTAGCTGCATTCGGTTTGTAAGCTCTCGAACACCAAAGTTACGGGCTAATCCGTTATCTACCGAAGGAGCTAGTCGAATTGCTAGCAATGGACGTGTAGTTCCTGCTGGAACAGCCAAGTACTTTGTCATACCACCAGTAAAAATGTAGTTCTGGTCGTTATCAAAACGGCCATCCATAATTACAGATGAACCCCAGTGAGATAGCATAGGAGCACATGTCTGGTTAATAGGATGAACCGATACCTGAGCGTCTCCACCAGAGCCATTTATAGATGAATCTGGGGTAAATACTACCGGTAGAGTAGTGCCTGAGTAAGTAAAGTTTTGATCAGGGAAATTAATAGTGACGGATTTGCGTCGAGTTAACCCGCTAAGAAGGTAGCCCTTCTTTACTGGGTCAAATGCGCCAATGCTGGAATAAGACATTATCTCAACATTTGTTGCGTCTTGAACTAAAATATTTCCTGAAGCTGGCCAGTAAGCGGCGTTCTCAACCCACATAGATGTGTGGTTTGCCTCAATTGAGGAGCCTATAGCTCCAGAAGCTCCGGCAATAGCTCGAGTAAATCTAATTGGATCATTTGCAACTTCATACCGTGCAGGCAAGTTACCTGAACGCTGATATGCCGCTACGTTTTTATTGTTGTTTGCGATCTGGTGGAAGTAAACAATATCTCCAGAAACACCGCGAACGCCGTAACGAATAAATCCTGCGCCGTACCAAGAGTAGTCAATGTAAACCATCTGCATTTTTTTAGTGTCAATTTCAAAACCTGAAGGGCCAGTGCCATCGAGTTTATCCATATTCCACTCAGATTGTCTAAATCGCTTTTCTTGAGTAATTAAAGCTCTAACGTTAGATGCGCTTGCGCCTCGATATGCTGGGGCAATAAATAGCTGAGTGTCACTAGCAATAGTAATAACTCTGTAGGATGCTCCACGAATAACAATATTTTGCCCAACAATTAGTTGTTTTCTAAATTGAGTGTTTGTTCCTGTAACTATGTTTGAGTTAGCTGTAGTTGAAACTCTTCCCATAAGTTCTTTTTCTGAGTGTCGGCGAACTACTGATAGTCCCTGACCGTCAAACTCAAAGAAGAAACCATTTTGATCATCAAACATTCCGGTTCTAGTTACTCCGCCATCCCACTCATAGACAGTAAGAAACCCTAAACCAGCAGGGTTTAGATCTATTGCGGGGACCGTAGCTGTAATATTAAGATTAATTCTTAGGGTATTAGCGTCTACAATCTGAGACACAACAAAGTTACCATTAAATGGATTATATGAAGAGGCGCGACTTACTTGCATTCCCTCAATAAATACCTTAGCACCAGCTTGTAAGCAGTGGTCTTGCTGCGTAGTAATTGTTGCGTACTGTGTCCCAACGCTGCCAGAATTTAAAACATAACGTTGGATATCAAATGTAGGGGTAAATTTAGATCCAGTAGAGTATTGAATACCCTTACCTGACTGATAACGGAAGTAACGTCTTGTTTGGCGTATTGTTACCGCTCCAGGAACGTTATTGTAGGTAGTAAGTTGAACTCCACCATCTGCTGGTCGATGAACTATATAACCATCGTTTTTAGCCATAATTGTAGATGTACTAGGAACAACAACTGATGTTTGTACTCTACCAAGATCAATTATAGCTGTTCTTGTTGTAGGAACAGAAATAATTGGATAAGTACCGTCAAAGCTATTAGTATTAGAAACAATTACTTGTGTACCTGGGTACAGGCCGTGTGGGTTTTCAAAAACAATAGTTACCTGTGAAGAGGGGGCATTTCCATTCGAAGATGCGTTCCATTGTCTAAGGCTGTTTGTGCCTCCAGGAATACCTAATGAGTTTGAGGTGTTTATTCCGCCAGGAATGTGGGCATTATCAAAAATGTCTCCACCATATACTGAAGAAGTTCCAATGTTTACAAGTTCTCCACTTACAACGCCCTTTGCAGCATAGGTAAACTGAGTTCCACTAAGAATTGATGCAACTAGGAACGTACCTTCAACAAGACCGCTTTGTGTGTCTTGTACGCTAACAATGTTTCCGGCAACTAGGGCATGCGGTTGGGCAGTAGTAACTATAACTGTAGATCTAGGCCCTAAACCATTTGCGTTAATAGATGTTACTTCAAAAGAGTTACCACCCGTACCTTTTGCAAAGAAAGTAGAGTAGTTTGATGTTAAGAAAAGTGATTCCCACTTTGATGGCTGCAATGAGTATTCAAAGTCGGTATCCATAAGGGACTGTGGGGTGGATGTACGGAGCTTACCTACTGCATCTTGTAAAGACTCTTCTACGTCAACAACAGAGGCATAATCATCAATGATAACTTGGAGCTTGTCGGTAGATGACATGGAAGCGGTGTTGTACTTAAGAACAATGTGGGTTTCAATATCCGCACCATCTTGTTCTCTTAACCAGTTTGCATAACCTAAAGCTGGATCTGAAAAATTATAAATTACAATATTTTTTGTTACGTTGGTTATCAACATTAAGCGTTGAGGCTGAAGGTTTCTTTTTATGACGATTGTTTTTGTAGCAGGATTAAATATATAATCCTCTTCAAACATTACATTTCTTGACACTTAGATTCCTTCCTAGATCAGCGTAATCGGTGAGATAATAGTGGTAGTAGTAGAAGATGCAGAGCCTGCCGCAGCAGTAGTCTTAGGAAAATAAATACCTAAGTTTAATAGTGCATCCATTTTTAAAAGTTCTCCAACGCCGCCATCACCAGCAACACCTTGTGCACCAGTTGCTCCCGCAGCTCCTGTAGGTCCAGCTGAACCTGTTGGTCCAGTTGCTCCCGCAGTTCCAGTAGCTCCTGTGGCTCCAGTAGCACCAGCTACACCGGAAGAGTATGGCAGACCAGTCCACTGATTTACACCGTTACCTACTTTAAATTTTCCGGTATCAGTTTCTAAACCTAGCTCTCCCTCAGCAAGTGTGGGATTAGTAGACGTCCAGTTTGCAGCCAACCCTCTTCGAAGTTGAATTTTTACTGTCATTAAATAATTCCTCCAGCGTCAATCGTAATTGTTCCGCCATAAATAGAGTTTGGAGCACCACCGTCAATATCAAGAATTGTAGTGCTTGCAGGCCCCGTAGGTCCTGTTGAACCGGTGGCACCTGTGGCACCTGTGGCTCCGCTAGATCCTGTTGGCCCTGGAACAGTAGAGTCAGCTCCCGTAGCGCCAGTAGCTCCGGTAGGCCCTGTTGAACCTGTTGCCCCATTAGTTCCTGTTGCGCCGGTAGCTCCCGTTGCGCCAGTTGCGCCGTTAGTTCCAGCAGGTCCTTGAATGCTTCCAACATTTACCCATGCAGATGTTGTTGCAGACCAAACATAAAGAGAACCGGAAATTAAATATCCATCGCCCGGATTTCCTGTTGGATGCGCTGTTTGAAGTTCTCCTAAAGTTGCGTATGTACCAAGAATTGTTACGCCAGTACCTTGTGCACCAGTGGCACCAGTTGCACCCGTGGCGCCAGTAGCACCGTTAGTTCCGTTAGTTCCAGCAGCACCTGTTGCACCTGTCGCACCTGTGGAACCTGTGGCTCCCGTAGGGCCTACAACAGTTGAGTCAGCACCCGTAGCACCAGTTGCGCCCGTAGCACCAGTTATAGATTGTCCAGTAGATCCAGTTGCACCTGTAGCTCCAGTTGCACCTGTGGCGCCTGTTGGACCAACAATTTGTCCGGCGCTATACCAAGCTGTTCCGTTCCAAACATAAATATCACCGTCAGCATCAACAATCCAGGCATCGTTTATCGAGTTACCTGTTGGTGGAAGTGCTGCTGTGTTTGCCTTAGATCCCTTAAGTGTTATAGAAACACCTTGTGGTCCTGTAGCACCAGTTGGGCCTGTAGATCCAGTTGGGCCTACAATTTGTCCTACGTTATCCCATTCATAACCTTCCCAAACATAAAGATCGCGCCCAATAAAGTACGCATCATTAATTTGTGGGTTTGTTATTGTTGAAAGTAATCCTGTATTAGCAAGAGTTCCTTGGTACCTAATTGATACGCCTTGATCACCCTTAGCACCAGTAGGTCCAGTAGGACCAGGAACTGTAGAAGCCGCTCCGGTTGAACCCGTTGCTCCAGTTGGTCCAGTAACACCAGCAAGTCCTCTAGGACCTTCAGGACCGCTTGGTCCTGTTGAACCGGTAGATCCAGTCGGTCCAGTAACACCGGTTGGTCCAACATCTCCACGAGGACCGGTAACACCTGCAGGTCCAGCTACACCAGCTGTTCCGGTAGCACCAGTAGGTCCGGCTACACCAATAGGTCCAGTATCTCCTGATGGTCCAGTAGCGCCAGTAGCGCCGCGAATTCCTTGAGTACCTGTTGCACCCGTAGGTCCAGCCTCTCCGGTTGCGCCAGTAGCGCCAGTAGCCCCAACGTTTCCAGTTGGTCCGGTAGGTCCAGGCACTGTTGATGGCGCACCAGTAGATCCTGTTGCACCTGTTGATCCCGTAGCTCCTTGTGCTCCTGTAGCACCCGTCGCACCAGTTTCTCCACGAGTACCTCTAGGTCCTTCAGGACCTGTAGCACCCGCTGGTCCTGGAACTGTACTTGCCGCTCCAGTAGGTCCCGTATCACCAGTAGCTCCGCGAGTTCCTTGCGGACCTGTTGGACCTGTAACACCTGTAGGTCCAAGGTCTCCTGTTAAACCTCGAGGACCAGTAGCACCTGTTGCACCAGCACCAGTTGGACCAGTTGCTCCGGTTACAGATGCGCCGGTTGCTCCAGTAGGTCCTGTAGCTCCTCTAGGGCCAGTTTCTCCCTGTGGTCCTGTAGGGCCTCTTTCAGCTTCGGCAATTTCCCCTAAAAGAAAAACGCTAGGGTCATTATTGTCGGAAGGATTTCCAATTAAATTAGGTGTATCAGACACTGAAATCTCCATTGGTAGTTGTTACCTGGGGCTTAGTATATATCTTTCCTTCCAAGTATGTACGAGTTACGCCATCAGAAGGGCGAGTTAATTGCAGATCCCAATAAGTAGTTCTTGGAAGATCATCTGTAACCGTGCTTGGTAAAGACAAAGTAATTTGGTCTAAAATGCCGCCAACAACAGATCTACCCTTAGTAATTGTAAATGTAGCCAAAAGAAGTGGGCCTACTTGATTTCCAGGTATTTGTGGGTACAAGCGAATTTGAGAAAGCGGCGTGTAGTTAGTTAGATCCTCATCAAAAGTAAATGTAATTGAGAAAGAGTCTCCAGCTTTCATAACAAGATCTTTAGTTGCAGCAGGTCCTGGAGGGGTGGTATCCCAGTAGTTAGGCTTAGGAAGACGAACTCTTTGTGGAATAGAACCATCATCAATTTCTTGTGGTCTGTAGACAGGTACGTACTTATTAGTTCTACGACTAATTCGGCGCAGAGTAAGAACTTCAATTCGGTACATACCTACACCTAGTAAGGTGCAGAGTTCTCGGTATTGTTCCTTACGAGAAGAAACAATCTCCATCAGCTGCCTAAAACGCTCTGATCTAGGTATGGAAACTCCGTCAGGAGAAATAATGTCAATATCAAAAGCAGCGTCAGTAGCCAGCGTATATAGGGCCATAGAAGACGCTAGAAGTACTAGTGGATATTCCTCAACCAAGGGGAGGGTAGGAAGCGTAGCTAGGCTTCCATTGCTATCTGTGCTGTTGTATGAGTGCTCGTAAAAAGCAGAAGTTACGTAGTATTGAATTTCAGTGTCTGTAAAATACTTATAAGTTACGCCAGAGACTTTAATAATAGCTCCGCTTGCGGGGGTGGCGTTTAGTTGAAATAGGCCGTTAACTTCCTCTACGGATACCGCGGTAGATACGTTTACTCCGTTTACGTATACTCGTAGAGATATTCCTTTAATTGGGGAGTGGCTAAGTTGAAATCTTTTTGTTACGCCGTCGCCGGTAAACTGTTCCTCAAAAGATTTTCCGATATCCCCGATTTCTGCTCTAAGTCGAGCAGATAGGGTCTGAATGTTTGCCACTAATCCTCCAACTAAGTTTCAAAACCTATCATCTAACAAGTTATAGGATAAGTCACGGTAAAAAAGGGCCCGCCCCGACATGAGGGCAGCTCTGTCGAAGCGGGCGATCTATTAGCGCTTCTTTACATGCGATCGTACAAATATCCCTTTTCTTGGAGATGTACAGCTACATGCTTTGCTACTTTGTACTTTTGACCAGCTTTGAAGGAAAAGTGATTTCCTACGCCAATCGTTACAAAATCTAAATCTTCTGCAACTCGAATTACCTGAGCGTCATCAGCTAGGTCTACGCCTACGCTTTCAACCTCATCAATTACTGTTGCTTCGCCCTTAACTGTCAAATCAAGAACTTCTGTTTCCATCTTAGCTGCAGCCGCTGCTGTAGCCATTGACATTTCATTTGCGCGTTCTGCCAGCGCATCTGCGTTAAGTCTAATCTGTTCTTCACGCTGACGTCCAGTGACGTCGGTTACTTTTGCTTTTGCCACGATTATTATTCTCCTGTAAGTTTGTGTTGGGGGGCTGGATTTTTAGGCCCAGCCCCCTAACGGGTTAAATTAGTTTGTTTCTGCTAGAACTACAGACTGATCTGTAATAAGACCAAGACCGTAAATAGCATACCAAGCAAGCGCGTGCTCACGTCCGAAGTCAAGAATACCGCCATCGCGGAGTTCGACTGGAAGAGAGATTGCGTGACCGAATGCGTTATCTCCAATGAAGATAGCTGTATAGCGGTCCTTGTTACCGTTACCTGTCTTTGTTACTGGTGATGTGTATCCTCCACCAGTTGGGTAAACGATTGATCCTGCTGCTACAGCTGTATCAGCTGAGTAGCCTGAACCTGCACCGTTTGTTACCTTTTGAATCTGTGTTGTCTCGATGAATACTGTGTCGTATAGACGACCAATTTCACCAAGCATGAAGTTACCTGGAGCTGCGTACTTTGTAACTTCAATGAATTCTGGATTGTCACGAAGCTTACGGCTTTGGTGTGGGTGAATGAAAGCAACATATGTCTCACCTAGGCGAGGGATGTTCTTGGTTGCAAGTGTTTCTACTGCATCCTTAACAACGCCAGTTGTAAGATCAAATGCACCTGTTAGAGATGCACGGTTTGTGCCTGCTGTACCTGTTCCGTACCAGTCATTAGCAGCTGAAAGACCTGAGCGGTCGTAGCCGTAGATAACTGAAGATGCGGCCATGAGTGTGTCACGAGCCTGACCATCTAGATAAAGGGCCATGTTGCGGCCTAGGAGACGTGAGGCTGATGCCATTACGTCATCGAATGAAGCGTTCAATAGAAGCTCAGATACAGCAATTGCATAGCCGTGCTCTGCAACTGTGATTGAGAACTGTTGAGCTGTTAGGGCGTTAGTTGACATACGAACACCTTCAACGAGTGAACCCGCGAAGCCGAGGTTGTTGTAACGCATAAAGTTAATCTGTAGACCAGGTGCAACACCGAGTTCTGTCTTCTTAACAGCGAACTGTTCGAAGCGAAGAATTGGCATTGACTGGAAAAGGATTTCCTTTGACCAGATGGTCTGAATTGCTTGTGTAAGCTGGCTATTAGCGCCAGAGTACGCTGTTGGGGCCGCGGCTAAATTGCCGGTACCGGTTACGGCTGATGCCATGTTGGTGTTACTCCTTAGTCATTGATGAATAGATTGTGGTATTACTACCCGAAAATTCCCTTGCCACTGCTAGCTGCTGCGTTTCCGAGCAACTTTCCGCGATATTTCGCATACTCAGCAACAGACATATTGGCAATTTGTTCTGCCGTAAACTGTTGTTGATCTGCACTTGTTTCTAGAGTTGGAGGCAACGTAGTTCTTGTCCCCGCCATCTCTCTACGCAAACTTTGCGTAGCTGCCTGTGTAGAGTCAAGAATACGATTTGATCGCTCCTTAAGGCCTGAAATGCTAGCTTCAATCTCCTCAGAGTTGTTACCTGAAATAAGATCAAGTAACTCAGGAAGAATATTATCCTGTTCTTGTGAGATGCGTGTGTTTCGATACTCATTTAATTCTGAGTATTGACGTTCACGCTCAAGAAGGAGAAAAGCCTTTTCACGCTCTAAACGTTCAGCTTCTAGTTTCTCCGCCCACTCTTTTTCTTTAGTTTCAAGAAGTTGACGGACATCCATCTCAGCCTCTGCCTTTTTACGGTTTTCAGCTTCTTGCTCTGCACGAAGTCTGTCAGCTTCTGCGAGTCGTTCTTCGCGCTCCTTCTTCAGAACAGTAAGTTCTTCCTTTAGAGAATCTATTTGAGGGTAGAGCTTCGATTTCTCTTGCTCACGTACCTTTTTTAGATCTTCTTCCGAATAAGATTTAGGAGACTGCGATTGGATGGGTGTAACGAGGTTTTCTGTTGGTGCTGGCACATCTTGCAAGAAAGCTTCCTGCGCAATTGCTGAACCAACTATTTCGGTTGTTTCTGACATGATTATTCCTTAGGTGTAAGAGGTCGTTGTCCGAATTAATGCCACGATGACCTGCGGATTTTTTTAGTGTGTATAGCCTGACAAATATTGCTTGGTTTGTCAGCCTAAACTGGATTACCCTGCTCCAGGGTATTTGTTATCGTCATCTACGCCTTTTCGAGATGGAAGTTTAGTTCCATAGGCTTTGGTGACGAGTTCTGTCTGCATCTGCTCAATTGTTTGAGCCTCGAATGGGGTTACTATTCCAGGTTGACCAGTAGGTCCTGGGCCAGTTCCATCGCCAGTATCCGCCCCAGGTGGGAGCTCTCCCCCACCATCAGGCAGGAGTCCTGTTAGAGATGCAATAGCTGCGTTTATTTGGGACTTATAGAGGTTCAATGCGCCGTCTGACTTGGCGTCCTCAATAAGCTCTACACGAATTTCCTCAAGCTTTTCAGCAGGGAATTCTTCACCAAGGGTTCTTAAAGCACCTTGACGGCTTTCTAGGTTCATAGACATCTTAGTTTGGATCTCGTTTAGCACGATGAGCTTGTCTAGTGGAAGAGGTTGTGGGAAGTGAACAATGCTCTCATAGGTCATTGCATCATCCGGATTAAGAACTGGGTACTGATCCCCACGAATAGGGCCGTTAACATCTGGGTTGTAGGTAAGTAGTTCAGGTTCTTTTAGGGAGATCGTAAGAAGGACTAGTTCGTTAATTCGACGAAGTCCTTCACCATATTGAACAATCTTCTGTTGGTAGCGGTTCATCAAAGGCTGGAATTGAATCGCTAGTGCTGTTCCTGAAGTATTAGAAATAGGTTGGATTTGACCCAAAGCTGTTTCTGGGATTCCAATCATTTCATGCATAGCTCTTTTGATCATTTCTAGATAACGCATTGCGCCGTCAAGTCCTGCGCCTCCGCCTTCTAGATTAAAGACTTGAGCGTCTTTTGGTAGCCCGCCCCAGACCTTCTTCGGACCTTTTTCAAGGGAAGAGGCCTTAGCACCGGTGATAACTGTAACGGGTGCCGCATGGTAGTTAATGATGTCTGCTATATCTGTAGCTACTTCGTTATAATTACGATTAAGAACAATTAAGTCGTGACAATCAGAAAGCCCCCATGGGGATCCGGATACTCTTACGTTTGGAATATGAATGATTGGTACTAGGCCAATTGGGTTTGGTCGAGAGTCAATAAGCTCATCGTTAATGTATTCTTCAATACGATCATCGGTAAGAATTTCAGTATAGGTATATACCTGGCGAGTTCCTTCTAAGGATGTTCCCCAAAAACGGTACTTAAGCTTAAAACGAATAAGTCTAGATCGATCGTGTGGGTGGAACTCAGGAAAGCAAAAAGATGCGTTTAATGGTAGAATTCTTACTCGTCCAGGATGCTTACGTCCTGATGGATCTTCATATGCTTCTTCATAAGCTACTTTAACAAAGCAGTCTCCTGATACTCCGCCTTGCTGGCCCATTTCCCAGAGCACGCCGTTCTTGTCATTGTCTGTTTCCCACACTCGTTTTAGAATGTCTGGAATGATAGCTTCTGTTGCGTGTGGGCTACGGAATGTTGCGCCGCGACCAAAAGTAAAGTTAATTAAATAATCTGTAAATGCTCGGTAATAGTTATAAACCATTTGAGCTTCACCAAGCTCACGTCGGTATGGCCAGTGATGGCCTAGGTACATTGCCCAGTTTAATGAATAACGATTTAGTCGTGGGCCGTGGACTTCAAACTCTTCATCTGCGAGTTCTACGAGACCTAGTGGTGAAATGGAGATAGTTAAGTCAGACGACGCTGCCCTATAACTCGGAGGACTAAAATCAATACTCATGTATTAAACTAACCCTTCATTTTTCTTATCTCGTTTGATTTTTGCAATCTTAGCTTTTTTCTTTTTTTGTTCTTCAGTTTTTACATCTCTAAATTTAGTTGGTACTTCTGACTTCGAAGATACCCATTGTCCACCCTGTCTAGAATATTCTTCTGATGCCCACTTGTTAGCTGCAAATGATGTTGTAGCCATAGGGCTTCTTGGCGGATACTTACTTTTTGCTTGACGCATTATGCTGTTCCACAATTTTTGGTTTTCAGCAACTTTAGCCATTTAAGCTCCTAAATAAAGATAAGGGGGTGCCCGACTTCGGAGAAGGGGTACAAAGTCGGGTACCCACCTAAGTGTATCTTACTTAGTCGTTAACTCGAGCCGGGTTAGCACGTTGGTAGCGTGATCCTGTACGGAACACTTCCTCAAAGCTTGCTTCCGCGTAATCTTGGAAATTACCGTTTTCGTACTCTGAGATGTATGTAGGTGCTTCTACCCAGGCTGCTGAACCGACGTGAGCACGCTCGCTCATAGTCTCTTCGGCTGGCTTTGTGTGTACAGCCTCATTGTGGTTCGGACGACCAGCTGGGGTGTTATACCCCTGATTAATTCCATTCTGAAATTCTTGTGGAACATCAGTGTCTGTTGCAACGCCCTCTTCGAAACGAAGTGGTCCGCGAAGTCCCGCAGAAGCTGGTGACATCTTACGCTCGTAAGAAGCACCGACTCTTTCAGGGAATCCTGGGTTAGGCGCAATTGTTGATTCTGCCATGTTTTTTCTCCTATAGGTGTGGATTGAGGTCCTCGGGAATAGTCTCCACCTAAATTAAGGTTTTGTTTCCCTAAACGGATATAGATTTACTTAAAAAACGGGGATGAGCTTACTTCTACAGTAGGCATAACTAATTCTTGCGTTAGAGAACAGGCCAGGGCCAGGGAGTCTACAAAGTCATCGTGGGCGTGGGCCTCGTCTGGGGCAGCTACCAAAAAGTTAGGGCCTTTATACTGAACTTCGGCATCCACCATCTGTTGGTAAAACCGCTTCCAGATACGGAGTCGTCTAGTTTTAGCGTGAGCTGGCCAAGAGATCAGTTGTCGTTGAATTAGGGCTTGCATATGCTTCCAACGCTTAGACTGTTCTGTAGGGCTGGAAGTTACGGATATAACCTCGGCTCTAGGAAGCAGCATTTTTAGTCGTTGAGCTACGGCATCACCAACGCCATTAGCATCTACGGCTACCGCATATACGTCATAGTTTCCTAAGAAGTTTACGATTTGAAAATACTGTTCTTCCCAGTCGTCGCCCTGGATTTCTAGCCAGTTTAAGATTCGATGGTCGTAATACCCAAATTCATCAGGTCGATCCCAGTCAACCCACACAACTGTAACAACCGTAGAGTCCATTTTACGAGCAGGGTCAATACCTACTACAACTGGGGACATATGGTATGACTTTTGAACTTCTTGAGAGGTATCCCCTAAATCATCCATAACCGTGGAAGTTACAAACATTCCCCGTTCTAGCAACCATTTGCAGTTGTAAGACATCTGAAATTCATCAGACTCCTCACCAACTCGAAGCATCTCTTTACGGATAAACTTTTCATAGTTAGCGTTGAACTTAGCTACGTCTTTCCAGTCCCATTGAAAATGATTCTGCTTTCCGTTACGACCGGTCTGCCTACGCTTGTTTAGCTGTATAGCACGATAAAAGTTATTCTTGGTATTAGTTGGGGTGCCAGTTTTTACCATGGTGGCGTTGTAATACGCTCCCATAGGGGAGATAGATTTAGCTACGATAAAGTCGTCAGCTTCTTGGCACTCATCAATAATCATGAGGTGGAAAGACTTAGATTCAATCTTAGCTCTTGGGTTTGCTGTCATCATCATCAGGGTAGAGCCTGAGTTCTTTAATTTAATGTTTCTAGTAACACCCGGGCTTTTTGCAGTAAAGTCGTCAATTTCCGGATCACCCAAAATATCTAAAGCGTGCTCGCTTGTAAGTCTAGATACAGTTCTTGAATACAAAGTTTCCGCCTGCGCTTGAACGGGGGCAAACATACCCACCCAAATTCCATCACCAAACTTACCTAAAAGATCGGGGTACATCTTAGCTAGTCTAGGTAATATGACCATCAAAGTAGCCACGGTATCCGCAACAGTCTCAGACTTTCCAGACTGACGTGAAGCTAAGGCGGTTATCTCTTCGCCGTCATTAATAATTACGGACTCAATAATTCTTCTAGCTAATGGCTTCTGATATGGGTGCAGATCGTGTCCGACCAACAACTTCATAAAAGACATGATTTTGTCTACAAGTGATGTAACGAATTCTCTAGAGAGCTCATCCAACCCATCATCTTCGTTTTCAAGGTCTTCGTCGCTAAGGGGAGTAAAATCGTTGCTAGCATCACTATGAGAATACTGATCGTCATCTTCTTCATCTTCTTGCTCTTCTTCAAACTCTTCAAGTTCGTCCTCACCCTCTTCGTCAAGAAAATCCTCTATATACTCGTCAGCGAGCTCAGTAGGTACGTACAGCTCATCATTTGACATTCTCTCTCCGATGTACTACTTCTAATGCTTCAAAAAGTACTTCTGCGGCCAATTTAGCCTCATCTAGATAAAAGCCATTCTTTTGCTTTTTCCAGGAAGATATATTTCTGGCTATGTCATAGATAGACGTTTCAGCCCAAGCAAGTAAGTCTTCGTTACTTAATAGCTGTATGCGCTTCTGTATGCGAGTTAGCTCACGCTTTGCTGACTTTTTCTTACTGAACTTTATCTGAATCATTCGCTGCCCCAAGTCTAATATTGTCCCAGTCTACCTCATCTTTAGTCAAGCTTCGTCCATTTATAGCGTAAGTTAAGGCTTCGCCTTCAGTAAACCCAGTTTTGCTCCACTTACCAACAACTAGGCCCTTTTTGCTTAGGGGTAGGCGAAGTGCAATTCCCCGGCCGTGCCTAAACGGATGCTCAATTTCTTGAGTCTCAGCTTTTTCAACTAGTTCTTTAGGTTTAAAAGAATAGGTAATTCCATGCCAGTAGAACATTCCAAGATCCTTAGTCTTTGCCATTATTTTTTCCTTCTAACTGCTTTGCCAATTTGTGCTGTTCTATAAGACTTATATGCCACATACTGTAGCTGGGAAGGTATTTGTGACCTGTCGGCATAACCCCTAGGTTTGTTATCTAACACATTCTTAATGTATTCCCACTTACTAGAGAGGCCCTTAAAATCTACCCACTCGCCATCTTCTACGTCATAGTAGTTGTAAATTACGCCCGTGCTAAAAACTATAGTTAAAACTTTTCTTTTCTTGTCATAAGCAGCAGCTACAGTTCTCGGTCTATCTGGATTACTGGTTGCGGTAGGGGTTTCAATATCTGGCCCACTAAAGTCTGCAATTCCATATAAATCTGCATCTTCAGGCTCAAGTAAATTACCTGAATCCCCATAGTATTGTCTAAGATCGTACCTGTAATCTACAAGGTTGTTGGGCATGCCCGGTTGAGTTGTGCCAAAAACTTCATCTGCTTCTCTTAAATACTGCCTATCTTTTACTATGTCTGACTCTACGGATCTAGATACAAGCTTATTTCTAGATATCTGTTCTGCTCTAGCTTGGTCAGATGCACCTAAACGCGATCCTCGGCTTAATTCAGCCTCCATGATTTTTCGGTATTGCTCCGCTAAAGACTCAGACATATAAGGCTACTCCTCGCAGGTATGTGTTTCTAGCTGTGCTTCAGAAACAAGGGTAGAGCAATCGTTGCATCTAAACCATTTTGTTGCTTTAAAGTTATTTTGGGCTGTACCTTCAACAGGGATGTCATCCCCGCCGTCTTCAGGCTGTCTCTGGTAGTCCCACACTATCTTCGGCTCCGCCAGTACTTCCGGTGGGAAGGGGCCCCGAGGCTGGTGCACTTTGTTCGGAACTGGATGTATCTGTCTTGTCGCTATTCTTTCGACTCTCATTTTTAGATCCTCCCGTAGGTTTTGGCTTATTTAAAACTTCTACGTGTGGGGGTAGAAAGCTGGTGTTTACAAACCAAGGCAAGTTGTCTATGCAGAAGTATTGAACCTCTGCTCCAGGATTATTAAACTTAAATTGGGCTTCATTACCACAAATTACGCATTTTGCCATATTTTACCGCCTTTCAATGAAATATAAGTTTACCGCACATTCCTGGTTGCAGACCCCCTGTAGTTACTGCTACGGTATATCCATGGCTCAGGCAACTGGGCCATCACTAACTACGTAACAAAAGGGTTGCAGTACGAATCCGGCAGACATAGGCCGGATTGCTTTATGTGGGTGACAGTCACATAGGGTAAGAACTGGCCTTCTAGCCTAGGAGATAGTGTGAATTTTAATGCAAAACAGAAAATTGGAATACTAGTAATATGCGCCGCACTTCCGTGGATCCCTCCAGCTTTAGCAGCTGAATCAGATGGGTCTACAGTAACGGCAGCTACCCCAGTAAAAACGGGGTTAGATCTATACAGGGGGGCTACAGAGCTCTCTGATACCGACCTGAAGGACCTGCTAAGCCAAGTAGGATTTGAAGGTCAAGCACTTAGGATCGCTTGGGCGGTTGCTAAAAAAGAGTCTAATGGGCGTCCAAAGGCCCACAATGGAGATACCAGCACTGGAGACAACTCTTACGGGATTTTCCAGATAAATATGCTTGGTAGCTTAGGTACTGATAGGAGAGAGAAGTTTGAACTTAAAAGTGACTTGGAGTTGTTTGATCCGGTAAAAAATGCCCAGATTGCCTACTACATGACAAATGGGGGAAGCAACTGGTCTTCTTGGAAAATATATCCTGGAAAGAACAATGGTTCACGATACGCGGAGTTCTTTGAAGAATTCCCTAAATTATAGGATTAACATAAAAAACCCCCCGGTTATTAGCCGGGGGGTTTTTGTTTGTGTTGAGAAGCTTATGAAGCTGCTGCCCAAGGTGTAATTGTAATTGTAGCTGTTGAAAGAACATTTGCTGTTCCTGCTGCAACTGACTGTGTTCTGATTGTTCCAGCAACACCCACAACTGAAGCAGTTTGAGCTGATAGAGAAACTGCGGTTGTTGCAGTAGTTGCTACTGTAAATGTGTTAGTTGCGTTATCAACAACGGTGTATGTTCCGTTAAGGGCCGCATCTCCGCCAGCAAATGCTGAAACAGTTACCTTAGTACCTACGCCGTATGCAGCGCCTGCACCTGAAGCAGTGAATACAAGGAGGTTAGAGCCTGAAGCACGAGCTGCTGCGGTAACAGTCTTAGCTGCGTTTGTAGCTGCTGTAGCTGTTGTGATATTAGCTGCTTCGTAACCAGCATCCTTAAGCTCGTCAAGAGCTAGTGCTGTTGTTTCGCCGAGTACGTTAGGTACTACGATGTAAGGAATTCCAGCACCATCAGCTGCTGAACGAGCTGTTGTCTTCTCTACCTTACCGTACCACTGTCCTGTAATAAGGCCAGCGTTAGCTGAGTTAGTTACGGTGAACTTTAGCTTATCTGCTGAAGCAACTGTTGCTGCTGAGAGGTTATAAGCAGAAGCTGTAAGGCCGGTAATGTTTACTACATCGCCAGCTGAAAGTTCGTTTTGTGATGTGTATGTAACAGTTGTTCCGTTACCTGAAGCTGCTGTAACCATGTAGTTACCTGCTGCTTCTACGAATGAAGGGAAGTTAGCCCACTCTGCTTCAATATCTGAGTGGTTGTTTAAGTCTGGGTTTAGGCGTGCGCTAGCAACAGTGCTCTTATTTGTCCACTGGCCGTTTTGTGAGCCGCCGTATGTTTCTGTAGCTGTTGGGGTTCCATCGGCACGCTCGTCATTTGGCTGAGCTGGGCGAGATCCCCATACAAAATCTACACGAAGGTTTCCTGCGGAATCGGTAGCATTACCGTTGTTGTTAACTCCGGCTGGTTGTGCTGCAATTGCTACAGACTCTGCGCCCGTAGCGTTGTCAGATCCAATAGCTGCTGGTAAGTTATAGCTTGACATTATGTCCTTTTTCTCTAGAGAGGTGTAATTCCGCCTGATCGGGGCGTAGGTTGTAGTATCCCGATTTTTTTAATTTAAGTACGGCTTAACTAGCTACGCGACTTCTTACCCGTTGGGTACAAGTTGGGGGTGTTTGAGTCAACGCTGTCCCAGGGGCGGGTTAGGTGGTCGCTACCACTTGTACGGCCTTTTTCAATGTTATCTTTGTTCTTAGACATTTCTTGCCGCGCCTGAGCCTCTAGAGCGCTCCAGTCACCATTTGCGGGAAAACCGTATTCATCGGCCTCTTGGGCCTCAAGTTTACGGTTTCTTACGTTTGATGATGGGTTGGTTTTCATTTCTCGTTCTCTTTCTTGCCGGCTCGGCGTTTATTCTCTTTAGCAGTGTTCTTGCTGCGAGATATGGCTCGTAGGTTGCCCTTGGAGTCATTATTATGGTTATTGTCTTTATGGTCCACCGTGGTGTCCTTAGACTTAAGTTTACCGTTTTTTGCCTCGTAGTCAGCTCTAGCTTTGTTCTTAGAAGTCGTGACCCACTTACCGCCTACCTTTTTCTTGTAGACGTATATAGGGCGTCCGCCATTAGCAGCGGACCCCTTATACGGACCAAACTTCTTTGTCTCAGACATTACTTCTTCTTTTTCTTTTCCCGCTTGTCCTCAGCCTTTTCGCCCTTTTTTCCTTCTTTGGCTTCGTGGGCTTTTTCCTTAGATTTAATTTTTTTAATAATTGCGTCATCCTTTTTACGGTCTTCTGCAATTGTGGCTGGCTTCTTCTTCTTGCCGTGAGCTTTGTCGGCTTTTTCAAAAGCTTTTTTATCTTCCTTACCAAAAGCTGCTCGTTTAAGAAGGCGGGCATCCATTTTTTCGTCCTTAGACTTTGTATACTTGCCCTTCATAAATGATGGTGTAGCCATTACATACCCTTCTTTCTGTTCATAGTGGCCTTCTTAGCAGGAGCTTTTGAAGACGCTTTCTTATCAAACTTCTTATTAGCAGCAGCTAGAGTTTTCATGCCGTGCTTATCTTTTGGCTTACCACAGCCACAGGTGGCGCACATTACTTTTTCTTCTTCCGTAGGGCAGCGAAGTCAGATCCTTCTAGCTTGCCGTCTTTGTCTACATCAAGCTTCTTCTGCTTTGGAGACATTTTCTTTGCAGTCTTCTTTGCCTTTGGGCCCTTACCAAAACCTGGCTCGCCTTTTTTCTTACCACATCCGCATGCTACGCACATATTATTTTTTCTTCTTTCTCGAAGCAGCAGCATTATCAACAAGGTTTGGGTAAGGACGACCAGCGGCCTTAGCTTTTGCCTTTGCAGACGCTTTCTGCGATTTGGTTAGTTTACTTGTAGATTCTGGTTTTGGATCTTTCTTGTCCCAGAAAGCTTTCTTCTTGGTAGCCATTATTTGCCCTTCTTATGGGGGTTCTTCTTGTGCCAGTCTTTAGTTGCCTTGACGCCCTCTTTGACTGTCTTAGCCCCAGCTTTCTTAGTTAGATTGATCTTGTCATACTTACCAGCCTTAGCGCTGGCAGCATGATCCACAATTATCTCACCCTTTTTATTTTTCTTAACTACGTGGTCTGCACCACCAGCTTTAATCTTAGGCATTAGCAGTCCCAAGCTCTGCGTGCTTTATTTAGGCGGCTATTAGGGTCTTTAGCTGCTTTAGGAAACATCTTAGCTTGCCCAGCTGATCTAGCGCAGTAAGACTTACGACGAGCAGCAGACTTCTTAGATTTAGCTGCTTCTTCTTTTTTTACAGGTGGCTTTAGTGTTCCACCAGTTTCACGCTTATATGATGCGCGTCCTTTAGCGTTTAGACCGCCGTTTTCGTTCTGCCCCTCTTTACGGGTCCAAGCGGCAGATTTCTTTTTAGTTTTAGTTGCCACTAATCTAGGTCCTTTCGATATGCCGGTCTTGGTTCAGGGGCGCAATTGCGTCGAACGTGGTCCATCGCCTTGCCCCAAATAACCTTTGTGTTATTCTCCATAGAGAATTGACTCAAAGATAAGCGTTTATTGTATCTGTCAGGCGCAGCCTTCACAGTCTCACCGCAGTTATCACAAGTCCAAGAATGAACTTGCTCATCCTTGTGCCACTTTACGTCACCAAGATTGGTGGTCTTTTTGGCTAGATCACTAACTGGTGGACGTTTTTTACGGCTTCTGGCTGCCATCGCTGTTTACCTCAGTAAACTTGTTGGCTACATTAGATATAACTCGAACTGCTCTAGGGGCGCGCCTCTTTCCTCCACGACCTTCACTAGCCAAAGCTCGTTGTTCTTTAGCCTTTGCAGCTCCGCGCTCGCGTTGTTCAGTAACTTGACCTATTCTCTTTGTTCTGTGAGCAATAGCTTCGCTGCTAATCTTTCTAAACATTTCGGGATTCTTGTGTCTTGCCTCAAATACGGCAGCTACAGCATCTCTCTCATTGTACCTAACGCCAGCTGCTTGTGCCTTAGTCTTTAAAAAGCTTCTAAGGTGGTGAGGTTCTAGATCAGAACCGCCTTCTTTACCCTCAACAGGTACGCGTATGAACTTAGTTAGCGCATGCATACGGTCTTCGTGAGAAGCCATAACACCAAATGGGGTTTCTTTAGGGCGATCAGGCTGTGCAGATATTTCTCCTGCACGAGTCATCTTAATTGGGTAATCCATTGCAGATACCGCCTCACCTACACGAGCTGCGCCCTTAGGAACCTCTCGCGTGTAAGACTTAGTTAAATCGCGCTCATCTGCTCTTGTTACAGAAACAGTTGGTCCTGGACGCTCTCCGCGTACAACGGTTCCACTCTTAAGTTTCTTATCTGCCTTCTTAGGCTCACGAATAATAGATTCGGCTTTATCAATAACAGCTGATTTTTCAGTTGGATCAGTAATTTTTTCAGCACGCTTAAGCATGCTACCCTTTAATGCGTCTTTATTAGCATCAATACGGGCAGCTTTTTCTCTAGCAAGCGTGTCTGTTTTTTTGCTGCTTTCTTCAGCTCTTGCATTAAGAACGTTAGAAGTTCTTTCTCCGCCCTTTGCAGCTGCTTTGTATCCCTTAGTTGCATTAGGTTCTAAAGCTCGCATAGCGTTGTAACGAGCTTTACGTTCAATCCGCCTACGTCGTCCAGGAGAGGTATCTCCTGCGGTTCTAGCAATATCTGCAATGTTAAGAATTCCAGCTTTACCTTCACCAGGCATTTGTGACGGGCCATCAGTACGAACCCACTTACCATCAACTTTCTTACCTGTGTTAGGTTTAGATACCGGCTTTGCTTGAGCTTCTGGAAGCGGAACTACTGGTACAGTTTTAGCGGCCTCAATCTTTGCTTTAGCCGAGGCTGTGCGTTTAGCTGTACGTCGTTCTCTTACTGACTTTGGTACATCAGCGCGAGCTTGAGTCTCTTTTTCTTCTTTAACTTGAGCACGCTTACTAGATTCTTTAACTAGGCGCTTATCATTTATAGCAAGATCATTTAACGCAACTTTTTTATCATCACCAATAAGTGGTTGAATAGCGCCGCTTTTGCTAACTCGAGAAAGTCCCATACCCAAAGAACGCTCAGATAATCTACGTTGTGCGCCTTTCTTTACCGCAGGCGTTACATCCTGATGTCCAGCGCTGCCAGATAGTTCTCTATCTTTAGCTTCTAGCTTTAGTGGTGCTAGTGGCGCTTCATCGCCCTTAATTCGATCTACGTGCTTAGCACGACTTGCAGCATCTGCTGCTTCTTGTGCTTCACGTTCTGACTTCTTTGGGCGCTCCGTAATATTAACAGCACTCTTACGATACTCTTCTGGTGTAGAAAGACCAATCTCACGCGCTTTACGAGATTCACGACTATAGACCTTAGCTTTTTCAGTCTTCTGTTTCATTACTCTATTGCCGGTACGCGCCATTAGAATACAACCTTTCCGGAGTTTTTCATTTTAGTTAATGCTGGATTATTAGGGGTTCCTGGAGCTTTTGGTGTTGCGGGTGCTTTACCACTTGGCGCTTTAGCAGCACTCTTTTTTACGCGAGGCTTACTAGCAGTAGTTTTTTTAGCTGCAGTCTTTTTAGGTTTAGAGTTTTTAGCAGCTTCTGCCCTAAGTCTTGCTGCTTCAAGTTTAGTTGCAGCCATTTCTCTTTTAAGCTCGGTGTTTTTAATTAACTGATCTCCATAAGTTGGAGTATTATCTGGCTCTCCGGTGCTATAACGGCCCGCCGTAACATTTCTACGTGTAACCCTTTTAGGCTTACCGGTTCTTTCATCCTTAACCATATCGCTGCCGTGAGTCAAGATATGTTTATTTGCTAAATCAAATTCTGTTTTACGATCAATAACTTTAGACGCTGTCTCAGCTGCGTAACGCTTTAGCGTGCTTTCATCTCTACGGTCGGCTTGATAATTAAATAGCTCCATATTTTGTTTTGCGCGAGTCATCCCCATCGCCATTTGACCTAAACGGCCGAGAATATTGCCCGACTTCGCACTGGCTTCTACCGGCTGAAAGCCGCCTTTTCCGATTGGCACGTAGAGATATCCTAACTTTAAGTGTTAATACGTAAGAAGTTTAGCAACTCCACCTTGGCCTGTAAGGGCAAGGGCGTGCTTATTGTAGTGGTGTTGGCAGAAATAAAGGGGGCCAAAAGGCAAATCGCATTTAATTAGCGCCCTAGCAGAGCAGCCGTCACAACGAGGCGATAGCTCCGGTTGAGGCATCTCCACCTGCTGCGGCGTCTCCTGTAGTTGGGGCACTGGGATCTCCTTTGGCATCGTTGTTGTTTTGGGAACTATTTGACTGTGCAGTTGTTAAATATCCGCCGCCTCCCCAGAAAGAATATGTGGGGACCAGAACTCCGCCGACCCAGAGCATGCCGGCACTTTTTCTCAAATAATTAATTTGTTGACTGCTCAGCTCCATATAACGAATGCTCCCAGATTTGCAGAGATATAGTCGTTCAAACGCGGGCTTTTTTGGGGGGCTTTTTGTACTTACGCTTCTTGTACGAAGGTATGAATCTCTCCACCTGAATAGATGTCATGCTTACACGCCGCTTCAATTGCACGACGTAAAATCTTTTCAGCAGCTGCGGGCGTCTTAGCTTTTGAATAATCTAGGGCTTCTAAGGCTCCGAGTGCAATATCTCCACCAGATCCAGCATAGTAGACATTACGGGCTTCTCTATCCCAAGAGTAATCATTAAAGATCGGGTAGAGAGTTCCTCTTACTGAGACGATAAGATTAGAGTCTTGCCATGCTGCATCGCCATCTTCTTTACCTTCAAAGCCTGCATCTTGGAATGCCTTACGCATGCTAGGGATGAACTTCTTAGTCATGAATACATCTAGATCTTCTCCTGCACGTGGCTTAGGAGGTTTCCATCCGAACTGTGTAATGTTTCCACCACGAGATGCACCAGAGACAGCTATCAATACGCCGTTGTTATCTATGACCTTTGATGTTGCAAGTTCCATAAAACGACCATCTTCATCTGATGCCCGCGAATCACACCCTATGACTGACCATCCGTTTCCCTGTATAGCCACAAGTGTAGTCAATGTAAAGCCCTCTCGTTTGGATGCCCGTAAAGCATACCATAGACAAAGACCTCCCGTACCAGTGGTAGGGAGGCCTCTGTGTCAGTACAGATTACTTAATTGCTATGATTTTAGGCTTTTTCTCCTCAGGAAGCTCTCTACGAAGAGTGACAGTAAGCATACCGTCTGAAAACTCTGCCTCAGTGACATCTACGTACTCAGCTAGAGGAAAGACGTGCTCAAAGTCCCTACGAGCGATCCCCTGGTGTACATAGTCAAATTCACTAGGTGAGAGAGTTGTATTGATACCCTCCCCCGAGATTTTTAATACTTGATCCTGGACCTCAACTGTAATTGCATCTTTATTGAATCCAGCTAGAGCGACCTCAAC